>ERZ857750.3031-NODE-3031-length-14706-cov-18.462835_pt1 | contig 14706 bp, 15 predicted proteins | sample MGYA00519915_ERZ857750 | MGnify/ENA primary metagenome ERZ857750 (study PRJEB31778, sample SAMEA3449358) | human gut metagenome | biome: human gut; feature: human-associated habitat; material: faeces | place: United Kingdom | collected 2010/2012 ... | reverse complement strand
GACGGATTTTAGGGGATTTTTTCATTTTGGGGCTTGACTTTTAATAGTTAGTCTCCAAGATTATTGTAAGATGTATCACATGATGATGTGAATGAACTCATAACTTCTTGCTTTTTTGATAAGTTGGAGAAAAATATGCAAACGACAAAACTGTATGTTGAATACATTGTAATTGGTATGGAGTCGTTAGTTTGGATAGTTTTATTGGTTTTGATGTGTTTAGGAAAATCGTCACTTGTGTTTTTTGATTACTGTATTCAAAATTTGTTGACGTCCATATTTATGATTGGAGCTTGCTATGTTCTGGGATTGTTGATGGATCGTGTTGCTGATAGATTGACAGATAAAAAGAAAAGGCGAATAAAGAATCGTTATCCGATTAAAGCGAGCACAAGCATTTTGGTGTGGGAAAAAGTCAAGCAGGACACATTTGCAGCATTTACATTGTCCCGGATTAGAATTCTAAGATCAACTATGGTAAATTTTGCAGTAATTGGTGTCGCTGGAATGCTAGTGTCGTTTTGTGTGTATTGCAATGGGATACTGGGAATATTGTCGTTAGTTTTTTTTGAAATAATGGCCTTAATTGCGTGGCAAGCGCATACAAGTCTTCTGATTAACTATTATAGAAAAACGCAGAATCTTGAACGGGACATGGCAAACGAAGAAGAAAAAATATAGAGGCATTGTAGTGACACTTGAGGAATAGGCATTAAAAATTTGAAGTGTGGGAGTGTGAACTCCCATTGCTGCTTGAAGCTTTGCACACCTCTCCGTGGTGAGCAGCAGGCAACACGGTAAAAAGTATTGTGACTAAGAATGTGAAGGACAATTTTATGATGGAGGGATTATTTGTGAATTTAGTGGAGCAATTTCAAAATTTATTTGACCCATCTACGGCACTGGGAGCATTCCTAATTAGTCTTGCTTCTGGAATTGTTGTTTCTTTTTTGGGCGGATTTTTCAGCGGTAGAAGTTACCAAAAGAAAATCGACAAGGAAAATAGCATAGAAGTACAAAAAGCAGGTGAGATACTACAGGATATCCGTAAAGAAAGTACGCCGAATGTAGGTGATGAAAAAATTAAAAAAACAAATAGTATAAAAGCAGGAACGGTAACAGGTGCAATTAAACAGGATGTCGAAGAATAAGGAAGTACATTATGCTGAAATATGCATTTGAGACAATAAGAAAATTACTCCACAAAAATGTGAAGCAGAATAGTATTCGGGTTGGTACTGTGGAAAATGGAAATATATATCAAGATTCGGTAGTAAAAATTGAAAATCCAGCGACCGCAATTAATCATATAAAAGATAATCCGGAGGATTTGAAGATAACATTTGATTCAATCTCTAATGTTTTACTAAAGGAAAATAGGGCTTTGCCACAAGGATATCAAGTGGCTGTAAGCATGAAAGATGGCAAAGCGGATTTATGTAGTGAACCGATAAATGAAGAAGCACGGAAGAAATATCCTCAGAGAGTAAAAGCAAAAGCTAAAATTGATATTCCAACAGGTATGTCATTTCAAGAGGCGTTAAACAGGGCAAGAATCTCACAAAGACCCATTAATGTTGAAATGCTCGATATGCAAAAGATGATTGGAGATAAAATTGATCCATATCAGGACCGATTTCAAAGGGAGTGGAGAAGTAGTACATATAGGATTGTTCCAGAGGCTCTACCGGCAGGAATGAAGTGTGTAATAGGTATTGAAAACAGCCCATACCAATACAATACTGTTATGAGAATTCAACCGGTTGACCCGGATGCTAAAATAGTAAAAGTATCAAATAAAGAGTATGCAGAGGATTTTATATTGACCTTGACCTATCATACCGATACTGAAATTACAGATTTTTCTTATGAGTTTACTGCGAAAACGTGGAAAAATATATATATTTTTTTGAATTTTATGAAGGCGGCAACTCCAGAAAATAGGCTATATGTCCATGTGACAGAGCAAAATCAAGATTTATTTAGCGTTAAGCTTGACCGTGTTTTGCTTGGGGATGAATATGACAGTATAGACTTCAATCTTGATATTGCCAAAAGATTAGTTATGATCGAAAATCAATACGGAATTCAATTTCCGATTGATCAAGCACTATCCAATGAAGATACTGAGTTGGTGTGGTTCTTGTCTGATAGCATAATGGGAAAACCAAGTGGATTTACATGGGAAAACTTTAATATGACTGCGAATTTTTGCTTGGAGAATCCGGAAGGATTGGATGTGGATACTTGCTTAGAATTCAAAGAAACTGCAAGCATTACTATATTAGGGAAAAAAATTGCTGATCTGATTATAAAAGTTGAGCTTGAAGCTGTAAAAATTGCTAACATATATGAAGTGAAAGAGGCGGTTAGGGCACATAAAACTGAGCAGATACTGATTTCTCTGATTCCGGGTAGTAGGGGAAATCATGGAACAAGAATTGTAGAAATATAAGATATGTATATTATCTTCATATATACACGGCACTATACTTAAACTACTAGAAAGAAAAGAGATTCCTAAAATGAACCGCGCCGCGCGTGCGCAAGCCCGGCGGAGGGCGGAAGTCATCAAAGCCAGAATACAGCGCAGCCAAGAACTTAACACAGCAGATGAAAGCAGCTACTGAACTTTATACGGACAAAATGAGCCTGCAAGCCATTGCAGACGTCCTGTCCCTCAACCCCATCAAGGTGAGGAAGCTGCTCATCACAGCCGGGGTCTACGAGTCGGACACGGCAAAGCTCGTCCAACAGACCTTTAATACCCTCAGAGAAACGCAGAGTTATTCTGCTGCTGTCACCTCCACTATGTCCGCTTTGCAGCTGTCCCGCCCCTCGGTGACCTCTTATCTGCCGTATGAGAAAGGCGTGTACTTCCCGGAGGAAGCTGAAGCGGCGAATATCAGTGCAGGGGCAGAGCGGCAGCGACACTACCGAGCTGTGGTTGTGCTGAAAAAGGATCCCTGCGAAGAAAACCTCTGGAAGTGTGTGGTGGCTTTTCGGGGATACAAGTTCAAGACGATGTCCGGCTTGCCTTTTACATATACGCTGAAGAAGGGCAGGGAAGATGAATTCACCAAGGAACTGTGGATCGACCGCAGAGAGGACAGCAAGAGCCTTGCTTGGAGTTCTGTGCTGCTGGCGTATCACAATATCGGTAAAATTGGAGAGGTAGTGGACAGACCTAAGGCGCTGGGAGATATCCGGGGTGTGTCGTATATCTATGGTCTGTTCTACCGATTTGGCCTGATCGACGTGCCAGACGAGGTTAAAGAGAAGATGGCGAAGCGATAAGAAAACGAGACATATTTTGTTTTAAGATGGAATGTGATATAATAAAACTGGCGGTTTACCGTACTACATGAAAAGGGCAGGTGAATGTGCTAATGTACATCATTTGTCAAGATTCAATCCTTTCATCAGCTATCGAGGCGATTACTGAGGCAGTAAGTCTATTGGAGCTGAAGCAAGAAAAGAACAGAATCAATAAGCGGATTCAGTCATTGCTTCATATTGCTGATGATCTGGCACCGGATTCTGTGGAGTATCAGTGCGTTTATGAAAGAATTCTCGAATTGGAAAGGATGCGAGAACTGATCAGACGCATTAGAAAGGCTAAGTGTGCACAGATTTATGCGCAGTTGCATATGCTATGGGTTAATAGAGCCCAAAAGGCCAGTCGCGCGACTGCGGGTTTGACTACTGATCCAATGAGCATCGCTATGCCCATTCCTCCCACGTTTGAGGCTACCTTGAGTAGTTTCGGACGTGGGAGGGATTTGGATGCCCTCGCATGCTGAAAAAAATCAAACAGAGATCGAAAACTACTATCATATTATAGACCCGGAAGGAAGGCTGTCTAAGTACGAGAAGGCTGAAGAAGAACGCAAGGTGTTAGCGAATATGCCTGCTTGCTTCCCGGAAGCACTACGATATGTGATGACACGCTTCGGATTTACGCAAGAGGCTCTGGCCTTTGAATCAAAGGTGTCGGAGTCAACGATCGGTCGCTACAGAAATGGAAAGGTTGAAAGTTTTTCTGAGAAAAACGTGGTTGCACTATGCGTTGCTATGCACCTTCCTCCATGGCTTTCGTTTGCGCTCATAGCAAAAGCGGGTTTTAGCTTGGCTGCAACCAGAGAACAGCTAGCACATTTGATGATTCTAAACTGTATGTATATGAGGTCGATTGATGAGGTGAACGAGTACTTAAGGGAAAGAGGAAATGCTTCACTGTCCCGAGAGACGGCACAGGATTGTCGAGCTTCTTGAGATTCTGAACCTAAAATGATGAGCCGTGTGTTCAACTCCCTGCCGGAGAAGGATACACGGCTCATTTGCACTGTTTGAGGACAAGGACAAGAAGAGCCAGATGCGAATCTGCACACTTGGCTCATCAGGAGACCGTGTGAGCCAGCTTAAAATTGAATTGCTGCCTGTTTGGTTTGGTACTGCTCGAATGGGTAGTAAGCCGGGGTGGATTTCAAAAAATCTGAAATTATTTCGGATTTTAGGAGTTTATTCCGGCTCTTTTGCGTTTATAGGATCGGAATTGGCAGATTACACAATTTTCTGGCTTATTTCTCGTCGCTTCGATGAAAAGTGGCTGCTCCTATTTACAAATAGAGTTTTGGCTGCTATATATATAGATATAATAATAGCCTGAAAGGCTCTATTGAAAAGATAATAATTTGTAACGTGGAGGTGTATTACCAGACAAAGATAGTCATGTTGTTCAGTTAAAAAAATCCTTCTGAATGACGTCTCAGCAAGAGACATTACATAGGTTTTTAGTAGAGTGCCGCGATTGTTGGAGGCAGTCAGCGCACAATTATTGAGGAGTTATAACTAAACGGTCCTTAATTCAATACTAAAACACTACTGTAAGGTTGAAGTGCGTCTACTTGCTGATAAGACTATAAAATGTCTGGCTAATACACGTCCGGTCAATGAGTACGGAAACGGAAATACATAAGACCGGAGTAAATTTAGAAACAAGTAATGCGTAAGCAACTTGAAATCTGAATTTGCTCCGGTCTTTTTTTATTAAAATTTTCAGCGAAGGAGGTGAACCGAGGTGGCATCCGCTGTACATAAGAATACCGAGACCAAAGCGGCATCCGTCAATGTCAACTCGGTTTGCCGCCAGAATACTGCTGAGCAGGGGATGGCTGCGCCAGATGAGTTTATGGCAGAGGTTCAGTGGTCCATGGCAATACGGAAGATGATTGCAAAACTTGAGTTCGGAGACGCTCTAAAGCTGCTGATGAACGACCGGGATATGTCTGTAGAGAATATGGAGTCTGAGTCCGGACTCTCTGTGTCCACAGTGAAGCGGCTTCGTGCGGGTCAGGAGGCAAGCGCGGAACAAGTCGTTGCCATTTCGGTGGCATTGCGGCTTCCGCCAATGGTCAGCAGTGATTTATTGAGAATGTGTGGAATCACACTGGACTTTAACAATCAAAGGAATACGGTCTATCAGATGATTCTGACGGGCCATTACAAAGACGGTATCGAGAAAGTCAACGTCTATCTTGCAGCTTGTGGATGCGCCCCACTCAAAACTGCCTGCTAAGGTACCTACAACAGAATATCCATGAGGCGATTAGACCATAAAACGGTCTGGTCGCCTCTTTTTTTTTGAAATTTTTTCTGAGGTAAGGGCTCAAGAAGTGAGCCCTAAACGGTAATAAAACGGCGCAGTAAGGCTGCATAAGAGCATCTGACATGACGGTACTTTTTATAAAAGTACGAAATAACGATGCTTTGTGTGCTGCTTTTTAGAGCTCATCTGATGAACTGGTGATTTGAGGTGTTCTCGGTTATCATGTAGTCAGTTCAAGGGACGAACCCCCAAAAAGGCAAGTTCTAAGAACAAAAAATAATATCGCAAGCCCGGTTCTAGAGAGGGTTGAGGATACCATAACGGAGTTTTACCAGCCGGCAGACGCTGTCTGCTGCGGTAGAACGACCGGTCTATGGGTGTACCTCCCATCTCTGGAATCGGGCCTTTTTGCGTTTTGCAGGCTGGTTCAGTGCGCGGCGTGAACCCTTCTATCCAGTCTCCGTCATCGGTATCCTTCCCCTCCCTGAGTCCGGGGGAAAGGACAAGAAAATGACTGACATGATGAACTGCATGGACAAGCTGCGGGAGAAGAAGATCTCCGGCTACAAGCAGCGCATGGCTGTGAACCCCTACGGTGTTTATCGCTAGCCTTCCAAATTTTCGACATTTTACGCTTTATCGAAAATTTGGAGGTTACACATGAGTTTCAATAATGGTAATGAACGTCGCAAGCTGAACGCAAAGTGGGAGCAACTCCGTGTGCAGTACCGCGAAGCCGGAATGAGCGAAGAGGTAATTCAGTCGATGTATGAGTTTGATCTGGGCGTCCTGAACAGTGAACGCGCCTATGATGCCAACACGGTGGCAGTCTGTGATGGCGAAGATGACGTTGACGCAAGGGAAGCAGCGAATCTTAAGCAATATGAAGCTGCAATCACAGTAACGGATACCTACCACGAAACCAAGAGCCGCTTTGGATGGATTGGCGAGATCGAGAATGAGCGGCTGCTGGCTGGTCTCGAAAATTTATCGGAAGATGATCTCAAACTTTTGACGCTCTATGTTTATGAGGGTTACACAGAGAGCGAAATTTCTAAAGTTTTTAGCATTTCGCAGCCTGCAATTCATAAGAGAATCGAGAAAATCACTATATTTTTGAAGAAGTTTTGATTTTTGGTTATAATTTGACCCTTCTCGATGGCTCGTAAGTGAAGGGACAATTTCCCAAGCGGCACTCACCGCAGGGGTAAACGTCCGACCTCGCGGTCCTTGAAAACTGAATAGTTCCGTCATCTGGTACTCCGATAATGATACTTCCGTAATTCGCGGCCCGGTCACAAAGCAGACGGGGTGGCTGAAATGCCAATGAAGCGGTACAAGTCCGCTGCCAGATGTTTATGCCCCACTCGCAGGGAGCCGAGGGCGAATATGCGAGACCTTTAATCATATTGATCCGGGAACTGCCGGGTACGTTTTTGCGCATCCGGCAGTTCCCGTTTTTACGTATCCCAATTTATTCTTTATCCGAATATTCGCTTTTGATACATAGGAGGACATTTTTATGGACGAGCTGAACCCCACGGTGCGCGAGCAGGAGATCTACGAGGAGATGGAGCTGACCCCTGAGATGGTCAAGTCCATCCGCACCCTCTGCGGCACCTGTCTGCGGCATTTTGTGGATGCAAAGGCTTTCAAAATCGCGCTTGTACCCAGCGCAGACCGGAGCATGGACACCTGCACCGTCTGCCAGATGCGACGCGGCTACGATTATGTGGTCATGCACCGCTGACCCAACCATACCACCATACCGTGAACGAAGCCCGCTGCGGAACATCCGGCAGCGGGCTTTGCACATAACAACATGGAGGTGCAATTTTGCAGCAAAACTGGAAATTCCAACGCGGAGACATCTTCTTCACCCACTTCGGGGCGAGCACCGGCTCGGAACAGTGCGGTGACCGTCCGGCGGTCATTCTTCAGAATGACGTGGGCAATTACCACTCGCCAACCCTGATCGTGGCGACCATGACAAGCAAGGCGGAAAAGAAAGTAAACCAGCCGACCCACTGCCTGTTGGAAAATGCAGGGTTGAATATGCCGTCCGTTGTGCAGGCAGAGCAGATCTTCACCATCGACAAGAGCAGGGCGCTGAAGTATCTGGGGCATCTGACCCCGGAGGAAATGCGCCGGGTGGACGATGCAGTGCGTATCAGCCTTGCGCTGAACCCTATGGGCAGCATCCAGCAGATAGAGCCTATCCGGCGCTCTACGGCGGTTTACGCGCCGCCTGAGGTGGTGGATGGCAAACCGCCTGTCTACCCCTATACGCCCATCAAATCGTCCTTTGAGAACGCCGGAAGCATCGAGGAAATGATGCTGTACACCGAGTTGCAATCCGCGGTTCATGCCATGATCCAGCGGCTGGAATACAGCTTCACCTTCAATCCCAGCCTGCTCACCATCCCGAAGCGTAAGCAGCAGGTGGCTGAGATCTTAGAGGAAGCCGAGAAGTACATTTGGAGAATCAAGGAGGAAATGCGATGCGCCTGAATGACAACAATACTTTCATTGGTATCAACCCGCCGTACCAGCTTTCGGTCATCCACAGCAGCAAGCTGATTTATCCCCGCGAACTCTACCAGCGGGGCGTGGAGCGCAAGCGGGTGGAACTAATCGCCAGGGACTTCAACGAGTACATCGTCAACGAGCCGAAGGTCAGCTTCCGCAACGGCAGGTACTATGTGATGGACGGGCAGCACACCATCGAGGGCTGCATCCTCCTCAACGGCGGCGAGGACCGCCCGATCCTCTGCAAGGTCTACACCGGACTGACGATGGAGCAGGAAGCCCTGCTGTTTGCGGAGCAGAACGGTCACGCCGCACCCCTGTCGGCGGGCATCAAGCTGCGCGCCAAGGTGGTGGGCGGCGATGCGCCTTCCAAGGCGTTTGTCGCAGCCACCAACCGGGTGGGGCTGTCCCTCAACTACGACAGCATGCAGCTGAGCGACTACCGCATCAGCTGCGTGGGCACGGCGCTGAAGCTGTACGACCAGCTGGGCGAAGAAATTTACTGCGAAGCCCTGCGGCACATCGTGGAAGCGTGGGAGGGCAGACCGGATTCCTTCCGGGCGGCTGTCCTGCGGGGCGTGATGTACTTTGTGCAGCTGTACCACGGCCAGTACAGCGCGGAGCGGCTTGTCCGTGCGCTGAGCGGAGTCCATCCCATGGAGCTCTACCGCATTAGCCGGGATAACCCCGCCAAGCTTCCGGGCTGGCGGCGGTACGTTTATCCCATCTACACCACCTACAACGGCAAGTGCAGGAAGGATGCGCTGCCGATGAAGTTCTAAACTCAAATATCTCCTTTGGCAAGGGCGATGGTACCTGGAAAAGGCTATCACCCTTTACATATAGTATTTTCTTTTGAATAATTGACATATTGAACTGGAAAGGGGAAGACAGGAATGAGCGAGATCGCAGCCTGCACTTTGATTCAGGAAGAGCCCGACCGCAAGACAGAGCGGTACATGATGATGTTCAAGGATTACCCGGATGTGGTGACGGTGGAGCATCTTCAGAAAATGCTGGGGGTAGGGCGGAAGATCGCCTACCTGCTGGTCAGGGAAAACAAGATCCGGTCTGTCCGTGTGGGGCGCAGTTACAAGATCCCGAAGCTCTGCGTTGTGGAGTACCTGCTGGACAAGACTTGACCTTCAGGAGGGATGCAGCCCCCAAAATCCCTTGCGCCATCCTTGCAAAGCAGCCCTGTTTATTTTAAACTAAGGTTGCCTGAGCAAAGAGCGTTTGGCTACAAAGAAAGGAGCGTTTCTATGATAAATGTAGCTGGACATTTAAGAGAACAGAATGGTACATATCAGATGGTCCTGAGCTGGAAGGATGCAAACGGAAAGCGCAGAACCAAATCCATCAGCACAGGACTTCCCGTAAAAGGAAACAAAAAGCGGGCTGAATCCCTTCTGCGTCAGACACAAAAGGAGTTCAACCCGGAAACGATGCAGCAGGTCGGTGACCTGTCTGTGCCGGAATACCTGACCCGCTGGCTGCGGGAAAGCGTGATGAACCTTTCCCCGGATACTTACGGTCGATACGCCTACGATATGGGCAGGGTCATCATTCCGTACTTTGAACGAAAGCGGCTGTCTTTAAAAGTGCTTACTCCGCGCGATCTGGAAACGTTTTTCCGCTATGAGCGTCAGCAGGAGGAAGCGACCGTACAGCAGCTTCTGGATTGGCACAGGGAACTGACCGATGCCCTTCAGTATGCCGTTGACAGTAACTGGCTGAAAGCGAACCCCGTCAAGACGGTTGACCCCTGCCTTGATAACTCCCCGGTACTTTTCAACGATTTTCTCATGGACTGGTTGAAAATGATGAAGTCCCGCGTGGCAATCACGACCTATGCAAACTACGAGATCGTCATCACGCGCCGGATCGTTCCGTATTTTGAGCCGCTCCACTACACCCTGCAAGACCTTGAGCAGCACCCCAAGTACATTCAGGATTTCTATCAGCATGAGCTGAATCGCGGCGTTACGGCAAACACGGTCATCCACTATCACGCCAACATCCGCAAATGCCTGCAGTACGCTTTTCAGATCGGCATGATCCGTTCCAACCCCGCAGACCGCGTTGAACGTCCTCGTAAGGAAAAGTTCAAGTCGGAGGTCTACAAGGCAGAGGAACTGGAGCAGCTCTTCACGGCGATCCAGGGCGACCCGGCAGAGTTCGGCGTTATCATGGCTGCATTCTACGGGCTGCGCCGCAGCGAGATCGTTGGTCTGAAATGGGATGCCATTGATTTTGAGAACAAGACCATCAGCATCCAGCACACAGTCGTTTCCACAAAGGTTGACGGCGTTGTGACCGATATCGCGCGGGATAGAACCAAAACGAAATCCAGCTGCCGCACCCTTCCGCTGATCCCTGCCTGTGAGCAGATGCTCAAAAAGATGCAGAAAGAGCAGGAGCTGAACCGGAAGGTCTGCGGCAAGGATTACTGCACGGATTATCTCGATTATATCTATGTCAACCCGATGGGCAGGCGCATCCGCCCCAATTTTCTGAGCCAGCATTTCCCGGAGTTCCTCACGGCGCACGACATGAAGCGCATCCGCTTCCACGACCTGCGCCACAGCTGCGCCAGCCTGCTTTACGCCAACGGCGTGAGCCTGAAGGAAATTCAGGAGTGGCTGGGGCACAGCGATATCAGCACCACCAGCAATATTTATACCCATCTGGATTTTTCCAGCAAGGTATCCTCTGCCAATGCCATCGTCAGCATTTTCCCGGAGAACACAAAGGTATGATTTGCAACAAAAATAAAGCAGCCCGGAACCTGAAAAAGTCCGGACTGCTTGTTTGGTGCCGATGGTGGGACTCGAACCCACATGGTTTCCCGAGCGATTTTGAGTCGCTTGCGTCTGCCATTCCGCCACATCGGCTGATATGGATTTGGATGCGTTTTGCACGGTTTTTTGGAAGTTGGAGGGATGTTCAGGAGGGATGTTGGAACTTATCCACCGCTAACCGGTCAAAAACCTTCGCTGCTTCGTTGAAATTTCAGATGGGCGCACGAAACCGCGAAGCGGATTTTGAGTCCCCCTCGTCTGCCATTCCGACACACCGGCGCATCGGTTTGAACGACTTTTATTATACCGGATTCCCTGGGCAAAATCAAGAGAAAGTTTGCGTCTTTTTTCAGATCGTCCCGCATGGCGTAAAATACATGACTCCGGTTCTTGCCCGGCGGCGCGGGCTGTGCTACACTAAGGTCAGATCAAAACGTAAATGATACCCACAAGGAGGGAACCGGACTTTGAAACATCTGCATTCTTTTGCCCGCCGCGCGGCGGCTTTTCTGCTGGCGGCGGTGCTCTGCGTCTGCATCCCGGCGGCAGCGGCTTCGGCTGCCACCACCATCGGCGGGGCCGATACCACCCTGATCCCTGCAGAGGACGAAAACTGTCTCAGCTGGCTGTTTGGCTCCAAGGATAAGATCACCATGCCCTACCTGAACATCAAGGGGCAGGGGCTCAAGCGCAATGTTACGCTGGATCTTGAGGACTGTCTGGTGGGCATCACCTATACCGAGCTTGGCTCCATTGGCAGCTATGTCAGCGCCAGCGCCGCGCAGCAGGCGTGGAAGGCGCAGGCGGTGGCGGTGCACTCCTATCTGGAATACCACAAGCAGTACGGCTCGTCCACCAATGCGCTGATCTATACCCCGGTCGATCAGATCCCGGCCTCTGCCCGCAATGCCATCCGCAAGGCGGTGCAGGCGGTCAAGGATGAGGTGCTGGTGTACAACGGCAGCGTGTGCGATGCGGTATGGTCGGCCAGTGCGGGCTACAACACCCAGACCGGTGTGTACGGTACCTGCGCCAGTCTGGACGCATGGGGCACGGATGTGCCCTACCTGCAAAGCGTGGAAAGCCCCTACGAGGAGCAGTACCACAAGCTGCTGCGCCGGGTGATCGGCAAGGACTACACCTATATAGAATACAACGACAGCCGCACCGGCGAGCCCTACCAGAGCGCCGACACCACCCACAAGGATCTGGGCGGCTTTGTGCAGTACAACACGCTGGTGTCCAACGGACGCAGCTACCGGTATATCAACCAGTTCGTTTCCTCCCGCTACTGCTTCGATTTCGGCACCGATGCCAGCGGCACCCCCTGCATGACCTACTACGGCTATGGTCATGGCGTGGGCATGAGCCAGTGCGGCGCAGTGGGCTACGCCGCCGAGGAGGGTATGAACTACAAGCAGATCCTGCAGCACTACTACACCGGGGCGAAGATCCGTACCAGCACTACCCGCAGCGGCGGACTGTTCGGCTGGCTGGCGGGATTGTTCCGCTGAACGTGTTTCACTGAAATTTTGGAAAAACCTTCTCAAACGCCGCAAGATTTGGTATACTATATCCGTTTGTGAAAAATGAACGGGAAACATAACTGCGTAGAAAAGCGCACGGATTGGAGTATCAGCATGGAGTTGGATCAGGAAAAGCAGAATCAGGAGGCCGCCGAGCGCTGCCGTGCACTGGCACAGCGCATCGTGCGGGAGCTGGCTCCCCGCAGCGTACAGGTGCTGGAGGACAGCGGGCTGCTGGAAAAAGCTTTTTGTAAAATGAATACTGCGGTGGTGCAAAGCGCCCCGGAGCTGCTGGTGGTGGCAGACCCCCAGTGGGTCACCCTGCCCGCCGTACAGGCGGAAAAAGTGCTGCTGGTGTGCGCAGAGTACGCCGGCATGGCAGACTGCGCAAAGCAGCTTGCCGCGCAGGGCTTCTGCCGGGAGCTTGCGTGGAAGGACTGCGGCAAGGAGCAGCTGACGGCGCTGTTCTGCCGCATGGCTGCCCCGGAGCTGCCGGAACTTGAGGATGGCTACGAGCAGCAGCTGGACGTTCTGCGGGAGCGCACCCTGCTGGCCGAGCGCACCGCCGCCCAGCAGACTGCCCAGCTGGAGCGGCTGCGCAGCGACCTTTCCCTGAGCCGCAGCCACGAGCAGGAACTGGAAAAGACCCTGAACAGCGTGGTCAACTCCACCTTCTGGAAGGCCAGCTGGCCGCTGCGGTATCTGGTAAGCAAGTGCCGCCAGCTGTGGCGCACCTTCCCGCTGTTCGTCTTTTTTGCCACCTTGCGCCGGGTGGGCTTTGCGGGCGTAAAGGCACAGGCCAAGGCCAAAAAGGAGTACAAAAAGCTGTTTCCGGGCAAGGCGATGCCCGCCGACCGCTTTGCGGACGTGGAGCTGCTGGTAAAACAGGCCGCAGACCAGCCCGCTGCGCCGCGCATCAGTATCGTGGTGCCGCTGTACAACACCCCCCACGATTTTCTGGTGGAGCTGCTGGACTCGGTGCAGAACCAGACCTACCGCAACTGGGAGCTGTGCATGGTGGATGCCGGACAGGACGCGGACGTGGGAGCCCTCGTGCAGGAGCGCGCCCGCACCGACAGCCGTATCCGCTACCGGAAACTGGACAGCAACGAGGGCATTGCGGGCAACACCAATCAGGGTTTTGCCCTTGCCACCGGTGAGTATATCGCCCTGCTGGACCATGATGATATTTTGCACCCCTGCGCACTGTGGTATGTGGCGGAAGCCATCGCCAAGCAGGGTGCGGACTTTGTGTACACCGACGAAGTGACCTTTGAAGGGGACATCGACCATCTGACGGTCTACCACTTCAAGCCGGATTATATGCTGGATAACCTGCGCTCCAACAACTATATCTGCCACCTGAGCGTGTTCAGCGCGGCGCTGCTGGCAAAGGTGGGCGGCAACGAGCGGGCAGAGTTCAACGGCAGTCAGGATTACGACCTCTACCTGCGCCTGACCGAGCAGGCGGAAAAGATCGTGCACATCCCGCATCTGCTGTATTACTGGCGTTCCAGCCCCGCCAGCGTGGCCAGCAATATCTCTGCCAAGACCTACTGTCTGGAAGCAGCCATGAAGGCGCTGCGCGCCCACTACGACCGCATGGGCGTGCCGGTGGACGCGGTGACCATGGTGCCCAACACCCCGGGCTTCTACAAGACTGATTACACCATCACAAAGCCCGGGCGGGTCAGCGTGCTGATCCCCAGCTGCGACCATTCGGGCGATTTACGGGTGTGCGTGGAGTCCATCTACCGCAAGACCACCTACCCGGATTTTGAAGTGATCATCATTGAGAACAACAGCAAGGAGCCTGCCACCTTCCGCTGCTACGAGCAGCTGCAAAAGGAGCACCCGGACAGCCTGCATGTGCTCACATGGCAGGGCACCGGCTTCAATTACAGCGCCCTGAATAACTTTGGCGCGCGCGCCGCTACCGGCGAGTATCTGCTGCTGCTCAACAACGATACCGAGGTCATCTCGCCCCGCTGGATGGAGGAGATGGTCATGTATGCCCAGCAGGACCGTGTGGGCTGCGTGGGCGCAAAGCTGCTCTACCCGGACAACACCATCCAGCACGCGGGCATCGGCTTCGGTTTCCTGACGCTGGCGGCGCATATGCACAAGAACTTCCCTGTGGGGCACCCCGGCTATATGGGACGGCTGGTCTATGCACAGGATGTGTACGCCGTGACCGCTGCCTGCCTGATGGTGCGCAAGGACGTGTACGAGCAGGTGAACG
>ERZ857750.3020-NODE-3020-length-14764-cov-5.328574_pt1 | contig 14764 bp, 10 predicted proteins | sample MGYA00519915_ERZ857750 | MGnify/ENA primary metagenome ERZ857750 (study PRJEB31778, sample SAMEA3449358) | human gut metagenome | biome: human gut; feature: human-associated habitat; material: faeces | place: United Kingdom | collected 2010/2012 ... | reverse complement strand
ATTTGGGAATTAAAATAAAAAAAATCATCAAAAAAATCCGTCTGAAACGTACTACAGTTCTTGTGATCGTATTTATTTTTCTGTCATCTGTCCTGGTCCGGCAGCTTTTCAGTCTGCAGATCATACAAGGAGAGGATTACATCAGTAAATTTCAGACACGTACCACCAAAACACGCGTGATCAAAAGCACCCGTGGTAATATTTATGACCGTAACGGCACAGTTGTCGCCTCCAATGTACTTGCATATTCTGTCACATTCGAAGATAGCGGTACATACAACAGCACCAGAGAAAAGAATCTGACTCTGAACGGTATCGCCTACCAGGTATTACAGATCCTTTCCAAAAACGGGGACAGCTTATCTGATAATTTTCATATTACCGTCAATGATCATGGCGACTATGCTTTTGATGTAGATGAAGGATTTACTCTTAACCGTTTCCGTGCGGATATTTACGGAGAAGCACAGATTGATGATCTCAGTGATGAACAGAAAAACGCAACCGCAGCCCAGATCATGGATCATCTTACCGGAAGCAACGGATTTTCTATCGTTCTTTACGGAAAAGATGCCTACACCCCGGAAGAACTTGCCGCACATTCTCTTCCGGAAGAGCTTACCAAACAGGAAATCCTCGAAATTGCGATCATGCGCTATCAGCTGAACACCAACAGTTTCAAGAAATATATGCCGGTGACCATTGCAACAAATGTCAGTGAAAAATCTGTGGCAGCCATAAAAGAAAATCAGGCCGCTCTCCAGGGTATTGACATTGTAGAAGATTCCACCAGAAAATATGTGGACGATGAGAGTATGGCGCCGATCCTCGGTTACACAGGCCAGGCCTCTTCTGAAGAACTGGAAACCCTTCGTAAGGATAATCCTGATTATTCCAATGATGCGGTTGTTGGAAAAGCCGGGATCGAACAGTATATGGAGCTTGAACTTCAGGGAAAAGATGGAGAAGAAACGGTCACAGTTGATAATCTTGGTAAAGTCCTTGATATCGACAATTCCAAAACTGTTGATCCTGTGGCCGGAAACGATGTTTATCTGACCATTGATTCCGACTGGCAGAAGAGTATTTACCAGATCCTGGAACAGCGTGTTGCCGGTATTGTCCTCTCTAAACTGACACCAAATAAAAGCTTTGATTATGAAGCAGAGAAAGATGCAAGTAAGATCACCATCCCAATCTATGATGTATACAATGCACTGATTGCAAACAGTGTGATCGATATCAATAAATTCAGCGATGCAGATGCTTCCGATACAGAAAAAAATTTATACGCCAAATTTCAGCAAAAACAGCAACAGGTTTTTGATACAATAAGTAACAGGCTGACAGGCGACAATCCTCCAGCCTATAAGGATGAAGATACGCAGATGCAGGAATATCTTACCTATATCTGTGATGATCTTCTTACCAATACCTTGAAGGTACTGAAAAGTGATTCCATTGATACCGCGGATGAAACATACAAAGCCTGGAAAAATGATCAGAGTATCAGTCTGAAGGATTATCTGAACTACGCTGCCAGTCAGAACTGGATCGATATTTCCCAGATCTCAACCTCCGGAGAATATCTGGATTCTGAAGAGATCTATCAGGCTCTTACCGCCTATATCATTGATTACCTGAAAACAGATACAGGCTTTTCAAAGCTTCTGTATAAATATATGCTTCAGGAAGACACCATCAGTGGAGAAGATCTGTGTCTTGTTCTCTATGAACAGGGCGTTCTTTCCAAAGAAGACGAGCTGTATCAGACAATGGCCTCCGGTGGTCTTGATGCCTACACCTTCATGTATCGCAAGATCGCAAATCTTGAGATCACACCGGCCCAGCTTGCGTTGGCTCCGTGCTCTGCATCTGCGGTGATCACAGATACTACAACCGGAAATGTTCTCGCATGTGTTTCCTATCCGGGATATGATAATAATCGTCTGACCAACAATATGGATACTGATTATTATGCAAAGCTTTCCACAGATCTTTCCAGCCCGTTCTTCAACAAGGCAACACAGCAGAAGACGGCTCCAGGATCTACCTTAAAGATCTTATCTACTGTTGCCGGCATGTCTGAGGGCGTAATAGATGATGGCACATATATTGAATGTACAGGAAGCTTTGACCTTGTAACACCTCCGATCAACTGCTGGAATAAACAGGGCCACGGTTCTCTTGATATCCGTGAAGCCATTGAGCAGTCCTGTAACGTATTTTTCACTACGATTGGTTTCGAACTTGGTAAAGATTCCGAAGGTAACTTTTCTGAAGCCAGAAGTCTTGGAATGCTTCAGAAATATGCTTCCCTCATGGGATTGGATCAGAAAACCGGCATTGAAATTTCCGAAGCTTCTCCGCAGGTTTCTGACAAAAACGCCGTCCCTTCCTATATTGGACAGGGTACCAATGCGTTTACGACCAGCCAGCTTGCACGTTATGCGTCAACGATCGCCACTTCCGGTACGATCTATAAGCTTTCCCTTCTGGACCGTGTGACGGATTCCAAAGGAAAACTTATAAAGGAATATCCTTCCGAAACAGCTGGACAGCTGGATCTTTCCAGCAATATCTGGGATGACATCCATGACGGTATGTATCGTGTGGTGCAGACTCATGATCAGTTTAACAGACTTGGAGTTGAAGTAGCAGGAAAAACCGGTACTGCCGAGATTGACTATTATCATCCGAACAATGCACTTTTTATCGGATATGCGCCTGTTTCTGATCCCAAGTACGCAATATCTGTACGAATCGCAAACGGATATGCATCCGGTAATGCCTGCCTTGCAGCTAATGATATCTTTAAATACATTTTCGGACTTGCAGATGAAAGCACCATTCTCACTGGCTATGCAGCAAGCGATACCAGTAATGTATCGAATGACTAAACAAACTTTATGAGGATACCAGAAGTGTGGAACATTTTATAGGAGGAATCAGAAAACATGAGTGAAGTCATTGTCATTACATCCGGAAAAGGCGGTGTTGGAAAAACCACCACCGTGGCAAATATCGGGACCGGACTGGCTGCCATGGGAAAAAAGGTTGCAGTTGTAGATACCGATATCGGACTCCGAAATCTGGATGTTGTCATGGGACTGGAGAACCGTATTGTTTATAATCTGGTTGATGTGATCAATGGGAGCTGCCGCCTGAAACAGGCACTGATCCGGGATCGTCGGCATTCAGAACTGTATCTTCTTCCGTCTGCCCAGACCAAGGACAAAACTGCCGTATCTCCAGAACAGATGATCAAGCTTACCGATGATCTCCGGGAAGAATTCGATTATGTCCTTCTGGATTGTCCGGCAGGAATTGAACAGGGATTCAAAAATGCAGTAGCCGGAGCGGACCGTGCACTGGTCGTGACCACGCCGGAAGTTTCCGCGATCCGGGATGCAGACCGTATCATCGGGTTGCTGGAGTCCGGAGGGCTCCGTGATATCCGGCTGATCATCAACCGGCTTCGACCGGAAATGATCGCCAGAGGTGATATGATGTCCGTAGAAGATGTGTTGGAAATCCTGGCTGTAGATCTGATCGGTGCGATCCTGGATGATGAACAGATCGTGATCTCCACAAATCAGGGAGAACCTTTATCCGGAAAAAATTCCCAGGCAGAAGAAGAGTATCGCAATATCTGCCGGAGGCTTATGGGCGAAGAGGTCCCTTATGTTACTGTGCGTCGAAAAAATGGTGTATTCCACCGTCTTGGCAGCATTTTTCGAAAATAACAGACGCCTTGCTGTCTGACATTTTTCATCACAGGAGGAATGATTATGGGATTTTTCTCCGGGAAAAACCACTCTGCAGGCTATGCACGCGACAGGATGAAGCTTCTTCTTGTATCGGAACGCATAGACTGTTCTCCACAGATGATGAAGCTTTTACGGAACGATCTGATACATGCCGTAAAAAAATACGTTGTAATTGATGAACCAGGGGTGACCATACAGATCACACAGGAACCACCTGTTCTGCATGCAGTCATACCCGTACTTAAGAAAAGAGATGCATAATTTATGATTAAACAGTATAAGCTGCGGTTTTACAATTTTCGACTGGTGATCTTTCTCCTGGCGATCAGCTTTATTGGAATTCAGCTTGTAGGAACAGCTGCCGACTACCTTCGCACACGTCAGCTTCTGGGTGTGATCATCGGTGTAGTCTTTATGCTGATCCTTTCACTGATGGATTATTCCTGGCTGCTGAATTTTCAATGGATCATGTATGGATTTAATATCGTTATGCTTCTGGCTGTCCGGTTCTTCGGATCCAGCGCCAATGGTGCTGCCAGATGGGTGGATTTAGGTTTTATCCGTTTCCAGCCTACCGAGCTTTCAAAGATCATCATCATCCTGTTTTTTGCCAAATTTTTTATGGATCATGAGGAAGATCTGAATACCTTAAAGACTCTGATACAATCAGCTGTCCTTCTGGTCATCCCACTGATGCTGATCTATGTACAGCCGGATATGAAAAACACCATCACCGTAACAGTCCTGTTCTGTATTCTGATCTACATCGCAGGACTTAGTTATAAGATCATCGGAGGTGTAGCCTTGATCGCGATTCCTCTGGCCATCATCTTTCTGTCCATTATCGTGCAGCCGGATCAGAAACTGATACAGGATTACCAGAGAAACCGTATCATGTCATTCCTGTATCCGGAGAACGAAGAATACGCAGATGATATTGAACAGCAGAACAACTCAAAAACAGCCATCGCCTCCGGAGAGCTTGTGGGACGTGCTTTCAGTAATGACACCAGTGTTACATCCGTAAATGATGGAAACTTTGTTTCTGAGAATCAGACCGACTTTATTTTTGCGGTGGCTGGAGAGCAGTACGGATTTATCGGCTGTACTCTGATCGTACTGCTGCTGTTTCTGATCACCTTTGAATGTATCCGTATGAGCCTGCGGGCCAAGGATCTTGCCGGTAAGATCATATGCTGCGGTGTTGGAAGCATTGTTTCCATACAGAGCTTCATCAACATCTGTGTTGCTACCGGCCTTGCACCAAACACAGGTACTCCGCTTCCTTTTGTAAGCTATGGTCTTACTTCTCTGATCAGTCTGTTTATGGGTATGGGACTTGTTCTCAATGTAGGACTGCAGAGCAGTGCATATAATAAAGAATTACAGAAAAAAGGTCAGAAATCGGATACCTACTTTCGGAAAGAGGAATACTTATGACACGTAAAGAACCTGTAAAAAATCATGTACGTTCTGGCAATCCTTCCAGAGGTCAGGCTTCCCGGGCTGCACATACAGCTTCCAAGGGGACAAAAAGAACTTCCACGCCGTCTGACGGAACTGTTTCTGCCAGACGTAAAGCTCAGAATACCCGGATGAAACGGATGCGTCGTAAAAGGATCCGCAACACCATTTTTCTCCTTCTTCTGCTGATCGTACTATGCACAGCTGGCGGTTTTGGTGTTTACATGCTGAAGGGCGGAGATTTTTCCACTCCTGCAAATTCTTTCAATGCATTCTCCGAGTTTGATAATACTCTGACTTCCAAAGAAGAGCAGCGCGCGGCAGGTTTCGCCCATGATCTCTGTGTTGTTACAAAAGATGTTGCTCTGGATTCTGTCAGTCTGGATGACAGCCAGTCCGGTGTGCTTCTGAATCTCAGTGATAAAAAGGTACTCTATGCAAAAGGTGCCTACAACAAGGTTTATCCTGCCAGCATCACAAAGATCATGACAGCTATGCTTGCACTGAAATATGGAAACATGGACGATACAGTAACGATCTCACAGGAGAATGTTACCCTGGAATCCGGTTCTCAGGTAGCTGGTTTCCAGGCGGGAGATCAGGTTACCATGAATCAGCTTCTTCATTGTCTTCTTGTTTATTCTGCCAATGATGCAGCATCTGCCATTGCGGAACATATAGGTGGATCAACAGATAAATTTGTAGAGATGATGAACAGCTTTGCTGCAGAACTTGGCTGTACAGGAACTCACTTTACCAATCCCCATGGTCTTCAGGACGAAAATCATTATACAACGCCTTATGACATTTATCTGATGCTGAAAGAAGCCTTGAATTATCCGGAGTTTACAGACATCACACAAATGGCATCTTATACAGTTAGCTATAAGCATTCCGATGGCTCCGATGCAAGTGCTACCTTACCCGCTACAGATCATTATCTTACCGGAGAGGCAGCAACTCCTAAGGATGTCACTATCCTTGGAGGAAAAACAGGAACAACCGATAAAGCCGGTAACTGTCTGGCACTTTTAAGCCAGAATGCTTATGGGAAGCCATTTATTTCCATCGTCATGGGTGCGTCCTCAAAGGATGTTCTTTATCAGGAAATGACATCCTTGCTCCAGAACATCAACTGACAGGATTCCATACAAAAAACAAAAAAGCAGATCTGTTTGAAATTTTATTTCGCAGATCTGCTTTTTTATTCTTTTTTTTACATTCAGTTAATTTCTACTATATCATCGGTGCCATCACTGCCGGTATCTTCGGTCTCACTGCTATCAAGATCCGTATCCGAAGTACCACTGTAATCATTGTCATCGACCACTTCACCGGAGCCACTGTCCGGATCTTCATAATTGCCTGCGTCTTCACCGGTTCCATCTGAAGTATCCGAGGTATCTACTCCATTGGCTTCACTATCCGTATTGCCGTCGTAAGAATTATCACCTGGATCATAAGTCGGCTCTTCCGTGTAGGAATCTCCGTCCCCAGTATCGTCAGAACTCTCGGGCTCACTGCTGTAGCTGTCCTCTGTATAGATTGGAAAATCCGCATCAGCAGTTCCCTCTGATGTAGAATCTGTAACAGGCTCCGCCGCATTATTATCCGGAATAGCAGTAAGATGAGAAACCGTTCCATCCTTTGGGACGACGATATAGATTCCCAGCATCACGATACATAATGCCATGGCTAATCCGGCAATCTTCATTTCTTCCATATGTTTCATCGCTGATGATCTCCCTGTCGTTTTTTTGTATTATAGCACAGAATCACTCATATTTGTAAAACAGCCATGTATTTCTTTTGTTTTTCTGTAACAGTTCCCGAAATTTATTTCGCGATCATATAGACACACTTTCTCTGGGTGTTTATAATAAATAATCATATTTATTCATAAGCTTAAAGAAAGGCGTAACATTTTATGGGCGACTGCATTACCACATACACTGGAAAACATTTTGATCCGACACATCCGGACGAAGAGCTGATCTGCATTGAGGACATTGCACACGCACTTTCTCTTCTATGCCGCGGAAATGGTCATGTAAGGACTTTTTTCTCTGTAGGGCAGCACTGCATCCTCTGTGCCAAAGAAGCTGAAGCACGTGGCTATTCCGGCCGTCTTATACTGGCGTCCCTTCTTCACGATGCCAGCGAATGTTATATGTCCGATGTTCCAAGACCATTTAAGAAAAGTCTTCCTGAGTATCGGAAACAGGAGGAAGCTCTTTTAAACATTATCTATCAGAAATATCTGGGATCCGGACTTTCTGCCATAGAAGAGCAGAAGCTGAAGGAGATCGACAATGACCTGCTCTGGTATGACCTGAAATATCTTCTGAATGAAACACCGAACACTCCAAAACCGGTTGTCCATGTTCCGATCCAATACCGGCAATACCCTTTTTCACAGGTAGAAGAGGAATATCGGAACCTTTTTGATCAGCTGTCTGCAAAAATCTGTAAATAGATATAACAGACACACTTTATACAATTGAAAGAAGAACCCTATATGGAACGATTGATTTTTCATGTTGATGTAAACAGTGCTTTTCTTTCCTGGGAAGCAGCAAAAAGAGTAAAGATGGGACTTCCGGATCTGAGAGACATCCCTTCCTGTATTGGCGGAGACCCCAGTAAACGTACCGGCATCGTTGTCGCCAAGTCCATTCCTGCAAAAAAATACGGAATCCAGACAGGAGAGCCTATGGCTATGGCTTTTCGCAAATGTCCGAATCTTGTGGCCGTTCCATCTGACTTTGAATTATACGATAAATGTTCTAGAGCCTTCAAAAAAATCTGTGGGTCCTATGCACCGGTAATGGAATCCTTTTCCATTGATGAGGTTTTTCTGGATATGACCGGAACCTCCTATATTTACCCGGATCCGGTGGCAACTGCCCATGAGCTGAAGGATAAGATCCGTGCAGAACTCGGATTTACCGTAAATATTGGCATCTCCACCAATAAACTTCTTGCAAAAATGGCCTCTGATTTCGAAAAGCCAGATAAGGTGCATACTTTATTTCCGGAAGAAATCCCTGTAAAAATGTGGCCTCTTCCAGTGAGAGAGCTTCTTTTTCTTGGCAGATCCTCTGAAAAAAAACTGCAGGACGCAGGGATCAGAACCATTGGAGATCTGGCTCATGAAAAAAAAGCAAAGATACAGGCACTTCTCGGTGAAAAAGCAGGACAGCAGTTATATCAGTATGCCCGTGGCCTTGATGACTCCCCTGTGAAAGCAAAACCTGATGAAGCAAAAGGATTCAGTCTAGAAACTACATTTAACGATGATCTGGTCTCACTGGAGCAGGCACTTCCGATCCTGCTGGAACAATGCGATATTCTGGCCGCCCGCATGCGCCGCAAAAAGAAAAAATGCACCTGCATTTCTGTAACCTTCCGTACCCTGGATTTTCGAAACAAATCTCATCAGACTAAGCTGCCAAATGCCACCGATATCACAGAAGAGATTTACAGAAATGCCCAAAACCTCTTTCAGGAGTCCTGGATGAGACAGCCACTCCGGCTCCTGGGAGTATCATTGACCGGTCTTACGGATGATTCCTTTGAACAGCTGTCCTTTTTTGAGGATACTCACAAGAAGGAACGCCAGCAGAAACTGGATGCAGCACTGGATTCCATCCGTCTGAAGTACGGAAACGACAAGGTTACCCGGGCCAGTATCATGAACAGCACTGCCCGGATCGGAAGGAAAGCAAAAGCACAAATGGAAAATGAAAGAGAGCAGTAAAGCTTGATTAAAATTGCCAGTTTTTTTCAAAAAGCCCTTGCAATTTTATTCACAATGCACTATAATTTGAAGCATATCAATAGCAATTTTATTCAAAATTATTATATGTGTCTAAGGAGGAAAACAGGATGGTTGAACTGATCGTAGGAAAGAAAGGCAAAGGAAAAACAAAAGTACTGTTAGACAAAGTAAACGGAGCTGTTAAGGACGCCAACGGCAGTATTGTTTACTTAGACAAGAGCACCAAGCACATGTATGAGCTGAACAACAAGGTCCGCCTTATCGATGTTTCCGGATTTCCGGTTAAAAATGCGGACGAATTTGTAGGATTTATCTGTGGTATCCTCTCTCAGGATCATGATCTGGAGCAGGTATATCTGGACAGCTTCCTTACAACAGCCAAGCTTGAAGGAAAGGATGCAACCGAAACACTGGATCAGTTAAGTGCCATCGGTGAAACCTTTAAAGTTTCCTTTATTATCAGTATGTCTCTGGATAAAGAAGAAGTTCCGGAAGCATATCAGGATAAAATTATCTGCGCATTATAATAAAATTGAATATGAACGTCCTATTTTGTACATAAAACATAAAAGAACGTAAATTTTTAAAGGGATCTGTCTTCAGGACGGATTCCTTTTTAACTGTAGGAAACTTTGTTTATTCTTCATTTCTGTGGTATACTGAAGAGCAGAATAAACACACAGGAGCGTTTCATATGAATCATTTACTGGAAAAAATCAAACAAAAAAATTCATCCGCATTCACCCACAGCGGGAAATTTCACGCAGACGATGTTTTTTCTGCCGCTCTGCTTTTATATCTGAATCCCGAGATCACCATCACACGTGGAAACCAGGTTCCTGAAAACTATGAAGGTCTTGTTTTTGATATTGGCAGAGGACAGTATGATCATCATCAGAAAGACAGCCGTATCCGCGATAATGGCGTCCCATATGCGGCCTTCGGCCTTCTCTGGGAAAAGCTTGGACCGGAAATCCTAGGTGAGGAGCTGGCACTAAAATTCGATGAATCCTTTGTCCAGCCTCTGGATATCAATGATAATACCGGTGAAAAAAATGAACTTGCCACACTGATCGGCAATTTTAATCCGGGATGGGATTCCAAAAGCAGTAATGACGAAGCCTTTTTCCAGGCAGTCAGTGTGGCAGGCATGATTCTGGAAAATAAATTCGAGCGTTACCTTGGAAATGAACGTGCAGACAGACGGGTGGAAGAAGTTCTTACAGAACATGCTGCTTCCCTCGCTTCGGGCGATACCCCGGCAGAAAATACCAATATCCTTATACTTCCGGAATTTATTCCCTGCCAAAAACGCCTTTCGGAAACCAACATTGCTTTTGTGATCTTTCCGTCCAACCGGGGCGGTTACTGTATCCAGCCACAGAAAAAAGAATATTCCATGAATTACAAATGCAGTTTTCCTTCTTCCTGGCTTGGCCTGGAAGGCAAGGAGTTATCTTTGGTAACCGGTCTTAAAAGTGCAGCCTTTTGTCATAAAGGAGGATTTCTCATGACCTGCGGAACCCTTGAGGATTCTGTTCTTGCCTGCAGGAGCAGTCTTGCCGCCTTCCATGAAGAAGCTGTGATCGTAAGCCTTGGCGGAAATAAAGAAACAGACATGCTGCTTCAAAAGCTTCCGGATCTTTCTTCTGCCAGGATCGTACATCTGCCGGTTCCCCAATTACCGGAGCTGACTCTGAACGGAATCTACGGAGAACTCTCCATGGAAAAGACAGAATGGAAAAGCTTTATAAAAGACAGGATTAAAGAAATCCTCCGCTGCAAACCGGAAGCAGTTTTTGCAGATAATGCCATGTTTTCCCTGTATCCCATCGTTCATGCTCTGCGAAAAAAACATATTCCCGTTCTTACAGCAGTAGAAAAAGACGGACAGAAGCTTCTGGTACGGATCCCATCCGGATCTTAAAGATCTTAAACATGTAATTAATTGTATTTACAGATATATTCACATTGCGTATTTATACAGAAAGAAGGCATGTTTATGCGAGAAGAAAAATTTAAAATGGAAAGACAGGGGCTGATCAAGGTGGGAGATAAAGTGAAGATCTCCGAATTTCTCTCTGCCACGAACTACAGCTATATCATTGAGCCTGCAGTAGCCATGTCTGGCTGCTACAGAAACGCAGACCGCATCAGATCCAAAGAGGGCATCATCAAAAGCATTGAGCATACGCCACGCGGCTTTATAGTTACTGCAGAATTTGACGAATAAACATATGTCCATCCGATAAGATCCGGCAATTAGCAATATGCCGGATTTTTCGCTGAAAAACTGGCTGATTTATTCTGGATTATATTATAGGAATCTGGTATTATAGAGAAGATATTTGTGTAATTTCTCTAATTATCAGGAAATTGCAAATTTTTAGAACAGAGGTGTAATATTATGAGCTGGTACAACGAAGCAATCTTCTACCATATTTATCCACTTGGACTTACAGGCGCTCCAAAAGAAAATGATTACGGAACTCCTGTACATCGACTGAACACACTGCTGCCGTGGATTGACCACATCAAAGAGATCGGATGTACTGCCTTATATATAGGGCCGCTTTTTGAAAGTGTCGGACATGGCTATGAGACAACCGATTACAAAAAACTGGATTCCCGTCTTGGAACCAATAAAGATCTCACCAATTTTGTAAAAGCCTGCCATGAAAAAGGCATCCGCGTGATCTTTGATGGTGTATTCAACCATACAGGCCGTGATTTCTTCGCTTTTAAGGATATCCAGAAAAACCGTGAGCACTCCCCTTACGTTAACTGGTACTGTAATGTAAATTTCGGCGGAAATACCGAATATAATGACGGTTTTTCCTATGAAAACTGGGGTGGATACAATCTTCTTGTAAAACTGAACCAGCGCAATCCGGAAGTACAGAACTATATCTGTGATGTGATCCGTTTCTGGGTTTCCGAATTTGATATTGATGGAATCCGCCTGGATGCCGCTGATGTTCTGGATTTTGATTTCATGCGTATTCTACGTCATACCGCAGATGAGGTTAAGAAAGACTTCTGGCTTATGGGAGAGGTCATTCACGGAGATTACAGCCGCTGGGTAAACGGACAGACTCTTCACAGTGTAACCAACTATGCCCTTCACAAGGCACTTTACAGCGGACATAATGACCACAACTATTTTGAAATTGCTCATACAGTAAAATATCTTCAGAATATGGGAGATCTGGACCTCTACAATTTCGTGGACAACCATGACGTAGAGCGAATTCATACCAAATTGCAGAACAAAGCACATTTTGCTCCTGTACATGTACTTCTTTATACTTTACCTGGCGTTCCAAGCATTTATTACGGCTCAGAATTTGGTATTGACGGAAAAAAAGAAAAATTTTCCGATGCCAGCTTACGTCCGGCACTTGATCTTAACGATTATGCGGATGCTGCAACAAAGAACCCATGTACTGCACTGATCGCAGCCCTCGGAAAGGTCCGCCAGGGAACTCCTGCATTAAGCTACGGTTCCTATGCAGAACTGGCTCTTACAAACCGTCAGTTTGCCTTTGCAAGAGATCTGGAAGGCATACGAGTGATCGTTACTGTGAATAATGATGACAGTGATTCAGAGATGAACCTTCCAACAGGAAGTGCTCCGGAATACGTAGGTGCCCTCACAGGTCAGAAGGTTTCCGCACAGGGCGGACGGATCCGTGTCCGTGTTGCAGCAAACAGCGGTGAGATCTGGCTTCCTGCAGGAGATATGCCGGAATATAAGCCGGTTCAGACTAATGTTCTGGAAACTGCCGTAGCAAAAGAGAACGAAAACGCTGCATCTGAGGCAGAAGAGGAGCAGGCGGCTGAAAACAGCACTGTAACAGAAGCTGCCCCGGAAAAAGAAGCTTCAAACGCTGAAAATACAGATAAAGCTTCTGACAATACAGCAAACGCAGCGGATATTCCGTCAACTCCTGAAGCAGAATCCTCCAATACACAGGAAACGGAAACGGTCACTGCGCCAAATCCGCACAAAACACCAGAAGAAATGACAGTAGGCGAACTTCAGGTTGCTATCCTTGCAAAAATGGCAGGAAACGGACCCGTAGATGACCAGATGAAAAAGACCGTATACGACAACATCTGGCATGATTCTCTTGTAAACTGGCTGAAGAGCTTCCGATAGGAAAGGAATAATAAAGTAAGATTCCATAAAAAACAAGGCAATCCGATCATATCTTATGCGGTGAGCCTTGTTTTTTTGTGAAAACAGATATTTATTTTACATAATATATATTATGTATAGTTATGATTCTGTTTTTCTGTAATTTAGGAGAACAAAAAAACAGCAGAGATTTCCAACTTAAATAGGTCAGAAATCCCCACTGCTTTTATCATTCTGTTTATTATCTCTCATCAAAAGGTACAAAATCTGCATGATGCCCCACATACTTATAAGCAGGACGGATGATCTTATTGGCACTGATCAGCTCTTCCAGACGATGTGCACTCCAACCAGGCATACGTGCGATGGCAAAGATCGGAGTAAAAAGTTCTTCCGGAATACCAAGCATTGAGTAAACGAAGCCACTGTAGAAGTCAACATTTGCGCAAACATTTTTGAACAGCTTTCTGTGTTCCATGACCAGTTTTCCGGCAATACCCTCAACCTTATCATAGAGCTTAAATTCATCTATCATTCCTTTTTCCTCTGCAAGAGCCTGTGCAAAACGTTTCAGGATCACTTCTCGCGGATCGGAGAGTGTATAAACTGCATGTCCCATACCATAGATCAGACCTGCATGATCAAATGCTTCTTTATTCAGTATTTTCTGCAGATATGCCGTGATCTCCTCATCACTTTCCCAGTCCTTTACATTGGCCTTCAGATCTGTAAACATGTTCTGGACCTTCAGGTTGGCACCACCATGACGCGGTCCCTTCAGTGAACCGATGGATGCAGAGGTAGAAGAGTAGCTGTCTGTTCCGGAAGATGTTACTACATGTGTGGTAAAAGTAGAGTTATTACCACCGCCGTGCTCTGCATGAAGTACAAGTGCGATATCAAGGACCTTGGCCTCAAGCTCTGTATAATTGCCATCCGGACGAAGCATCAGAAGGATATTCTCGGCAAGTGAAAGCCCCTTCTGCGGATTGCGGATAAAAAGTGTCTCGTCTTTACGGAAATGACGGTATGCGTGATAGGAGTAAACCGCGATTTCAGGAAGCTTAGCGATCAGTTCCAGAGACTGGCGGAGTACATTCTCCACAGAAATATCTTCCGGGTTATCATCATATGTATAGAGAGCAAGTACGCAGCGCTCCATAGCATTCATAATATTGGCATTGGTTCCCTTCATGACAACGTCACGGACAAAACGTCCTCCCAGATCCTCCATGTCAGAAAGAAGCTCAAGAAATCTGGAAAGCTCTTCCTTGCTGGGAAGCTTACCGAAAATCAGAAGATAGATCGTCTCCTCAAAACCAAAACGTCTGTCCTTCAGTCCGTTTACGATATCCTGCACATCGATTCCCCGGTAATACAATGCACCGTCTGCAGGAATACGTCTGCCATTGACCAGCTTATAGCCGGTAACATCGGAAATCTCAGTAAGACCTGTGAGAACACCTTTACCTGCGGAATCACGAAGTCCTCTTTTTACATCGTATTCCACATAAAGGTTGGGATCGATGTGATGATTCTCTACCAGTTCCTTTTCAAAGAATTTCATTCTGCCTTTCAGCTGTTCGGAGTCCTCCAGACTCATCATTT
>ERZ857750.3017-NODE-3017-length-14781-cov-29.635407_pt1 | contig 14781 bp, 10 predicted proteins | sample MGYA00519915_ERZ857750 | MGnify/ENA primary metagenome ERZ857750 (study PRJEB31778, sample SAMEA3449358) | human gut metagenome | biome: human gut; feature: human-associated habitat; material: faeces | place: United Kingdom | collected 2010/2012 ... | reverse complement strand
CCCGGCCATCTCCCAGGACGACGACGCCCTCGCCGCCCAGGACGCCTCCACCCAGAGCCTGATCAAGTTCTACCGCGCAAATCGCGAGTTCTGATTCGCTTTGCTCGGTCAGAATTCGTGATTCGCGCGACCGCGGCTGTGCTGTCTGGTGGGCAGCCTGGCGACTGCCCACGGCGCGAGTTCTGATTCGTTCCTCTGGTGCCCCCTCGGGTGAGAGGAGCTGTCAGTGTAGCTGACTGAGGGAGTCTCTCTCACGACTAGTGCCCGACATCTTCGGATGCCGGGCACTTTGCATATACGGATTGCTGTCAGTCAGATGAGTCGAACATGGTCATATTCCGCTTCGGCATCTGTTTGCAGGCATAAAGGCACTATCTAGCCAACTCACGTGGCTGATTCGCTTATTCGCCCTTATTCGCCTCATCCAGGCTCAGCAGATCGTCATCGGCATCGTAATCGAAGAGTTCGCCGTAACGGCCCCACTCCACGGCGATGGCGAACTGCTGATGCGCCTCGTCGTTGGCGTAACGGGCGCGCAGCAGGTCCAGCATGAGCTCGCCGCGGAGCTTGCCTTCCGCAGACTTCCGCAGTGCATGCTCAATGTTGTGCACCAGCGGCGCGTGTTCCATCGCCAGTGAGGCGAACACCTGCTTGGCGCGCAGAATGTCCGCCTTATGCCAGGAGTCGCCCGCCTCGGTGATTTGCACATGGCCGTCGCGTACCACGATGACGCGCAGCATCGTACCGGCATCCACCAGCGGGAACAGGTCGTCCACCTCGAACGAAAGAGCCGAGGCCAAATCTGCCAAGTCGATGCCGTGAGGATGCTCGGCAACCACATCCAGCAGACCGGCAAGCCCGCCCGGCGTGGCGTTGGGCAGCGGATGCTCCTTGATTTTCTCGATGGTCTTGGCGGGCTGAAGGTCTGATGCGTCCGTGACAGATGCGTCCGTGACAGATGCGTTCGTGAGCGATGCCGATGGCGATAGAGCCTCGGCTTGTTGCGTAGGCTGCGAGGCCTGTCCGGTCAAAATCGCGTACAGTCGGTCCACCATCGCCTCGAATTCGACACTGTGACGGTCGCGCGGGCGCTGCAGATCAACCCGCACATCGGCAATCAGATGCCCCGGGTGCGAGCCCAACACCACCACTCGGTCGGCCATCTCCACGGCTTCCTCGATGTTATGTGTGACCATAAGCACCGACTTGATGCTGCGCTGTTCGCTCGACCACAGCTTGAGCACTTCCTGACGCAGGTTTTCGGCGGTCAGCACGTCCAGGGCGGAGAACGGCTCATCCATGAACAGCGCGTCCGGCCGCAGCACCAAGGCGCGTGCAATGCCCACGCGCTGCCTCATGCCGCCAGACAGTTCCTTCGGATACGCCGATTCGAAGCCGTCCAGGCCGATCATGTCGATGGCGTCCAGAGCCAGTTTGGTGCGTTCCGCACGTGGTACGCCGCGCGCCTTCAGACCGAGTTCCACATTGTCTTGCACGGTGAGCCACGGCATCAGCGCGAAGGTCTGGAACACGAGTGCGATGCCGGGATTCGGGCCGGTCAGGGCCTTGCCGCGATACTTGACCGTGCCGCTGGTCGGCTTGACCAGTCCGGCCAGCGCACGCAGGAATGTGGACTTGCCGGCACCCGAACGGCCCAGAATGGCCACGATCTCGCCCTCGTACAGGTTGAACGAGATGTTGTCGAACACGGTGAGTTCGGTGCCGTTGTCGGCCGTGAAGCGCTGGCCGACGTGCTGGGCTTCGATGATGGTGTTCTGCGGGGTCACCGCCCGCAGCGAACGAATGGTTTCCATTGCAACAGTCATATTATTCTCCTTAAGTCTTTAGTTCAGTGCGAAACGGCGCTCGGCCATGCGCTGCAGCGGGTTCCAGAACAGGCGGTTGACGGCCACCACGAACACGCTCATCACGGTCACGCCGATGATGGTCCTCACGGTGTTGCCGCTTTCGGTGGCCTCGGCGATATACGCGCCCAAGCCGGAGGCGGTCAGCGTATGCCGTCCATAACTTACGATTTCCGAGACAATCGAGGCATTCCACGCCCCACCGGCCGCCGTAATGCCGCCCGTGACCCACGAGCCGAATACCGCCGGCAAAATCAAATCGCGCCACCGCTGCCAGCGCCCCAGCTGGAAGCTGCGCGTCATCTCACGCAGATCGTCGGGAATCTGGCTGGCCCCGGCGATCACATTGAACAGGATGTACCACTGTGTGCCCAACGCCATCAGCAGAATACTGCCCCAGTTGATATCCACACTGCACGCCACGAACCACAGCGTGACGAACGGGAACGTGAAGTTCGAGGGGAAGCTGGCCAGCACCTGCACAATCGGCTGCATAAACCGCGAAACGCGCGGATTCATGCCAATCATCGCGCCAATCGGCACCCAAATCACCGAGCAGGCGAGCGTGAGCAGCGCCACGCGCAGGAACGTCACCATGCCCAACACGAACGCCTGCCCGAGCTCGCCGAATCCCGCATCGCGATGAATCACCAGCATAAGCTGCACCAGTCCGAACGCACACGCTGCCAACACCAGTACTGTGAATACCACGTCAAGCGCGCGGCTGCGTGCGGACTTCACGTCCGCCGCCCAACGTCCACCGGTCCGACCCAACGGGCGGGTCAGCGTGTCGAACAGGTCGTCGACAGGCCTGAACAGCCAGGCCACCATCTCATCGATATGTGACTGACGAATGATGGTCAGCACCACACTGGTCTTGCGCACCGCCGACTCGCTTTGCGTAATGCGGAACTTCTCCGCCCACGCGGTCAGCGGCTTCCACAGCAGTACGTCGATAAGCAGCACCACCAGCACCATCGTCACGATGGCCCAGCAGATGGCCGCGAGATTCTCCTCGGCCGCCGCCTGTGCCACGAAGCTGCCGATGCCGGGCAACGCATAGGTGCGATTGTTCACCGAGATCATCTCGGAGGCGGTCAGGAAGAACCATCCGCCGCCTACGCTCATCATGCAGTTCCACAGCAGCGGAATCATCGCGTTCGGCACGTCCAGTGTCCAGAATCGTTGCCAGCGTGTGAGCTGTAGTGAGCGGGCCGCCTCGTCGAGTTCAGTTGGTTCGCTGGTCAGGGACCGGGTGAACGAGAACGCCATGTTCCAGGCCTGACTGGTGAAGATTGCGAAAATCGACGCGGCCTCCACGCCCAGCATCGAGCCGGGGAACAGCACCATCCAGATGGTGATGGTGGCCGAAAGAAAGCCCAGAATCGGTACCGACTGCAGAATATCCAACAGAGGAATCAGCACGCGGCTCAGGCGGCGGCAGCGCGCGGCCGCCGTGCCGTAGATGAACGTGAACACCAGTGAGAAGAACAGTGCCACGAACATACGGAACACCGAGCGCAGCGCGTAATACGGCAGGTCGGCGAGATTCGTACTGACTTGTGACGGCACTCCTTTCGGGCCGATCGGTTCGCCGATCGCCGGCAGAATCCAAGCGATCAGACCGAACAGCGCCAGAATACCGGCCGCGACCAGTACGTCGGAGGCCAGGCGCACGGCGAATGGTTGGCGGTCGGACGCGGCGGTGGAAGGGTTGCGGGCCGACGCATTTGGACGCGCGCCGACGCGATTGAATGAAAACATGGTCATGAAAAGACCTCCCTATGCATAGGAAAGACGAATTATGCAAGGGTTATCCGGGGAGCCAAGGAACACTACAGGCGAGAGCCCGACTTCCGGATAACGGAATATAAGAAAACATGGTCATCACCACCGCAACTATGACTGTTGCCGGCGGCGGAACTACTGGAATAATCACCGTCCATCGGACTCTCACCTCCTTCAAGCCGTGCGCTGAAACGCCAGATCAATACCATCGTCGGTATCCATGCGACCAGCAGGAGGGGCGGAAAGTATTCGAATCCGCCGATTCGTGCCATCGTTCAAGCTTCAGCATCGCAGGGCGGTGGAATTGCGTTAGTTCATGCCTTGATCCGACAAGAACTGCTGACCTGCGTGCAGTGTCTCCACTGTTAGCGGCAGCAACCCATATCCCTGCGGTAGCCTCGCCTACCGACGCTCCCAAGATAAAGCCCGCCTGCAGGTCTGTCAACTACGTCGCAGTGCCTTGGTGTTGGAATGCCATCCGACAGCCATTCTGTCCGCAAGAATCCGTACAATAATCGATTGCTGTGTCGAGAAGTGGGCCGCCGCATAAGCCCGCGTCTCCGTGGGTCCAGTCCGAACGGCCGCAAGGCCTGGCTTTTGGCGGATCGGCAGGCTTCCCAAGGGCAAACTCGAGGGATAACGAGAACAGGTCAACGCGCGCGATGCGCAATCGCGTGGATGGCCCCAGATCTGTGGCTGATATGCGGCAGCACTGAAGGAAAACAATGGTTAACGCTGTTGAGGCTTTTGACGCCAAGCACATGAAGCCGGCCGAGGAAATCCCGGCCTTCCGTCCCGGCGACACCGTCGACGTGAACGTGAAGATCCAGGAAGGCAACAACTCCCGTATCCAGACCTTCACCGGCGTGGTGATCGCTCGTAAGGGCGCTGGCGTGCGTGAGACCTTCGTGGTCCGCAAGATCAGCTTCGGCACTGGTGTGGAGCGTCGCTTCCCGGTGCACTCCCCGTCCATCGACTCCATCAAGCTCGTGCGTAAGGGCCGTGTGCGCCGCGCCAAGCTGTACTACCTGCGCGCTCTGCGCGGTAAGGCCGCTCGTATTGCCGAGCGCCGCGACAACTCCGCTAAGTGAGTCGATTCGCGGGTGCAATCGTGGGCCTGATGATGCAGGTGCGCGAATAAACCGTGAAATTCAGCCCGGAACCGTTTCGGTTTCGGGCTGTTTCCGTATTTTCCACGTATGATGGACGGGCGCCGGCACCCCTCATATCCGGCAGCATGAATCGCGAGGAGATGGTATGCAGGACGATCAGGATAACGGCGAATTCCCGGTTTCCGACAATCCGGAGAGCAACCAGACCTCGTATGATGACGAGGCCGATGCCCGCGATTCCCGCACGTTCCAAGTCGCTGACCATGGCATCGCCCTGTCCCCGGTTCCCCCGGCACCGGCGCGCCCGGCGCACGCCGCTTCTTCCGCTGGCGCGAATGCCGCGGCAGCATCATCGATGGATGATGACCACTTCACCCTACGCGACTTTTTCCTGTGGTGCGGCGTTCCCGTGCTTATCGTGCTGCTGATTCGCATTTTCGCCGTCGGCTTTTACGAGATTCCTTCGCGCTCGATGATGGACACCATGGTGCCCGGCGATCGCGTGGTGACCAGCAAGCTCACCCCCAAGATCTTCGATCTGCAGCGCGGCGACGTCGTGGTATTCAAAGATCCCAACAACTGGTTGAACGAGGAGCAGAGCAGCGCTCCCGGTGGCGGGTACCTCATCAAGCGACTGATCGGCCTGCCCGGTGACGTGGTCGAATGCAAGGGCGCGGGCCAGCCGGTGACCATCAACGGCGTGGCCATCAATGAGACCTCCTACATTCGCCCCGGCGTGGACCCGAGCGCTTTCCCGTTCTCGGTGACCGTGACCGAGGGCCACGTGTTCGTCATGGGCGACAATCGCGCCAATTCCGCCGACTCCCGCTATCATCAGGATGACGGCGATCGCGGCTTGGTTCCCATCTCCGATGTGGTCGGAGTCGGAATCGCGAAATACTGGCCGCTTGACCGGCTTGGTGCGATTGATGACCACCACGAAGTCTTCAAGGACGTGCCTGACGCTTCCGGCTCGAATTCCTGAGTCTTTTTTGAACCGTGTGAGTCTTTGAACTGATTGAGTTCCGGGCCGTCTGAATCCTGAACCATTTGAACCTGGACCGTCTGAATCCTAACCATTGTGAGACGATGGGAGCCGCGCATGATTACCCCGACACTTGACTTGGAACGCAGCCTTGCGGCCCAGGGCTATGACCTTATTACTGGATTCGATGAAGTCGGCCGCGGCGCGCTCGCCGGTCCGGTGATGGTCGGGTGCGCCGCCATCTGGGCCTGTGATTTGGCGCCGCTTGACGGCGATGATTCCGCCGAACTGTCCGGGCGGACCTACCTCGGCGTACCGGACGGCGTGGCCGACTCCAAGATGCTCACCGAACATAGGCGCGAGGCGATTTTCGACGAACTGCGCGACTGGTGCGCGGCCTACGCCGTAGGCCAGGCCAGCAACACCGAGATCGACGAATGGGGCATCACCTATGCGCTCGGCGTGGCCGCCCTGCGCGCGCTCAGCCAAGTCGAACGCGAACTTGGCTTACGGCTTGGAGGGGGATTGACGGCAAAAAAGGCTGCGGGGGAGATTGTGGAAGGTCGTCCGGGAGACTCCGTAGGGGAATCCATTGGAAATTGTGGGGAAAGCGTTCGCGCCCTGCCCAAAGTCGCCGGAATTCTCGACGGGCCGAGCGATTACATCACCAAGGCGCTCAACACGTTCGACGCGCCGGACGTGCCGATTCCAGCCGATATAACGACCAAAGTCAAAGGCGACCAGCATTGCGCCACCGTCGCCACCGCGGCGGTCATCGCCAAAGTGACCCGAGACCGGCTGATGGTCGACCTCGCGCAAAGCAACCCACGTTACGCCGCCTACGAATGGGCTCATAACAAGGGCTATGGTTCCGCCGCACACCGTGCCGCCATCGCCGAACACGGGCCGACTCCGCTCCATCGTGTCTCATGGCACCTGACCTGAGCCGCGTGCGACACGATAGTGTGAGCGCTAACGCAAAACTGTTGTGGACGCGCTAAAGTCAGTATTGATTAAGGTACAAGCCTGGCCGTGCACGGATGCCGGCCGCCAGCGGGGAGGTTAGGTAGCATGGTGACCAGCCGCAAGCCAAGCAAACGTCCGTCCATGTTCGAAGTGGCCAAGCTCGCCGGAGTCAGCCACCAAACCGTCTCCCGTGTGATCAATGACTCGCCGGACGTTTCCGACGCCACCCGTGCGCGAGTCCAGGCCGCCATTGACCAACTCGGCTACCGCCCCTCCAACTCCGCGCGCGCACTGGCTTCCCGCCGTTCGCGCACCATAGGGCTGATCGCCGGAGGCCTCAAATTCTTCGGCCCGATTTCCTCCATCTCCTCCATCGAATCCATGGCCCGCGAGCACGGTCTGTTCATGAGCGTGATGATGGTCCACGAGGCCTTGTGCGCGCAGGCCGACTTCGACAACCTGTGCGACACCTTCAACGAGCAGAACGTCGACGCCTTCATCTTCCTGACTCCGACCGACGTGATGTTCGCCGCCGCCTGCCGTGCGCGAGTCACTCAGCCGCGCGTCATCGTCACCGCCACCCACGGCCAAATGACCGTGCGTGAGGGATTGGGCCTTATCTCCACCGAAAACAAGCGTCGCACTGCGCTGGTCGGTATCGACCAGTGGGGTGCAATGGCCAAAGTGGTGGCCTTGCTGGGCGAATACGGGCACAAATCGGCTCTGTATTTTGCCGGTCCCAACGAATGGCGCGACGCCCACACCCGACTGGATGCGTGGCGCAAGCTCGCCGCCTCCCGATCCATCGATTCACAGATCGTGCGCTGCCATACGTGGGATGCCTCTGAGGCGTATGCGCACATGAATCATCTCATTGATGAGTATGGGCGTCGAGGCGCGGCGTTGCCCACCGCGGTCGTCGCCGCGAACGACAATCAGGCCGTTGGCATCATGCGCGCGTTGCATGAGCATGGGGTTCGGATTCCGCAAGACATCAGCGTGGTCGGATTCGACGACATGTCTGGCGTGGATAACATGTACCCACCGCTGACCACCGTGCATCCCGATTTCGAGGGGCTCGGCGTGGCCGCCATGCGAGAGACGCTGCGCTTGCTGGGGGAGGGCGGCGAGCCGACCTTCCTGACCACCCAGCACGGCATGGGGCTGATTCCCGCCGAGGTGCGTGCCCGGCGGTCCTTGGGGCCGGCTCCTCGGCGGTAAATTGGCGCTGTTATCAAACCGTTATGATGCGTGACACGGCATAAGTTGTGTCGAATGCGGGTTGTCGGTACAATGTTTTTTGGAAATTGTGAGCGCTAACACCCTCCCCAAGGAAGGGGATAACAACGCCGGCGCTCCAAGGCAAAGGAAAGATATGGCAGCAACCGACAACGCGGCCGAGCAGGCCGCCCACATCGCCGAGAAGATTCGCGCTGGCAAGACCACGCTGGGCATCGAATTCGGCTCCACCCGCATCAAGGCCGTCCTCATCGACGACAACTTCCAGACCATCGCCTCCGGCGACTACAGCTGGGCCTCCCACTTGGAGGATGGTCTGTGGAGCTACACCACCGAGGAGATCTGGGGCGGTTTGCAGTCCGCTTACGCCTCCATGGCCAACGACGTCGAGACCGCCTATGGCGAGAAGCTCACGCACGTCGGCCACATCGGCTTCTCCGCCATGATGCACGGTTACCTCGCATTCGACGAGGCCGGCGAACTGCTGGTGCCGTTCCGCACCTGGCAGAACACCAACACCTCCGAAGCTCACAAGAAGCTCTCCGAGCTGTTCCAGTACAACATCCCCGAGCGTTGGTCCATCGCTCACCTGTACCAGGCCGTGCTCAACAAGGAAGAGCACGTCTCCAAGGTGGCTTACTTCACCACACTCGCCGGTTACGTGCACTGGAAGCTCACCGGTAAGAAGGTCCTCGGCGTGGGCGATGCCTCCGGCATGTTCCCGATTGACCCGACCACTCACACTTACGAAACCGCATTCATTGAGAAGTTCGACGCTCTGCCTGAGGTCGCAGCCCAGCCGTGGAAGCTGGAGAACCTGCTTCCTGAGCCGCTCGTGGCCGGCACTCCGGCTGGCGAGCTGACCGAGGAAGGTGCCAAGCTGCTCGATTCGTCCGGTGCCCTGAAGCCCGGCATCGTGCTCGCCCCGCCTGAGGGCGACGCCGGTACTGGCATGGTAGCCACCAACTCCGTGCGCGTACGCACTGGTAACGTCTCCGCCGGCACCTCCATCTTCGCCATGGTGGTTCTGGAGCACAAGCTCAAGGCCCTCCACCCTGAGGTTGACTTGGTCACCACCCCGGCCGGCGATCTGGCCGGTATGAGCCACGCCAACAACTTCACCTCCGACCTCAACGCTTGGGTCGGCCTGTTCGGCCAGTTCGCCAAGGCTATCGGCCAGCCGGTTGACGCAGGTATGCTGTACGGCACCCTGTTCCGCGCGGCCATCGCCGACGACGTGGACGCCAACTGCGGCGGTCTGCTGAACTACCCGTTCCGTTCCGGCGAATTCCTGGCCGGTCTGCCTGAAGGTCGCCCGCTGTTCGCCCGCAGCCCCGAAGCCAACATGACCCTCGGCAACTTCATGCGCGCCCAGCTGTTCTCCGCGTTCTCCCCGGTCAAGATCGGCATGGACGTGATGACCAAGCAGGAGCGCGTGCAGGTCGACTCTCTCGTGGGCCACGGCGGCATCTTCGCCACTCCGAAGGTGGCTCAGAAGATTCTCGCTGCTGCCTTCAACACCCCGATCAAGGTCATGTCCACCGCCGCCGAAGGTGGCGCCTGGGGCATGGCCGTGCTCGCCAACTACCTGTGGAACACCAACGAGGATCACAGCAACCTCGCTGACTTCCTTGACGGTTGCGTGTTCAAGGACGCCCAGTCCACCACTGAGAAGCCGGTGGCTTCCGATGTGGTTGGTTTCGAGGACTTCTTCGCCCGCTTCACCAAGGGCCTGCCCATCGAGCACGCCGCCATCGAAACCATCAACCTCGAAGATAAGTAAGCCTTTCTGACCTCCCTCTATTGAGGGAGGTCCTTGAGATTTTGAAAAAACGTCCATCCATCACAGTGGAAAGGAAAACCAATAATGGCAACTTTGGCTGATTACGGCCCCGAGGTTCGCGCCGAGGTCAAGCAGGTTCGTGAGGTCGTCTCCAACCTGCACCAGCAGCTGATCAAGTGGAACCTGGTCGTGTGGACCGCGGGCAACGTTTCCCAGCGTCTGCACACCGCCGACCTGTTCGTCATCAAGCCCTCCGGCCTGCGCTACGAGTACCTGACCCCGTCCTCCATGGTCGTGTGCGACCTTGACGGCAACGTGGTCGACGGCACCGAAGCCCCGTCCTCGGACACCGCTTCCCACGCCTACATCTACCGCAACATGCCCGACGTCTACGGTGTCGTGCACACCCACTCCACCTACGCCACCGCTTGGGCTGCCACTGGTCAGAACATCCCGTGCGGCCTGACGATGATGGGTGACGAGTTCGGCGGCCCGGTGCCGGTCGGCCCGTTCCGTCTGATCGGCTCCGAGGCGATCGGCAAGGGTGTCGTCGAGACCCTCAAGAAGTACCCGAAGTCCCCGGCCGTCCTCATGCAGAACCATGGCCCCTTCACCATCGGCAAGGATGCTGAAGGCGCCGTCAAGGCCGCTGCCATGACCGAGGAAGTCGCTCACACCATGTGGGCCGCCCGTCAGCTCGGTGACATCATCGAGATCGACCAGGCCGACATCGATAAGCTCAACGACCGCTACCAGAACGTCTACGGTCAGCACTGATTTGATGGAGTGTCCGCCGCGTTACGGAAGGCCCGACGTACCTTCGTACGCCTTCGCCTTCCGCGCCTTGCGGACACACACATCAAATCAGCGCTGACTCCGCCAGCACGGTGGTGTCTTGGCTCCCCTCTCTGAGGGGAGCTGTCAGCGATAGCTGACTGAGGGGAGCCTCGGTCGGCGAATGAAACTTAAACAAACCCCCATAAACAAAGAAGTAAAGGAAGTAACCCTATGGTTATGGAAAATCCCTTCGAGGGCAAGGAAATCTGGTTCGGCGTTGGTTCGCAGGACCTGTACGGCGAAGAAGCCCTGCGCCAGGTCGCCATTCACTCCGCTGAAATGGTCGACTACCTGAACAACACCGGCAAGATTCCGGCCAAGATCGTCCTCAAGCCCACCCTGAAGTCCTCCGACGGTGTCAAGGAGTTCATGGTCGAGGCTTCCGCCAACCCGAACGTCATCGGCGTCATCACCTGGTGCCACACCTTCTCCCCGGCCAAGATGTGGATTCGCGGCCTCGAAGTGCTGACCAAGCCGCTGCTGCAGCTGGCCACCCAGCACCACAAGGAAATCCCGTGGGAGACCATCGACATGGACTTCATGAACCTGAACCAGGCCGCCCACGGCGACCGTGAGTTCGGTTACATCGTCTCCCGCCTCGGCATCAAGCGCAAGGTTGTCGTCGGCCACTACACCGATCCCGAGGTCGCCGAGAAGCTCGGCACCTGGGCCCGCGCCTGCGCCGGCTGGGATGCCTCCAACAACATGAAGGTCATGCGCTGGGGCGACAACATGCGTAACGTCGCCGTCACCGAGGGCGACAAGACCGAGGCTGAGCGCGTGTTCGGCGCCTCCATCAACACTTGGGCCGTCAACGAGCTCGTCGCTGCGTACGACGCCGTCAAGGACGACCAGGTCAAGGAGATCATCGAGGACTACAAGGCCAAGTACGACGTCGACCCGGCTCTGCTGGACGCCAAGTACGACTCCCTGTTCATCGCCGCCAAGGAAGAGGCCGCGATGGTCAACATGATGCGCGCCAACGGCTGCACCGCCGGCGTCGACAACTTCGAGGACCTCGGCGCTCTGCCGCAGCTGCCGGGCGTTGGCCCGCAGCGCTTCCCGTCCGAGTACGGCTGGGGCTTCTCCGCTGAAGGCGACTGGAAGACCGCCGTCCTCGTGCGCATCGGTGCCGTCATGGGCTACGGCCTTGAGGGTGGCGCCTCCCTCATGGAGGACTACTCCTACAACTTCACCGAGGGTGACGAGCTCGACATGGGCTCCCACATGCTCGAGGTTTCCCCGTCCATCGGCACCATCGCCAAGCCGAAGCTGGAGATCCACCCGCTGGGCATCGGCGGCAAGGCCGACCCGGTCCGCCTGGTCTTCTCCGGCAAGCCCGCCAAGGACGCCGTCGTGGTCTCCATGTCCGACGTTCGCGAACGCTTCCGCCTGCTCATGGACGTCGTCGACGTCGTTGAGCCGCAGGGCTCTCTCAAGGAGCTTCCGTGCGCCCGCGCCGTCTGGGAGCCGAAGCCGAGCCTGAAGACCGCTGTTGAGTGCTGGATCACCGCCGGTGGTTCTCACCACACCTGCATGACCACCTCCGTTGGTCGTGAGGCTTGGGAAGACTTCGCCCGCATCGCCGGTGTTGAGCTCGCCGTCATCGACGAGAACACCACCGCTCGCCAGTTCGAGAAGGAACTGGAGCTGTCCGAGATGTACCACCGTCTCAACAACCAGCACTGATTGGCGGAGCGTATACCGCCTTTCCTCAGGTTCGACGTACCTTCGTGCGCCTTCGCCTTCGGACGGCGGTCTCCGCACGCGCCAATCAGCGTTGGCAAGCCAGCACCGATGACTAAATCAGTCTGCTGACTGCTACCGCTGAAAAAGGGCTGTTCCGGGAAACCGGAGCAGCCCCTTTTGTTGTTATCGGCAACTCCCCACAAACGCATCAAAAATCGTCTGCGAGCGTGGATCTACCTTGTAGAGAAACTCGGGATGCCACTGCACGGCCCACAGGAAGTGGCTTGCCGGCCGGTACAGGGCCTCGATCACGCCGTCGGGCGCGACGGCCATGACCTCGAGTCCAGCAGCAGGCTCACGAACCGCCTGGTGGTGATAGCTATTCACCGCAATCTCAGTCTGCCCTGCGAACAATGAAGCCAGGGGAGTGCCGGGCACCAAGGAAACGTTATGTCCGAACGCATCGTACGGCGGATTCATATGGTGTTCGATATCGCTCGGATGCTGGCTTGGCAGATCCTGCCACAACGTGCCGCGCAGCGCTGCGTTGATGAACTGAATGCCACGGCAGATGCCCAGAATCGGCTTGTCCCAAGCCATTACAGCTGGCAGCAGAATCGATTCCATTCGGTCGCGCTCAGGAGAGAGCACCTCGCTACGGCCGGTGGCGGAGGCCGCTGCACCAACCATCGGTCCCACATCCGGCCCGCCCGTAAACAGAAACGCGTCAAACCGTTCGGCGCATTGCGCAAGAATGTCGGTGTCATCGGTCAGCGGCAACATGACGGGCGTACCGCCGGCCCGCATTATCGCCTCCATATATCCGGGCAGCATCCACAGACTATCGCGCCCGTAATCCATCAGCGGAGTCACCGCAATGAGCGGTCGATTCGTAGTCATGCCTGCCTCTTTTCGCCCAGGTGTTGTTTTCGTCGTTCTGCCGCGAATCGCTTGATTCAGTGGCCGATAATGCCGCCACTGTACCGAACCAATGTAACCGGTCGGCCAACATTATTTCGTTAGCCAGCCGCGACGAGATCGCACAATGTGCCAATGATGGGGGCATTCGGTGTGACCTTGTCAATGTTCGGGCCATTGCACTTTCAGCGGGGAAAGCATGCCCCGTCCGCGCATCATGATGAACGAGTAAGGTTGACGGGGAGGGAGAATCACATGAACCAGGCATGCGTACGCAACGACACCATCGACGCGGGCAACCATCATGGCCGACCGCAATACCGGTCGTTCCTGCGATTTCTGACATCGCAGGAACGCAACGTCATTTGGCTGTTGCTGGCCATTGCTTTTCTTCCGGTGGACGGCACCACGCTTGGCCTGTACGCGCCGTTCTGGTCGCCAATCAGTCCGGCGCTGTTCGCCGTGTACTGCCTATGCAATTGGCGGCAACTGCGCATCGCAGCCAACCGGTACCTGCCAATGTTCCTCCTACCGGTGGTCTGTATAATCCTGTCCATCCCGGGATGGCTGAAGTTCGGCATCCACCTCAACGCCGCGTTCATGAGCATCACCGGATTGCTGGGCGTGCTCGCCACTTTGGGTGCGATCGCCCTTGCGTTCGACATCAAACGCATTCCGTGGCGTACGCCATTGCGGATTCTCATCGCATCATACTGGGTTTCCTTCGGAGTGGGCGTCGTACAATGGCTGTCCATCCGTCTGCGCGCCAAACCGTTGACCGACTATTTCTCGCACCTCATGTACCGGCAATACATCAGCGACAACTCGGTGTGGGGCGGCGGCCGTCCGCAGTTCCTGTTCGCCGAGCCCAGCTATATCGGCATGCACCTGTTCGGCATACTGCTTCCGCTCATGTGGCTCATGCGCGGGCGCGACCGCATCTACGCCAAACGGCTGCGTGACCTCATCGTCACGTATGCCGTCGGCGCGGTGCTCATGCAAGCCGGCACCAGAATCGTCATCGATTCCGTCGTGGCGTTGCTGATCGCCCTTGTGGCGCGCACCGATTGGCATGACGGCGCACGCCGCGTCCGGGGCATGCTGCAGATTCTCGGCGCATGCGCACTGGGCCTGCTGGGTGTGCTGGCGGATTCCAGACTCTCCGCCATCGCGGAAAACGGGGCCGAGGGAGACGGATCGTTCTTCGCGCGGATCTACCAAAGCCTCGATCCGATATGCGGATTGCTCACCCATCCGTGGACGCTGCTCACCGGTTATGGCGCGGGCAACATCATCAATGCGGTGTGGGCCGGCGCGGCCAAAGCCGGACGGCTGCTGGACGGTCTTGGCATGAACGGCGGCATGGTCACGGGATTCGCGGCCGGCGTGAACGCGGACACGGTGTGGACGATGTGCGCGTATACCAGCGTCATCGCCGAATACGGGCTGATCGGGCTGGCCATGCTGGTCGGAGCCTCGATGGTCTGCATGACGCGCGGGAGGACGGTATGCCGTGGCGGTGCGGATGGCGCATCGTCCGACGAGCTGGCGCACGGTGTTTGTGTCGCCGACGTTGCCGACGTTGCTGATGTTGCCGGG
>ERZ857750.3009-NODE-3009-length-14819-cov-3.584598_pt1 | contig 14819 bp, 9 predicted proteins | sample MGYA00519915_ERZ857750 | MGnify/ENA primary metagenome ERZ857750 (study PRJEB31778, sample SAMEA3449358) | human gut metagenome | biome: human gut; feature: human-associated habitat; material: faeces | place: United Kingdom | collected 2010/2012 ... | reverse complement strand
ACCTGCCGCACCTTCGGGATGCCCAAAACGCCTTTTTCCATGCGCTTGCTCGTCTCCAGCATATCGCGGGTTGGGCCGCCGCCGCCGTCACCGTAGCCGTAAGCGATGAGAATATCGTTGTTGATGTCTTTGTTTTGGTAGCGCTCCCAGCCGCCCATAATGGCATCCGGGTGCAGCATGCCGTTGTAGGTGGTGAAGAAGTTCTGCACGTTCTGGCCGATGCTGAGCGTAGTGATGAAATGCGTCAGCACTTCGCTGCCGTCAATGCCGCGCCACTCGAATGTATCGAACGGCACTTCGTTGAACTGGTTCCACGAAAGCTTCGTCGTCATAAAGTAATCGATGCCGCTCTTTTTCATGATCTGCGGCAGCGCGCCGGAGTAGCCGAACACGTCCGGCAGCCACAAAATGCGGTTATCCACGCCGAATTCCTCGCGGAAGAAGCGCTTGCCGTGAATGAACTGGCGCACAAGGCTTTCGCCGCTCGTCAGGTTGCAGTCGGCTTCCAGCCACATGCCGCCCTCCGGCTCCCAACGCTTTTCCTTCACGCGCTCTTTCAGGCGCGCATACAGCTCCGGATAACGCTCTTTTAAGAAATAATAAAGCTGCGGCTGACTGGACATGAAGTGATAATTCGGGTATTCGTCCATAAGCTTCAAAACCGTCGCAAAGCTGCGCGCAGTCTTTTCACGCGTCTGGGCGACCGTCCACAGCCATGCCACGTCGATGTGCGTGTGGCCGATGCAGCTTGCAATCACGTCGTCGTGTCCCGCAAGGTCGGTGTAGACCGCTTTTTTTAGATATGCGGAAGCCGCGCGCACGGAAGCGTAAAATTCCCCGCTGTATGGCGTGCGCAGGTCGAGCAGGTTTATGCCTTCGTTCAGCGCGTTTTCCAGCAGCATGCGGTTTCGGTCTTCCTTTTCCATGCGCGAAAACGCCTCAACCGGCACTTTCAAGTCATAATACAGCGCTTCAATCTCCGGGTCAATCTCCTGAATTTCCATAAAGAGATTGAATTCATTGTGGATGGTGCCGGTGTACGCTTGCAAGTCGAACACAAGCTTTTCGCCGGAAATCGCTTTCGGGGAAAGCAGCACGTCACGGTGATTCATGTCCATGCCCTGCACGGGCACGTTGTTCACAAACAGCAAAAACTGCGGGTTTTTGCCGTCGTCCCCTTCGATCTGCGTGCGCACATTCAGCCACATTGCCTTGCCGTTAAGCGCTTTCGGCACGGTGAATTCCGTGCGGAACCAATAGTGCTCGTCCGGGCCGTACCAGTGCATGGTGCGGCTGTCAAACGACGTCCACGGCGGCGCAGCGGCATCTGCTGCTTCGGGGCGGATATACATGCCCTTTTTGCAGATAAGGTCGGTCAGCGGAATGCGCTGCACGATGCGCAGACGGTAAAGCTCATCACAAATGCGCTCCACACGTTTAGCGAGATACCTCATAGTTGCAACTCCTTTTCTATAGCGGTTTGGGGTTTCGTAAAGACTGGTGTTTTTGACTTGATTTTAGCATAATAAGGCACAGAAAACAAGAAAAAATGCACAGATTCTTCCGGCTTTTCACACATTAGAATTGTCTTTACGCACACGTCGCGTCGAAAATGCAGAAAAACAAGTTATTTATGCACAGAACACAAAAAATAATTGAAAATCAGCGGAAAGTACGCTATACTAAATCTATAAAGCAGAGCGTATTTTGAGAAAAGCAACGGTGGCTCAGCCCCGAAAAACAGCGGTTTTGGAGTGCCGTATTCAAATCACATCACATAGAAAACAGAGGAAAAAATATGCGAAAAAAGGCTTGGATCCTTTTGCTTTTTGCCACGCTTATTGCGCTGCTTTGCGCATGCAGCGATACGGCACAGCAACCGGAGACGGAAAAACCGAAAATACGTATCGGCGGCACAACGTATGCGCCGTATTTTTACCGCAATATCGGCGGCAACTATACCGGCATCGACGTGGAGATTGCCGAGGAAGCCTGTGCGCGTATCGGGTATGAGCCGATCTTCGTGGAGCTCGATATCGACAAGGGCTTTGAGCTTTTGGATGAAGACTATGTGGATTGCCTTTGGTGCTGCCTGACGATGGAAGGCAACGAAGATAAGTTTATTTGGGCAGGGCCGTATATGTACACGCAGCGCGTGGTCGTGGTGCCGGCGGACAGCGAGATTGAAACACTGGAAGACCTTGCCGGAAAGTGCGTGGCGGTGCAGGCCGGCTCTATAAGCGAGGAGATCATTTTAAAAGGGCTGAACCCGAATTTGCCGGAGATTACGGACCTTTCCACATTCAGCACGGTGGGCGAGGTGTTTACTTCGCTGCGCAAGGGTTATGCGGATGCGGCCATCGGGCATGAAAGCTCGCTGAGATTATATACGGACGAATACCCGGACGGCTACCGCTACCTCAACATGAACATGTACAGCGACGCCGTGGGCGTGGCATTTAAACCGGACGGCGATGCAGTACTGGCGGAAAAGCTGACGCAGACGCTGCTTGAAATGCGCGAAGACGGCACAATGGCCGCTATTGTGAAAAAATATGGGTTGGACGCCGAAAAAAGCGTGAACGGAGGTACCGAATGATGCCGAAGTTCAAGGGAAAAACAAAACCGAAGCTCCATAAGCCGAGCATGGAAACGGTCATGCGGTGGATTGTCACGCTTCTTCTCGGCTTTGTTGTGCTGCTGCCGGTATTTGCAGGCGTAACACAGTATGAACAGAACAAGGCGAAAGCGGATGTTGAGGACGTACTCGCTTTTATGCAGACGAACTGCCGCAAGTACGACAACTACCGCTTGGCCAATACCACCGAAGCGCTGCAGGATGTTTTGACCAAAGTCAAAACACTGACGGCATACCGTTACGAAGAAGATGCGCTTTTAAACGAAAATCGCTTACAGCGCTATGCGAAATTTCAGTATTTGACCGGCATTTTTGTTTTGGATGAAAATTTCTCCGTGCTGGCCCATTACGACAAAGCGGGCAAGGATGAAAGTCTGCTGCTCAGCCAGATAATAGGGGACAAAAATGCGGCGGATATTTTGCACTATCCGCAGAAAACCTATGCCGACCAGATCTGTTTAAACGACAATACGTATAACTACGCCATTTCCGCACGGCAGGATAAACCGGGCCTCGTTATTTGCTATACGGATATCACGCGCTTTCAAAACGATAAAAATGAGCTTTCTCTCTCCAATATGCTGGATGCTGAAATGTTCCGGCAGGATGTGACCGTCGTCATCACGGACGGCATGCGCGTTATCAGCACGAATTGCGAGCAGCTGGAGAACACGCTTGTGCAGTATTATCCTATTGCTGACGTGCTCGTTGGAGGGGAGCAACTTATACCGGACACATTGCTGCAATTAAAAAACGACAACGGCACATGGTACGGTATGTTCACCCAGTACAGAGATTATTATTTGTATGCCTTTTTCCCGAGTCGCGTAGTCTACGCAAGTCGCCGCGGTTGGATGCTGCTGTTTACGGCAATCTATCTGTTTTGCGGCATGGGGTACCTTATTTGGCGGCAGTACAGTAAAAAGCGCCGTCTGCTGCGTATGGAAAAAGAATACCACCTTGTCAGCGCCATTTCGAGCATTTACCTGTCAAACCTGCTCATTCACCCGCAGGATGATACATGGGAGCCCATTGTGCAGAGTGAGCGCATGAAAGCAATCACAAACGGTGTTTTAAGCGCAAAAGCCATGCTGGAAAAGTTTAACACCGAGTGCGTAGCCGAGGCGTACCGGGAGGAATTCCGTGCGTTTACGGACCTCGATACCGCTCAGCAGCGCTTAGAGGGCAAGGCTTTTGACGGCTTCACAATGGAAAATGTGGAGGGCAAGTGGTACCAGCTGCTTCTTGTGCCGCAGCGCCGCTTTACGCACCGGGAAAAGCCGAGCTCACTCATGCTTTTGTTCCGCGATGTTTCGAAGCAAAAGGAGCGCGATATGGAATATCAGGAAAACCTGCGCCGCGCAGCAGAGGAAGCTACCCTTGCAAACGCCGCCAAAACGGATTTTCTGCGCCGCATGAGCCATGACATCCGCACGCCGATCAACGGCATCCGCGGCATGGTACAGATTGCCGACCGTTTCCCGAATGACGCGAAAAAGCAGGCGGAATGCCGCGAAAAAATTATGCGGTCTTCAGATTTTCTTTTAGAGCTTGTAAACGATGTGCTCGATATGAGCAAGCTGGAATCCGGCGAAATGCAGCTTGAGGAAGTGCCGTTCAATTTGAACGAGCTGCTGCACGATGTGGGCACGCTGCTCTCCACGCAAGCGCAGGCGCGCGGTATTACGTATACCATCACAATGGAAGATAAGCGCGAAAAGCATGTCATCGGCAGCCCGCTGCATTTAAGACAGATCTTTCAAAACATCGGCGGCAACGCCATCAAGTATGGCAGAGCCGGCGGCTATGTACATGCTACGTGCAGCATCGTTTCACAAACAGAGAACACCGTTCGCTACCGCTTTATCTGTGAAGATAACGGCTGCGGCATGAGCGAAGAATACCAAAAGCATATGTTTGAGCCGTTCTCGCAGGAAAATTCCGGTGCACGCACTACGTATCAGGGTACGGGGCTCGGCCTTTCCATCGTGAAAAAACTCGTGGATGCCATGGGCGGCACCGTCACCGTGGTCAGCGAAAAGGGCGTGGGCACCACATTCATCACGGAGATTCCGCTGAAGCTCGACCCTGCGCCATTTGATGCTGAAAAGCCGGAGGAAGAGATCGATACCACCGTGTTCCGCGGGCTGCATGTGCTGCTTGTGGAGGATAACGAAGTGAACATGGAGATTGCGGCGTTCCTGCTTGAGGACAGTGGCGCCGAGGTCACAAAAGCATGGAACGGCGCAGAGGGCCTGGAGAAATTCAACGCCTCGGCCCCGGGTACGTATGATCTCATCTTAATGGACATCATGATGCCCGTGATGAACGGTTTGGAGGCGGCGGAGAAAATCCGCGCGCTCGACCGCCCGGATTCGGAGACCGTGCCGATCTTCGCCATGACGGCAAACGCGTTTTCCGACGACGCCGCCCGCAGCCGCAAAGCCGGTATGAACGAGCACCTCACAAAGCCGCTCGACCTTGAAAAGATCACAAAAGCGGTGCGCAAATATTGCAAGAAAAATAGCCGATAAAAGCCATAAAACGGCGGCGTGCCTTTAAAAGCGGTTGCGCCGCCGTCTTTTTATGGGCTGCAGTGTGCCTGTTCCTACCAAAACACCAATGTGCGGAAATTCCATAAATTGATTCTGAAAATAGGATGAATTCCTGTGGGAATTTTCTCCACGTGAAGGTTGAAATCATAGTGTTGATATGATAAAATATTAGCGCGAATTTTGCAATTCTGGTGCTTTATGCAGAAAATGAGAATTTTGGACGCGGCTTTCGCATTTTAAGCCTATAAAACTGCTCGATTATGCGAAAAGCAGCATAAATATACGAAATACGAAGCTCGGTTTAGAAAGGGAGGACGTTCCATGGCTTATATGCGACTTGGCGATTTGCTGATTGCGGCAGGTGCCATTACGCAGGAGCAGCTTGAAGAAGCGCTGACCATTCAAAAGCAGAAGAAAGAACGTCTCGGCGACGTTCTGATTGAAAGTAATATCATCACGGAACGGCAGCTCATTGAAGCACTGCAAATGCAGCTCGGCGTCGATTTCATCGATTTAACGGCGATCTCTATTCCATTAGAGCTCGCCAAATTTGTGCCGCGCGCCATCGCGAAAAAATACAATGTGGTGCCGGTAAAGCTTGTAAAAGACGAGCTCTTTGTTGCCATGAGCGATCCGTTGAACTTCGTTGCGCAGGAAGAGATTAAGGCCGCTTCGCATAAGCGCGTTGTGCCGATGATCTCCACGCGCCGCGCGACCGAGCAGGCCATCGGCACATTGTACGGCAGCGAAGGCACGGCCCGCGCCATTGAAGAAATGAAGCGAGAGGTCGGCACATCTACACCGGATATCGTGCCGGTGCAGATGAACCAGACGGATGCCGGCAACGCGTCTGCCGCGCCGACGATCCGCTTTGTAAACTCCGTCATTGAGCGCGCCTTTTTGGAGCGCGCGAGCGACATCCACCTTGAGCCGCAGGAGGGCGAAATGGTGGTGCGCATGCGTATCGACGGCATTTTGAGAAAGATTTTGACCGTGCCCGCAAATTTGCAGAGCAACGTTATTTCCCGCCTGAAAATCATGGGTGGCATGAATATTTCCGAGCGTAAGATTCCGCAGGACGGCCGTGCCATGGTGCAGGTGCGTCACCACGAGATCGACCTGCGTATCTCGTCCATGCCGACGATCTACGGCGAAAAGATTGTTTTGCGTTTGCTCGATAAATCCGGGCATACGATCACGAAGCAGTCCATCGGCCTTGAGGGCACAGACCTGCAAAAGTATGATGCGCTGCTCAAAAACAGCAGCGGTGTGATTTTGACTGTGGGCCCGACCGGTTCCGGTAAATCCACGACGATGTGCGCCATGCTGCAGGAGCTTGCAAATGAGGAAACGAACCTCATGACGCTGGAGGACCCGGTGGAATACAACATTCCGGGCGTTAACCAGTGCCAGATCAACGAAAAGACCGGCATGACGTTTGCGGCAGGACTGCGCGCCATCTTGCGTCAGGACCCGGATGTCATTTCCGTCGGTGAGATTCGCGACGGAGAGACGGGCGCCATTGCCATTCGTGCTGCTATTACGGGCCATTTGGTGCTTTCTACTTTGCATACGAACGACGCCGTTTCCGCCATCGACCGCCTGGTCGATATCGGCGTGGAACCGTACCTCATTTCCAGCGCGCTGCGCGGCGTCATTTCCCAGCGCCTTGTGCGCAAGGTCTGCCCGCACTGCAAGAAGGCGTATAGGCCGGAGGCGGAGGAGCTTGCCATGCTCGGCCTGCCGGAGGACGCCAACGTGCAGTTCTACCGCGGCGAGGGCTGTCAGGAGTGCTACCACACCGGCTACAAGGGTCGCCGTGCCGTCTTTGAAATCTTCATGCTCAACGGGCGCATTCGCCGCGTTTCGGCGATGGTTTTAATATGCTTGAAATCAGCGAAATCATCGCGCAGGCGCAGCAAAAAGGCGCTTCCGATATTCATATCGTCACCGGCCTGCCGGTGAAATGCCGCATAGACGGCAAGGTGCAGAACCTCACGGAGAAAGTCCTCACGTGGGAAGACTGCGAATACTACGCAAAATGCCTTGCGGGCGACCTTTTCCACGAGATTGAATGCATCGGCGAGCTTGATTTGGCGCGGACGTTTCCGTGCGGAGCGCGAACCAGAATTAACCTGTTCCGCCAGCAGGGGGCGGTTTCGGCAGCGATCCGTATTTTGGCGGATACCATCCCGGAGATCGAGGCGCTGAATTTGCCGCCGGTCGTTTCCGAATTCCCGGAGTACCGCAGCGGCATCATTTTAGTCACGGGTGAAACGGGTTCCGGCAAATCCACGACGTTGGCGGCGATTTTAAATCGCATCAACCATACGCGGCGCAGCCACATCATCACGCTGGAAGACCCGATCGAGTACATCTACGAGCCGGATCAGTGCATCATTAACCAGCGCGAGATCGGCAAAGACGCCAGAAGCTACGCAGACGGCCTGCGGTCTATCCTGCGTGAGGACCCGGACGTTATCCTCATCGGCGAGATGCGCGACCTCAATACCATTGAGACCGCATTGACGGCGGCGGAAACGGGCCACTTGGTCTTCGCCACCCTGCACACAAACTCCGCAGCGGATTCCGTTGACCGCATGGTGAACGTGTTCCCGGAGGGGCAGCAGCGTCAGATTCGATTGCAGCTTTCCACTACGTTGCGTGCGGTGCTTTCGCAGCAGCTGTTGCCGAAGCGCGCGGGCGGCCGGGCGGCGGCGTGCGAAGTCATGATGGTGAACAGCGCCATCAAAAATTTAATCCGCGAGGGTAAGACCCCGCAGATTGACAGCTTCATTACCATGAACGCGCAGGACGGTAGCATTACGATGGATAATGCCCTACTGAAAATGGTGCGCGAGGGCACCGTAACGTATGAAACGGCGCTCGGCTACGCCAGAGACCGAGAAGCGTTTTCCAAGGGAAGACGCGGCTAAATTTAGAAAGAAAGCGAGGGAGCGGGTTTGACGACCTATAAATACAAAGGGCTTTCCCCGGACGGCGCAAAGCTTTCCGGCGTCATCAAAGCGTATAACGAGTTTGAAGCGGTCGCGCAGCTGCGCGAGACCTGCTCCGTCATCACCAAAATAGAAGAAGTCAAAGAGACGCAGAGCTGGAACAAACAGATCGGCACGAAGAAAATCAAAGACAAGGAGCTTGCCATCATTTGCTCGCAGTTCGCCATCATCTTGACCTCCGGTCTGCCCATTGTGCGCTGCGTGGAGATGGTTGCGGCACAGGCGCGCACCAAAGAACTGCAAAGGATGCTGAAAAAGGTCGCGGAGGACGTCTCCGGCGGTTACAGCCTTGCGCAAAGCTTTGAAAACAACGCTACGGGCTTTCCGACCACGTTTATTGAGACCGTACGTGCGGGCGAACAGTCCGGCACACTGGAAGAATGCTTTGAAAAACTACATAAGTATTACGATAAAACCGCTAAAATGAAAGCGAAGATCATCAGCACGCTCACGTATCCGGCAATTGTCATTTGCGTCGCCGTCATCGTGTTCATCATCATTATGGTGGTAGCCGTGCCGGCGTTTACAAGCGTGTTTCTGGAGCTCGGTACCGAGCTGCCGGGCATCACAAAGGCGCTCATCGCAACGTCGGATTTTCTCACGAACTACTGGTGGTCGCTTATTTTGATTGTGCTCGCGTTCTTCATCGGCAGGCTTCTGCTGAAAAAGAACGAAAAGGGGCGTGCGTTCCTTGCGGAAAACAAGCTAAAGCGCTCACCGCTCAAAAAAATGCACAGTCTGAACGCCGCTTCGCAGTTTGCAAGCACCATGAGCACCATGCTCACGGCGGGCTTGCCGATTACAAAGGCGCTGGAGGTCACGGCAAATGTGGCAGATAACTACATGTTCGCGGTGTCCATCCGCAAAGTGCGGCAGGGCGTGGAGCAGGGCCGCAGCCTGGTGGACTGCATGAACGAGATTCCGTATTTTCCAAAGCTGCTCACCGAAATGGTGGGCGTGGGCGAACGCTCCGGCAACATGGAAGAAACGCTCACCGTTATCGGCGATTATTTCGATAACGAGGTCTCGGTGTTCACGCAGCGGTTGCTCTCTATGTTAGAGCCGGTCATCACCATTGTTTTGGCGGTCGTCACCGTCATTTTGCTGTTGGCCGTTTACCTGCCGATGTTTACCATGTATGGCAGCATCGTTTGATTTATTTCGCTGTACCCCGTCGGCGATCCAACCCGAACCGGCGGAATACATATATTTCGATGGTGAACCCCGAAAAGTACGTTTTTGGGGCGAGCAAAATTTCAATGAATTGGAGAATGGTTCCTATGATGAACAAAATGCGTAAGATGAAGAATAAGAAGGGCTTTACGCTCATGGAAATGCTGATTGTTGTTGCAATCATCGCAATCCTCATCGCTATTGCTATCCCGACCTTTGCTTCTTCTCTGAATAAGGCAAGAGTTGCAACTGACGAAGCGAATATCCGTTCCGGTTATGCTTCCGTTATGACCGACGTTCTGACGGACGATAACTACTCTGTTGAGGGTGGTACTACTGGCGAAGCTACATATAAGCTGAACAAAGATGGTTCTGTAACGAAGGTCGCAACTGCGGATCAGGAGGCAGCAGATCCGTACACCACTGTCGGTAAGACCGACACAGCTACGAAGGTTGCAGGCGTTGATGCTGGTCCTTGGGACAAGGGTGCTGGTGTTACGTATGTATATGATTATAGTGACGGCTCTATCACAATCACTGTTGCTTAATCTCATCTAACCACAAAAACAACTCATTTTAAATGAACCAGATCTATTGAGGGGCCGGGGGTTGCGGCTCCCCTATGATCTGTTCTTTTGATTTTTTACTTTAGGTTTTCATAAAAAGGGGACGTAGTATGCTTTGGGTTTCACCCGCTCTCACGGTTTATATTTGCGTGCTTACGGGGATTCTCGGCGCGTGCATGGGAAGCTTTCTCAACTGCATGGCGTGGCGTATCGTCCACGGCGAATCTGTTTTACACGGGCGCTCGCACTGCGATGTCTGCGGCCACGTGCTTGGCGCGGGAGATTTAATTCCCGTTTTAAGCTACATCATGCACAAAGGCCGCTGCAAATACTGCGGCGCAAAGCTCTCTGCGGGACATGTCTTTGCGGAAGTGTTAACGGCGCTTACGTTTTTGCTGCTCGTGCTAAAATATGATATTTCGCTCCAAGCCCTTGAATACATTTTGCTGGCGTGCCTGCTGCTCGCCGCTGCATTCACGGATTTGGAGGGGTATATGATCCCGGACCGTTTCATCGTGACGGGGATCGTCGTGCGTGTTGTTTTCCTGTTTTTGCAGGGGAACGTGCTCGAAAACCTTATGGATGCGCTGCTCGGCGGCTTCGCCGTTGGCGGCGGTTTATTGCTCATCGTGCTCTTATACGAAAAAGTGCGCCAAAAGGAAGCCATGGGCGGCGGCGATATTAAACTGCTGTTCCTCACCGGCCTGTTTCTCGGCTGGCAGCGGAATATTCTGTGCCTGCTCATCGCGTGTGTGCTCGGCATCGTCTTCGCGTTTGTCTTCCCGGAAAAACGTACCACAGGAGACGGGGCAGAGGAAGAAGACGGAAAGCTTTTTCCGTGGGGGCCGTCCATCTCGGCGGCAGCGATTCTCACGCTCCTTTGCGGCAGCGAGATCATCGGCGTGTATTTGAGTTTATTTTAACGGAAAGAACAAAAGCTTACAGCTTGACGGATAGAGATAAAGAAGAAAGCGAGGTGTCTGTACCATGCCCGGACAAATCACGGCATTCGACATTGGTGAGTGCATGGTAAAAGCCGCATGCTTTACAGGCGGCAAACTGAAAAAGGTTATGGCGAAAGAATTGCCGGATAATATGGTTTCCGGCGGCGAAATCGTCTCCATGGACGCCATGGCGGATTTTATCAAGGAAATGGCGAAAGAAAACGGCATCTCCCGCGGTGCGGCGGCGGTCATTCTGCCCGGCACGCTGGTGTTCACCCGCAACGTGACCGTGCCCGCCATGACGGACGGCCAACTGTTGTATAACCTGCCGTTTGAATTTAAAGATTACCTGACGCAGGAAAAGAATAAGTATTATTTCGACTACGCCGTGCAGGATACGGTGAAAGACGAAGAGGGCAATGTGAAAGAATTGCAGCTTTTCGTTTGCGCCACCTTAAAAAGCACCGTGGAAGAGTACCGCGCCATGCTGCGCCGTGCGGGCTTCAATTTGAAGGTCGCCATGCCGGAGGAATGCGCCTACGCTGCGCTGACGGAGGATTACATGCAGCGCACAAATGCGCCCGCGGGCAGCGATTACTGCTTTGTAGACCTCGGCCACAACGGCATCCGTATGCACATTCTGCAGGACGGCGATTTCACCACGAAGCGCTCCGTCGACCTCGGCCTGCGCGACCTTGAGCAGATGATTTCCGATGTGCGCGGCGTGGATATTCACATGGCACACGCACACATTTTGTCCGATTACAACGACGTGCTTTCCGAAGACGTGAGCGCCGAGCTTTTCAACCGCATGGCGATCGAAATCATGAAGGCCGTCAACTTCTATAATTACAATAACCGCGAGCGCTCGCTCCGGAGAATTTATCTTTGCGGCGGCGGTGTGGCGGTAGATCAGATTCGCGCGGCCATCTGCCGTGTGACGGATCTGGACGTACATAACGCCGAGGAGCTGCTTCCTCAGCACGACGCATTGGAAGCGGCGTGGCTTTACATCAAAGCGATCGGCTGCGCGCTGCAAAAGTAAGGAGGCGTTGGAATGAAGCTTGAACTCGGCATGGGGAACGGCGCCAAAAAGCCCGTAAAATACCCCACCAAAAGAACCGTCAACCCCGCAAAGCGCGAGTCGCCCTCCCAGAGCGTCATGACACTTTCTATCGGCACGGCGGTCATTATCGTGCTTGTGGTGCTCGTCGTGAAATTCGGCGTACTTGACCAGCTTGCGCGCCAAAGTGCCGCAGAAAGTGCTTACAACACCGTGCATGCCCAGTATACCGAAATGCAGAGCGCCGTGGAGAAATACCCCGAGGTCGAAGAGGAGTACCGCACCTATTCCAGAAAATGGATGCAGCAGGAGGATTCCGGCGCGTTCGTTTCTGTGGACAGACAGGAAGTGCTCGACCTCATGGAGAACTATCTGCAGCCCTACGGCACGATAAAGGCCGTCACCATTTCGGACGACGTGATGATTGTTTCCATGTCCGGCATGAATCTGCAGGAGATTTCCGCTATGTTTGAGATTTTACAGCAGCAGCCCATTGTAAAGGCTGCTGACCTTACAATCGCTTCCACCGAAAAAACGGCAGGCGAAGACCTCGATTTCTCCGTGACGATCACATTACAGCCGGCTGACACGGCGGAAGGGGAGGCCACAGCATGAAAAGAGCCTTTACAACGCGCGAAAAAGTGATGCTGCTCGTCCTCACCGTGCTGCTCATCGTCATCGCATATTTTAAGCTCATTTTGGAGCCCATCAACAATTCCATCGACGAGTATCAGTCCGAAACGGCCGCAGAGCAGGACGAGATTTTGCAGAATACCGAGCTTTTGACGCACATGAACCAGATGCAGAAGGAGCTCGAGGAAATCTATGCCGCGGGCGACCCCACGCCCATCCCGAATTATGACAATTCCGGCAAGCTGCTCGTTGAGTTGAACAGCATTCTTTCGGCTTCCGTCGATTATTCGCTGGATTTCGGTCAGGTCTCGGCACTGAACGATGGCTACATCATGTGCCGCCCCATCAACATGACCTTTACAACGAACACCTACGCCGAAACGCGCGCCATCATTGATGCGCTGCACAACAGCGATTTTACAAACCAAATATCGGACATCAGCGTGCAGTTTGAAAACTCCGGCAGTTCCGGCAATGTGCAGGTGAACCTGTATATTACGTATTTTGAACTTCAAAAATAGCTGGTGCAACACAGGCCGGAAGCTGTTTTTTGCTTGCCGGTTTTCTGTGTTTAAAAAGACTTATACTGTTTTACAGTTTCCATATTTTCTCAGGAGCAAAACGCATGAATTTTTCACGGGATATGAAGAGTTTGAAAAATAGAAGAAAGGGGAAAGCCGGCTTTACCATGTCCGAGCTTTTGATTGTTGTGGCCATCGTCATCGTGCTGTTTGCCGTGGCGGTTCTCTCGCTTGTGACGATTCAAAAGAATCTGCGCCAAAAGGAACTCGACAGTAAAGCGGAAATCCTTTACGTTGCCGTGCAGAACCGCATGTCCGAGCTGCGCGCCGGCGGCTACGAAAGCCTTTATCAGTACGATGAAAACAAGAAGAACGGCGTTGCAAAGGTTGGTCTCATTCCGCTGGATGCTCCCGAAGAAGATGCGGAAGACGCCATCACAAAAGACACGCTCTGCTACGTCGTTTCCGCAGACCGCGTGGCGGTCGGCAAGGCGGCAGCTTCCGTTCTGCCGGAATCTTCCGTAGATGCCGAGCTTTGGAACAACCACTGGGTCATCGAGTACGACCCCGAAAGCGGCAGTGTGTACGGCGCGTTTTACAGCGAAGAGGAGATCACAAGCGGTGATGTCTCCACCACGCTGCCCACATACTTAAACCGTATGCGTGTGCGTCAGACTCGCCTGCACAACGGTGCGAAGATCGGCTACTACGGCGGTGCGCGTGTGATCTCCGGCACAACCGACACTCTAAAGCCGGACATCTCCATCGATAACCGTGAGAAGCTGACGGCAACGTTCTACTGCAACAACCCCTATGCCGATGAGCTGACGTTCAATATCAAGGTTTCGGACGGTCAGAACGAATATGTAAAGGTCGTAAAATACAGCGAGCTTCGCCAACTGAACAGCAAAACTTGGTACTACACGTGGGTTATGGATAGCTTGGAAAGCGAAAAGACGCGCTTCTATAATCAGACCGACCATAAGCTTGCGTGCGGCACAGACATCACCGTCACACTTTCCGTAGAAAGCCAAAACGCCAATGTGGACGGCAAAAGCTACACCCGCAAAACGAACAGCCTGTTCCGCTATGCCGAGGGCACCCCGGCGGGCACGGCGCTCATCGCCTACGGCCGCCATTTGCAGAATTTGGACGAAGCCTCCCATGTTTCCGAGACGATTACCGGCGCCGTGCAGGTCAGCGACCTTTCCTTTGCGGATGATACTGCTGACAACGAAGACTGGTATTCCTTTTACGGCGACACCTTTACGCCCATCACAAATAAGAATCTCAAAAGCTATGACGGCTATTCCGAGGTCGATAACGTAAAGCTGTATTCCTCTATCTCGAATTTGCATATTACAGATACGTCTAAGAGTGATGTTGGTCTGTTCAGTACATTTAACGGTGAGATCAAAAACGTGACGCTTACCGGCATGAGGATTGATAATGGAGGCCAGAACGTCGGTGCGCTCATCGGTTCTGTTTCCGATACCGTGAAAATCACAAATACCCGTGTATACCTCAGCTCCAAAAAAGGCGACCTCGCAGATATCGAAACGGTCGATTCCCCGGAAAAAGTGAAGCCGTGGCTCGAGGGTAAAGTCGTTGGCGGACTTATCGGCATGGTGACGAAAACGGGCAGCGTATCCGTTACGGACAGCTCCGCGTCTACGGTCATTCGTGCAGACGGCGGCGCGGCAGGCGGC
>ERZ857750.3006-NODE-3006-length-14843-cov-5.404585_pt1 | contig 14843 bp, 6 predicted proteins | sample MGYA00519915_ERZ857750 | MGnify/ENA primary metagenome ERZ857750 (study PRJEB31778, sample SAMEA3449358) | human gut metagenome | biome: human gut; feature: human-associated habitat; material: faeces | place: United Kingdom | collected 2010/2012 ... | reverse complement strand
ATATTGTGAATTTAATTTGTCTGTTATAGAGTATCATGTTATTAATGAAAAAATGCATTTTTTATATAAATCATAAAAAAATTATTTACATTATGCATGGTCTATAAATACAATTATTAAATAACGCAATATTAATGATGAAAAGAATATCATAAAATTCGTGGGGGGGGGGGAGAGAATAGATGGTATTATTGGTACAAGAAATGAAAGATTTACAAAGAAAATTCCATTTAAAACTGTTAAGTGAACAAAAAGGATTGGATAATGAAATAAAAGGTATTAAAATCATAGAAGTTGAAAATATGGAAAAGTACATAGAAGGAGGAGAAATACTTCTTACAAGTTTTTTCATATATGAAAGTTGTACAATTTCTCAGTATGAAACACATATACAAAATTTGATAGATAAAGGTGTATCTGGATTTATTATAAAAAATAGTGGAAACATAAAAAATTTTAATATCAAACTAGATATACTTAAAAGATTATGTATTGAAAATGAGGTTGCCCTGTTTGAATTACTTCGACAAAATTATTATTGGGATATTATTAGATATATATTAGATAATGTTTTTGATCAAGAAATGGCATTATTAAAGTATCACAAAGTTACAAATGATAACCTTAAAGAATATATTTTCCATAAGGAGGCAACACCTAAAAATATTATAGAGCTTCTTTATACAATAATTGATAATCCAATTTCAATGTATTATGAAAATTTGAGTTGTCTTGCTACAACATATGAAGAAAAAAGTAGTTTTGATTTATTAGATAACATTAAAGAATATAGTCCAGAGATAAGATTGAGGTATAATTATTTAAAACAAGATGCTGGAAAATATAATCAATATATTATACCTATTACTTTTATAGGAAATATACCTATTAAAATTGTGATTGATGAAAAAAATAGAAAGTTAACAAATTTTGATTTTGTTGCGATTGAAAATGCGATTGATGCATTAAGGTATTCATTCACATTTGACTTTGCAAAAAACGAAATCCATAAAAAGTATCATCGAGATATTTTCTTTAATTTAGTAAATAGTCAATTAAATTATGATGATACTACTGAAGCAGCCAATATGTTAAATCTTAAGGAGGATGCTTATTATCGAGTTGTATCATTTCATTCTATTCCAGAAGATCAAAAGGAAAAGTATTCTTTGGAACAATTAGATGAAGTTGACATTATTGCTGATCAAATATCAATGTTTTATCCTAAAGATCACATCTATAAAAATGTATCTCAAATCGTTATGTTACAAAAAATGGATTCTGATAAAGAAGATGATGATAGTAGGAAACGATTAAATGAGCTGATAGATATTGTAAAGAAAAGTATCAGCAAAAGAGACCAAAACACAAATTTTAATGTTGGTGTAGGAGAAATCGTTAAAGGATATAGAAATTTAAAAAACTCATATAAACAATCAAGAATAGCAATGAAATTTATGAAAATAGCTAGAAGGATTACTGGAGATATAAATAAATCAACTGTTTATTATTCAAAATTAGGAATATTCCAATCCTTTATTGAATTGGATGACATAAATAAATTAAAAAAATATGTACCATGCACAATTACTAAACTCGATAATTATGATAGAAAACATAATACAGAGTTATTACATACTTTAAATTCATACATAAGAAATAATTTAAGTGTCAAAAAGACATCTCTAGATTTAATGATTCAATATCGATCAGCTTCTTATCGCATTAAAAAGATAAAAGAGATTACAAATATTAATTTTGATGACAACATAGAATTACTTTCATTACGGAATGGATTAATAATTTTTGATATTATTAAGGTTTATTAGATTATTACGTAAAAGACGGTTATTACTATTAAAAACTGTCTTTTTTTATTGGAATGCTATTTTAATATACACTTTTTTTACAAAAAAAGTATTATTGATTTTCCTATTTGTTGCATTATAAAAATCATTATTAAAATTTAAAATAAAATTATAGATAAATTAATACTATTCTTATTGATCATATAAAACACATTTAAAACAGTTTTGCTTAGTTTGCGTAATAGGATGTAATCAAATAATAATGCTATGATATAGATTACGTATAATTTTCCTAGATAATATGTTGGACAGCTCATTAAGACTATATTTAACTTATTGAAAAATTAAAAGAAAGATGGAAGAATTAAAAATTAACTTAATTCTAGGTAAAAACTATGCAAATTACTAATACAACAGATTATGCGCATCGTATCATTGATTATTTATCTGAAAAAGGAAATTTAGCTACAGAAGCAGAATTAGCTGATAATTTAAAGATACCAATTAGAAATATTTCAAAAATAATGAATATTTTAAAAAATAACAATCTAATTAATTCTGAAATGGGATTTAATGGTGGCTATTTTCTTGCTAAGAATCCTGAAGGGATAAGTTATTTTGATGTTATATCTGCAACTGAGTCTTCTATGAACTTGAATAAATGTTTAGAAAGAAATGGCGTTTGTTCAAGAAATTGTATAGAGACGTGCAATGTAAGGAAAGTATTATTAAAAGTTCAAGAAGATATTAATCAAAATCTTAAAAACATTATTTTTGAAAATTCATTTAATCCATCTGAAATCATTGAAAAAAGATATTTATTATTAAAAGTTGACCTAAACAGTTTAGATATGAATATTATTAGTATCAAATCTAAATTTAGTGATTTGTTTAATAACTATATGACATATGATGAGTTTTTATATAAATTTATCAATCATTGTGTTTCTAAAGAAGACAGAGATAGAGTAAAATCTTTTCTAATTGATTTTAAGAATAGTGAAAAATATTATCAAGATTCAAAAGTAAAATATCGCTCAGAGGATGGAAAAACATGGATGGATTTAGACAAGCATATAGATGATACGCAAATGGTATTGATGTTTAAATCATATGAGTACATTTATGAAAATCAAGACAAGACGAATATTTCTTATTTACAACAAGACATGATGATTGTCAATGAATTTTGGGATATGGTATCTTTATTAGAAACTGTGTTAGCTCATAATAAATTAGAAGATCATGAAAGCTTTCATAATATTTCTTTCTTTACAGAACAAATATATAAGGAATTACAATTAAATTTTCCAGAATATGGCATATTGGATAATGAAATTGAAAATATTTCTAAACTAGCAACTATTCATGATATAGGGAAAATATCTACGCCTTATGAGGTACTTAATAAAAAAGGAAAACTGACAAAAGAAGAAATGGATATAGTAAAAAAACATCCTGTAGATGGAGCTAATATGGCATTAAAACTACCGAAATGTAATTCAACAAAAAAACTAGTTCATTATGCTTATAATATATGTTTGTATCATCATGAAAGATATGATGGTCATGGCTATCCTAAAGGTCTTAAAAGTGATGACATTCCTCTTGAAGCTCAAGTTGTTGGACTTGCGGATGCCTATGATGCATTAATCAGTGAAAGACCATATAAAAGAAAAATTAATCATGGTGAGGCTGTGAGAATGATTGTTAATGGTGAGTGTGGAAGTTTTTCACCAAAAGTTATTCTTTCGTTTATTATTGCTTCTATGAATAAAACATGGATTGAAAAAGTAAATAAATAATTTAAATATTAAAGAGTAATCTAATTTTGTAAATTATGATTGCTTTTTTTATTACATTGCTTTTTACACATAGTTTACAAAAAATGTATGAATTCTTTTCCTATTCTGTGCATTATAAAAAGATTGTGAATATATTAGAATACTATCAAGAAATAATTATTATTTAAGATAAATTTTGCAATTTTATAAAAAAGCCGATATAAGAGGTAGCGTATAACTAAATCATCAATCACTTTATTGTAGAAAAACGAAGATATCTAAAATTTTAAAAGTTTCCTAGTTTCAGGAAGTAAGGTGATTTGTATGTTGAACAAAATTAAAAAAATAATTTGTATAGACATAATGGTTTGGGTATGTGTTATCTCTTTGTTTTTACAAACTGTTGTTGTCTATGCGTTAAATTCATCTGATGATTCAATTTCAAAGGAAACTATTGTTGAAAATAACACAAGCTCACAATCAGATGATTCAATAGATATCAGTGATATTTATGAAAATAATGTAATAAAAATTTATAATACAAAACAGCTTCAAGCAATTGGCTCAAATTCAATTGTTACATCTACAGATAATGATGAAAGTAATTACGGTACTGGTCAACAAATTTCAGTAAATGATGAATATATAACATATTCTCTTTCTTCCAAGTATCAACTTATGAAAGATATTTCATTAAATGGAAATGACATATGGACTTTACCAAGCGACTTTACAGGCACATTTAATCATGGAACTGTAGATGAAAATTCAACATTGTATGATTCATCAACAGATACAATCTTTATTTATAATGATTATCAATTAAAAATTATTCAATCGGATAATTCTGAAAATGAACCTGTCATGTCTCAAGATATGTTACCAGAGTGTGTTGGGATGGGACAACCTGTTTATTCAGATAATAGTTCTAATTATCTAACTTATAGCAAATCACATAACTATGTGTTATCGAAAAACTTTACAGGTGAGATGCCAGAAACTAAAGCAAATCAAATATCAAATATAAGTACTGAAAATTGTGAAGGACGAGATTTTAATGGTCAAGTTGTTAAAACGATTGGTGACAAAACTTATATTCTTATAGGCAATGAAGAACAGTTACGAAAAATAGGATCTGATGAAACTGTTTATGGTGCAGTTTATCAAGTTTATTTACATGCTGCCAAATGGTATGTAGATGAAGATGAAAATGGTAATCCGATAATGCTATATGGCGGAGATGCTGATTTAAAAAAATCTCAAAATGGTAATGCAAATTTTGAATTTGGAAAAAATAATATACTTGATAAGGATAAAAAACAAAGTAAATATAGTTCGCATCCATATGTATGGGGAAGATGTGGAGTCAATCAATCTACTGGTGAAATTGATCCAACATTGGATATAGATAAAGCTACCAATCAAAAATATTCTTCAAATGCTAATTACATTATCTTTAGAAATATTGATTTATCTAGTGATAATTGGACACCGTTGATGTTTCAAGGAACAATGATTGGTTCAAAGGGCGATGGTAAATCAACGTTATGGAATAATGATACTAGCGTTACGGATTATAGCAAAGCAACTGATTTAAATATAGGAGACAAACCAGTTATTTCTAATGTGAATGTTAGTCAAACATCTGAATTGGATGTTGGAGAACAAATGGGAGTTGGTTTCTTTGCCACATTATCAAATGAAGCAAGTGACAGTGATTTAGGATTGAGCAAAGGAACTGTAACAGTAAAAAACCTTAAATTCAATAAAATAAATGTTGATAATGAAACAACAAAAACAAAATTTGATCAAACGTTAATAAGTGGATTAACTTCAACTTTAGGATTAACATTAGGAGCACTATTAGACGGATTAACATGGTTACTTACTTTTGGAACTATTGATGCTGGATTAAGAGACACACTTAACAGTATATTAAATGCTCGTAAGGATGACCCAACAGCTTTAGCTACGGGATGTTTTGCAGGTCGTGTAGTGGGGGATGTAGCAATATCTGACTGTGAACTGGATGATGTGAAAGTAACAAATGTCAATAGTAATACAGGTGGATTTATTGGATATATTTCAGGAAAGACGGAGTATGATGGTTTATCAAAAGGATTAGGTGGAACGGCTACTCTATTGGCAAAAATTTTAAATGTGATTCCTGGTCTTGGCTTAGGTGATTTGATTACTATTCTTTTAGGAAACGCTATTCCAGTAGATAAATTGATTCCTACAAAGTATATCAATGCTTATGTTGAAAATTGTTCAATCAATAATTTAACAGGAAATATAGGAACAAATAATGATAAGATTGAAAATTCTGGTGGATTTATCGGTCAACAAAAAGGAACTGTCGTAAAAGATTGCCAAATTACAAACAGCAACTTCAATGTCAAAGCTAATAATTATAGTGGCGGATTTGTAGGATTAGCTAGAGATGATGTCATAGAAGGTACTTTATCGGGTGCTTTAGATATAGAAACTCAATTGCCTAAAATGAATCCTGAAAGTTTGTTTTTAAATTGTTCAGTATTTGCGAGTGATTTGACAATTTCGGGCAATGGATATCAAGGTGGTTTTGCTGGAGCAATGGCCAACACGTCGGCTATAAATTGTAATGTTAATGTTAGTGATAAATTAACGGTATCTTCCGGTGGAGATAATTCTGGTGGCTTTGCTGGAATCGCAACAATTGGATGGGCTGCTGATTTAGGAAAAGGTGATACGAAAGATAACTTATTAGGTGGAGTTGTTGACTTAGTTGTGAAACTTTTAAGCAGTAATCAAAATGCAACATCATCATTACTTTCTCTTGCTGGTGTGAGTCCTTCTCATATATTAGGATGTCAAATAAATGCTCCATGCAGTGTTGAAGGAAAAAATTACACAGGTGGATTGATAGGCAGAGGTGATGGTGTTTATCTTACAAAATCTAATACCGATAATTTAAGTAAGGTTTCATATTTTAAAAATAATATCTTTTCAATGGATGGAATCGAAGAAAAAAATATCATTATTAATGGTTTGAAATCCGTGGATGGTGAAAATTGTGTTGGTGGTATTTCTGGCTCAGTGGGAACAGCAAGTGTAGCAGGACTTTTAAATACAACTTTAGGTGTTGCAGAATATTTAGGATTTAATGCTAATTCTATTTCACTTACTGGTTCTACAGAAGGTATAACTATTGGTGGTAAAGGAAAAAGAGTTGGTGGTGCTTTTGGTGAAGCAATCGGTGGTTCTATTAGTTCGGTTACAGTAACAAATTTAAATAATATTTCAGGAGAAAATATTGTAGGTGGATTTATAGGCGTATCTGGTCCAGGTGATCTTGCAGGAACTGATAATGGTTTGACAGTAAATCTTTTAGGATTAAATTATATTTTAAAATTAAGCAATCTTCTTTCTTTAGGACAAGCAGTTGAAGTCAATATAGATTCTTCGTCTGTAAGTGGTATTAATTCTGGATTTACTGTAGAAGCTACGGGATCAAGAGAAGATAATTCAACAACTGATTATGTAGCAGCTGGATTTGTTGCTAAAAGTAATAGTACAAAAATAAATGATGCAAAAGTTAATAATTTGAAAACAGTAACTTCTACAGATGATGGAGGTTACTCTGGCGGATTTATTGGTATTTCAAAAACAGGCGGTTTAGCTGAAGTTGGAGATGAAACAGAAATAAAAAAATTGATTTCGGCTAATGGATTATTAAATGCTGTAGGATATTTAATTCCGTTATATCAACAATGTTATGTAAGTTATGTAGATAATGGTGGTGTACGAGGAGATATTGCAGGAGGATTTGTTGCTGATTTTCAAAGTGGTACAGTAGAAAATGATGAAAATAATGCTTATGCAATACAAAATATTTCATATGTTAAAGGAAAAACTTATGCAGGGGGCTTTGGTGGAAAGGTTTATTCTGGAGCTTTAGCGGATTCAACAAAAGGAATAAGTATTTTAGGCGGGTTAGCAGATTTGAATATTCAAATATCTGATCTATTGAGTTTAATACACGTTTATATTCCTATTATTAAAAATGCAGGTGTTCAATCTAATGGATTGGTTGTTAGCTGTGATACATATAAGTCAACGGATTTAAATTCTGGCAGTGCAGGCGGATATATTGGTTATGGTAGTGCTGTAAGAGTTTCTAACAGTAGTGTCAATAAGTTAAAACACACTACAGTGAAGACACCTGTTAAAAATATTAATGATACAGACAGTTCTTCTTATTTTGGAGAATCTTCAAGCTATGCCATCTCAGCACCTAAAAATGCTGGAGGCTATGTAGGAAAATTAGATATAGGTTCTACAGCATCTGTTGGTGGTGGATTGAAGGCATTAGGAACAAATTTAAATTTGGCAAACATTTTATCAGCCTTAGATGTAACAGCTTCTAAAATTGAAAATTCAGATGTAATTGGTGCAGTTGGTGGTTTTTCGGTTAAAGCAAATGGTTTGGCTGAAAATAAAACAATTGGAAACGCTGGTGGATTTGTTGGAACCGACTATGGTTCACAAATTCAAAATAGCAATGTCAATAATTTCTCTTACATCATAGGTCAAGAAACTGCTGGTGGTTATGCAGGAAATATTCAATCAGGAAGTGTTGCAGATGTATTAGGTAAAACGGAAATCTTAAAAGGATTAATTTCAGTAGATAGTTTAACAAGTGTTCTACAATCATTTATTCCTGTGATTTATAACTCTCAAACTACTTGTATTCCTTGTGGTGGAGCAGTTCGTGCAGATGCCATAAGTAATGAAACATTAAAAGGATGTGCGGGAGGTTATGTGGGTTATAATCTAGGTGGTCGTATTGAAGGAAATTCTACAAGAAAATGGAATGGAAAAATACCTACAGTTCAAAAAGAATGTGCAGTCTATAGATTAAGAGCTGTTTATGGATATGAATATGCTGGAGGATTTAGTGGCAGAACGGATTGTGCCAATACAGTTGATACGGGAAATATCAGTGTTCTTTATGGACTCATTAATTTAGATAATCCATTATCAGCCTTGAGTGTTGTTTATCCAACTGAAACGAATACAGCAACTTATGGACCACTTCGAGGTTTAACAACTGAAGTATGGAATTCTTGGGTAAAAGCAGTAGGAATCAATGGTGCTTATGGTAAAAAATTCCAAGAACTTGGAGAAGTTGATAATCAAGACGAGTTAGATAAAATTATTGATCAATATGCCTATGGCTATGAAGTAAAAGCTGGAAGAACAAATGCTGGTTCAAACGATTATCAAGGCGGTATTGCTGGTGGTTATGTTGGTCAAATGAATGGAGGAGAAGTAACTTTTGCTAATGCTAGAGATTTAAAAGATGTTACGGCTTTAAAAAGCAGTGGTGGTTTTGCTGGTGAAATGATTTCATCAGGAGTTGCTAATGTTGGAGATATAAACTTAGGTAATAAATTAAATGTGGTAGGTTCACTTCCAATATTGCAAAGTTTTATTCCAGTAGTAAAAACTTCATCTGTTACAGGCTATCAGTCTGGAGCAACGATATCTACAACAGGGACAGATTTTGATAATGATGAAGGCAACAGTGGTGGTTTTGTTGGAAAAGTTGTTGGTGGAAAAATACAGGGAACACAAGATCAGTATTGTTTGGCTGATCATTTAAAAGTAATCAATGGAAGTCAAAATGTCGGTGGCTTTGCTGGTAATATTCAACCAGGAAGTGCTGTAACTTTGAATACTTCATCCAATACAGGATTATTATCAAAACTACTTAAGTATTTATTAGGCAATGCAGGAGATTTTGCCAAAGTATTGAATGCGACTCTTTCAATAGTTGATTATGCCAAGGTGGATGCATGGAATGATTATGGATTAAGTGTTAACGGTTCATATGCATTAGAAAATGATGAAAATACAAAATATGCAAATCAAGCAGGTGGTTTTGTAGGTAATGCGGGAGGAGCAATTTTTGGTGATAAAGATGCAAATTCAGTAAGAGTTGAGGCAAATAATATTAGAAATGTTGTTGGTGGAAGACATGTTGGTGGGTTCTTTGGATTAGCGGATGTTTCTTCTGTTGCTCAAGTTGGAAATGATGATTCTGATCAAATTCTAAATCTGATTAAATTAGGAAATATTGATGTATTAGATGCCTTTAGAACTTATGTTTATCAAGCAAAAGTAACTGGATCAAATGATAATGGACTTTCAGTATGTGCAAATGATGAAAGTCAGGAAGGAACATTGGACAGTAAAGTACAGACAGGAAATGCAGGTGGATTTGGTGGAAGCTTTCTAGATGGTTCGGTAAAAAATTCGAGTGTTACTAGATTAAATAAAGTCAAAGCTAAAAACTATGCCGGTGGTTTTGTTGGTCACATGGGAAAGAGTGGTGTGGTTGATCTAGATGAAGCTGGTGTTGGTACAGGAAAATTATTAAATGCCACAGCTGGTGTCTTGGATATTTTTGGTTCTCATAGTGATAACTGTTCAGTAAGTGGTATTCCAGTTGGATTTACTATTTCAAGTGAAAGTGGTAAGGAACCTATTTCTGGTGGTTTTGTTGGTTATGCTGATTTAGGAAGAATGAGTAATTGCAATGTAGAAAACATAAAGAAAGTGGCTAGTGATCAAATAGCAGGAGGCTTTGTTGGTAAAACAAGTTTTGAATATTTAGCTGATATTGACTTAGGTTCTAGCTATTTATTGGATCCGATACTTTCAATCGTCAATAAACTTCTAGATATTCTATATGTGGGAGATTTAGAAAATGTTGGTCTTATAGATATCAATTTAGGTTCACTATTAAAATTACAAGTTTTAGCTAAAGGAAATGCTTTATCAGTTACTTTGTTAGGATTAACTATTTCAGTAGCACTTGATAAAGATAGAGGAGATGGAACAAGTGACCTGGCAAAAATAACAATTGGTGATTCTTATATAGAAATCCCATGTTCAAATATTGATGGAAATCATATTGCTGACAGTGAGAAAGAAAATATTAAAGTAGGACTTATCAAATCAAACAGAACAAAAGTAGATGGATGCTCGATAACAGGTATTCATGATGGATATGATGTTTTTGGTGGAAAAGCAAATGATTCACATGATGGCAGTGAAGAAAATGGTCAAGCAGGTGGATTTATTGGTTATAACAATGAAGGATTGATTGAAAACAATGAAATGTATTTAGCTGATACGATTAGAGGAACAAGCAATCAAATAGGACCTTTTTCTGGAACAACGTCTTTAAATTCTAGTTATGACTTTAATACAAAGAAGAATATTGAAGGTAAGGATAACACATACAGGATTTATAGAACTAAAAGTGATTCTTTGATTGATATTATAAAAAATTCATCTTTGTATAGTAAAAAGGATTCAGATTTTGATAATTGGAACGTCTTCAAAATAAGGCATTATGATAAGGTACAAAAATATGATGACTTAAAAGATGCCAAATTAGCAGATGAAACAGAAAGTGAAACCGTGGATTTAAATGCCTATGTCTCTCCAGCAAAAGCTGTATTGATGGATGATACAGAAGTATCTGATAACGAAGATGGTACAACACCGATTCCTTCAGATACACAAGATCCTTGTAATGAAAAGATAAACATTACCATCAATAAGTTATGGAAAGATTTAAGTGATAAACAAAAAGAACGTCCAGATACTATTACAGTGACGTTAACAAGAACATATATGAAAGGAAGTGAGGAAATATTAGAGAAAGTAGGGGATTATACTTTATCAACTAATGATGTAACTGATTCTAAAAACACTTGGCAAACAATTATTAAAGGATTAGATGCCTATACAACATTAGAAGATGGAAGTAAAGCTTATTATACTTATTCAGTTACAGAGTCCGAAGTAGAAAATTATATAACGTCTATTGAAGAATCTGATGATGGATATACGTTTACGATAACAAATAAAGATATGCCTCTTTTACCAGATTTAGGTGGAAAAGGAACAATGTTATTTGTTTTAGTAGGTATAGTAGGTGTATTAGCAGTTTTGTTATCGTACAAAAAAAGTAAAAAAGCGAAAAAATATTAAAGAATAGAGGAATATGAAAATGAAAAACAAATTAAAGAAAGTAGTAGCATATGTACTTTCGTTCATGATGTTATTTACAATGTCAGCAATGAATATCAGTTCAGTATCTGCAGCAAGTACAGGCAGTATCACTGTTCATACTGGTAAACATGATGTAAATGGTGTTAATTTCAATGCTTACAGATTAATGGATGCAACTGTATCAGGAAATAAAGTAAGTTATTCAATTAGTTCTAATTTTACAGGATTTTTCACAGAAGAATTACTTAATGGGACAACTGGTGATGATATAGATATCAAAGCTTATAATTATATTAAAGCGAATGTTTCTACAACAGACTTTCAAAATAAGTTAAAAACATATATTGAAACAAATCAAATAAGTGCTGATGGTGCAGCAACAGGAACAACAGCTAGAAAAGAATATACTATTAATGGATTGGCATATGGATACTATGCAGTTATTCCTTCTGGTGAAGGATATACTCCTTCTTTTACAACAGTAAAATCAAGTGCGGCAGTTGATGTTTATTTGAAAGGTAAAACACCTGATCCAGAAAAGACAATCAATAATAAAAAATATGATTCTGCACAAGTTGGCGATACTGTAGATTTCAAGGTTGAATCAATGGTTCCAAACATGACAGGATATAATCAATATTATTATATTTTTAAAGATACTATGACTGAAGGTCTAACAGTATCAAAATCCACATTAAAATTAGTAGTTAAAATTGGTGGTACCGTAGTAGACACTAGTGAATATACTTTAACAGTAGATGAAGCAAATAGAACATTTACAGTTGAATTCAAAAATTTCTATACTAATCATGCTAAAGACGCAAATGAATCATTAACATTTACATATTCAGCAGTTGTTAATGAAAAAGCAATCAATGATACAAATACATCTACCAACAAAGCAGAAGTTAGTTATGGTAATGACCCAAATCATTTAACAACAGGAGCCCCAAGTGAAGTTAAAGTGTTAACTCATACATTAAAAATCAATAAAGTTGATGAACAAAATAAACCATTATCTGGCGCTGTATTTGCTTTATATAGAAATAATGTTGATAGTGGTAAATTAAAATTTGTTGATGAAGGAAATGGAACTTATAGAATTGCTACAACAGATGATAAAACTACTACTGATACATTAGTTTCTCCTGAAGGAGGAGTTATTACTGTAAAAGGATTATCAGAAGGACATTACGTTATTGAAGAAACAAAAGCACCTGATGGTTATGCAAAATTAAAAAATACAATTAATAAAACAATTAGTGTAGATGAAAATGATCCACAAACAGTAACTGTTGAAGAAAAAGTTACAAATAAAACAGAATCATGGTTACCAGAAACTGGTGGTATGGGTACAGTTATCTTTACAGTAGTAGGGGTTGTTGGTGTGTTAGTTATTCTTTCAACTTACTTTAAAAAAGGTAAAAAAGAAGAAGCTTAATTGAATTATTAATTAAAGTATCTCATAGATATTAAATGTATGAAAGATATATTAAGAAAAATCAAATTATTTGATGTTATTAGAGCTATTTTATTAGTGTTTTTCCTAGGTGTATTGCTTTATCCAACAGTAAGTGATTACCTGGGAAGAATTCACAGCTCACAAGCAGTTTCTTCTTATCATAATGAAGTAAAAGGAATAGATGAAGCTACAAAAAAACAAATGTTGGAAGAAGCACAGGAATATAATCAGTCATTGGTCAATACCACGAAATTATATGATCCATTTTCTACAACAGGTAAACCGAGTAAAGAGTATATGAATCTGCTCAATGTTTCTAAAGATGGCATGATGGCATATCTTCAAATACCTAAGATAGATGTGAAATTGCCTATATATCATTCAACAAGTAATGGTATCTTACAAAAAGGTGTAGGACATATGGAAGGATCTTCTTTGCCTATAGGTGGAACTAGTACGCATGCAGTTTTATCTGGACATAGAGGATTGCCAAATTCAAAGCTGTTTACAGATCTTGATAAAATAAAGGTAGGAGATATTTTCTATATTTCGGTTTTAGGTGATACCTTAGCTTATGAAGTTGACCAAATTAAAACAGTATTGCCTTCTCAAACGGATGATATAGAAATTGTAGATGGAGAAGATTATGTTACTCTTGTTACATGCACACCTTATTCCGTTAATACTCATAGATTGCTTGTAAGAGGAAAAAGAACAGATTATAAAGAAGCGATAAAGAAAACACCGAATGAGGTCAATAATGGTATACATATTCCTTATGAGGTAAAATTAGCATTTTTAAGTTTTATTATTATAGGAATTATTATATTTATTTGGAGGAGGCGATAACATGATAAATGCAAAAAGAATGTTTATTCTTGTATTTACCTGCTTATTTTCTCTTTCAATTAATAATGTTTATGCCCAAAATCATGATTCTTTGACAATCCATAGTTATTATTTAGATGTGAACAATCATCTATCTAACATTAGTGGTGATCATATTGCGTTGATAAAAATAGCAGATTATGATGGAAATAATTATCATGTGTTAGAAAAATATTCTAAACTTGTTACAATTAATAAAGATATGACAGCATCTGAACAAAATGGAGTTGCTACTAAATTGATGGATTATATCCAAAAAAATAATATTGATTATGATGAAGAATTAATAACCAATCAAAGAGGAAAAGCTACTTTTAGAGATTTAGACTATGGAATATATATAATCTATGAACATAATGAAAGTGAATTTGCATATAAGATGGAACCTTTTATTATATCAATCCCACTTCTTGAAAAAGAAGATGACGGATCATATGAAGAGGATTATGATGTAGATGTTGAACCGAAGTATTCAAGAATGAGACCTGGAATTGATGAAGAACCAGATGATGATTCAAAAGAAGAGCCTGATGATAAAATTCCTAGTAATGATGAGAATTTTAAGAAAGAAAAAAATTTCAGTCAAACATCTAATTACAAGGATAATCAAAAATTAAAAACAGGAGATTATTATAATCCTGAATATTGGTTATTACTTATGATTATGTCTATTATAATATTTATCATGTTTAATAGGGAAAATATTAGACATTAAAATTTTTAAGATTATGTAGAGGAAAATTAAATTATATCCTCTTTTTTTGTTTATTAAATTATAAATTTAAATTTGAAAGCATAGACATTAAATGATATAATTTGCCTATAATAGTA
>ERZ857750.2977-NODE-2977-length-14965-cov-3.959960_pt1 | contig 14965 bp, 10 predicted proteins | sample MGYA00519915_ERZ857750 | MGnify/ENA primary metagenome ERZ857750 (study PRJEB31778, sample SAMEA3449358) | human gut metagenome | biome: human gut; feature: human-associated habitat; material: faeces | place: United Kingdom | collected 2010/2012 ... | reverse complement strand
GCATCCGGCAGGTGGGGCTTTTGGTTGTTGCAAATAGATAAATGAAAATTTACTGCCTTTTCTGCATCCGCAGCAGGCTGTACGGCATCAAGGGCGTGGCACAGGGAATGGTATACTGCATCATCGGGTGCGGGGTGGCATCCACCGCTTCCCCTTCCGCGTTTTTGATCCATTCAGGGGTTACGGGCACGACCGAACCATCTGGCTGCAAAATTTCCAGCGAATCTCCCAGGCAGAACTTGCTGCGCTGGGTGCAATGGGCAACGCCGTCTTCCCACGAATCCACAGTGCCGATGAAATCCCAATCTCGCACATAAGTATGGCTGGGTGTCTGCAGGGCTTTCTCTTTGCCAAAATAGAAACCGGGTGAATAATGGCGGTGGCTGGTACGGTTCAGCTCATCCAGCACGGAATCCGGTAAATCAAACGTATCACTGGCGGGGTTTGCCAGGTACTGGTCCAGCGCTTTGCGGTAAGCGGCGGTAACGGACGCAACGTAATAGAACGTTTTGGCGCGCCCCTCAATTTTCAGAGAATCCACACCAGCCTTGCAGATCAGGTCCAAAAACGGTGCGGTGCATAGGTCGTTGGCGTTCAGGATGTAGCTGCCGTCCTCATTTTCGCCAATGGGCATATACTGGCCGGGGCGGTTTTCTTCTACAAGATAGTATTTCCAGCGGCAGGGCTGGGCACATTCGCCGCGGTTGCCGCTGCGCCCGGTCATATAGCTGGAAAGCAGGCACCGACCAGAAACGCTCATGCACATGGCGCCGTGCACAAAGGCTTCCAGTTCCAGCTCCGGCGGGGTGTTATCGCGGATCTGGGCAATATCGGTCAGGGTCAGCTCGCGCGCCAGCACCACACGCTTGGCGCCCAGGTTGTAGGCCATGGTTGCAGCAGCATAATTGGTGATGCCTGCCTGGGTGGAAAAATGCACATCCACATCCGGAGCATACTGTTTGGCAAGGCTCAGTACGCCAAGGTCCGCAATGATAAAGGCATCCACCCCGGCTTCGGCCGCGTCCTTGATATACTGCGGCAGCTCGGAAAGCTCATCGTTGGTGGGCAGGTTGTTCAGGGTCAGGTATACTTTTTTGCCGCGAGCATGGGCAAAAATGCAGCCATCATGAAGCTCGCCAATGGTCAGGTTGACCGGTGCGGCGCGCATACCAAAGCGCGGCAGTGCGCAGTATACGGCATCGGCGCCATACATGACGGCATATTTCAGGGCTTCAAGGCTGCCGGCAGGCGACAGCAGTTCCGGACAGGACAACATAAGATAACGGCTCCTTTGTTCAGTGAAGTTCAGCTTTTATCAGCCCCAACCGGCGATGATGCAGTTCTGCTGGTGTTCGTCTGCCGTTTTGGCATAGAAATATTCGCCAGGGTGGTCGCCGTTCGGGTTGCCAGTAACAAAGAAATAATAGCCTTCGTCCAGATATTCCTGGTCGGGATTCAGCGCGGCGGCAATGGCATCAATACCGGGATTGGTGATGGCACCGGCGGGCAGGCCGCTGATGCGGTAGGTGTCGTAATGAGCAAGCACATCATCCGGAACAGCACCCTGTTCCGGCCAGCCGTAATAAGCGGCGGTGGGCGAATTCCACAGGTAGTTATTGTCGCTATCATTCATGATATAGCTGCTGGCATTGGATTCCAGCTTATGCTCTGCCCACTGCGGGTCATCGGATTCCAAACGATTGTGGAAGCAGGCGGAAACCTTGGCGTCTTCTGCGGGCATACCGGCTTCTTCCTGAATAAAGCTGGCCAGAATGACAACATCATTCATTGTGGTGCCCTTTTCGTTGATGGTATCCCACAGGTCGGAAGTTTTGGCGTCGAATTCCTTATAGAAGGTGTTGACGTAATTATAGACCGAGTCATCGGTGAAGAACTCGTAAGTGTCCGGGAACAGGTAGCCCTCGCACTTCATCAGGCGGCCTTCGGTATCCGGGATGGCATTCCAGAAATCATACTGGCTGAAATCGGAACCATCCTCGCCGTTGGCGCAGGCAAGGAAATCATCCACCGAGCACAAGCCATTTTCTTCCATCTTCTGGGCAATAGCAACGGCTGTGTAGCCTTCGGGGAATGTGATGGTAATGGTCTTGCGCTTGACCTGCTGCACGCTGAGGGTTTTCAGGATCGTGTTATAATCCATGCCGGAGCGCAGGGTAAAATCGCCATACTGCAAACCGGAAGCGCGGCCGCTGTATTTGGCATACAGCTTGAACAGCCAGTCATACTGGATGACGCCATCCTCTTTCAAAACGTTTGTGATGTCTGCAACAGTGGAACCCTGTTCAATGGTAACGGTCTGCTCCGGGCCGAGTTCGCCGTTGCCGGCAACTTCGCCGTAGAACTGGAACACTTTCCAGCCGCCGATGCCGACGATAGCCAAAATGGCAACAAGAACCACAAGCCCAATGGGAAAACGGCGGCGGACGGGTTCATCATCGTCATCCTCTGCGTACTCGTCTGGACCTTCGGCATCTTCGTACAGGTCCTGCGGGTCAGGATAAGGCTGTACCGGGCGCTTTGGTGTGGGGGCTGGCGCAGCATGGTAAGCCTGGCGCGACTGCGAGCCCTTGTCCTGGGAATCACCACGATTGATTTTCATTCCAAATCTCCTTTACCAGGCAGCAGAACTGCCCTGTTTCACGTATGCACGGTCTTACAGCAACAGGCGGAAATAAACGTCCGTAACGGGGAACGGCTGCCCAAGGTAACAAATCATGCCGTAACCACAGCGCTTACCCTCGCCCAGGTACAAAAACTGATTTTCTGCCAGCAGCAGCCGTGCTTTGGTCAGACCGGTATGTTCCCGCGCGGCCTGCAGCAGAATATCAGCCGAATGGTCGTTATCGGCCTGCAGCTCCATAAAAAGCAGCTCGTCCTTTTCCTGGCAATAGAGGCCGTAACCGCGCTGGTTGGAAACAATGGTCATACCGCGGCGGTAGAGCCGGGTGATCATGGTGTTCATGCTGCTTTCCGGCAGGGCGATGCAGGCGGGCTGGTAGCGCATGCGGGTGTCGATCAATTTGCGGACTGTCAGGTTATCAAACTCTGCTCGTGCCCACAAATTGTGTTCAATGGGCTTGCGGATGATGCGCAGCGGGAAGCGCCCCTGAAAATTCAGCTGAGAAAACGCTTTTGCGGCCCGCGTGCTTTGCGGTGCCGCCACAGCGAAATCACACCCTTTGGCGGAAAAGGCGCGCAGGCAGGTTGCCAGCAGTTTGGGCATCAGCCCGCGCCCCTGCAGGGACGGGTCCGTTGCCATGCAGCAGAGCCATACGCCGTGGTGGTGCCCGCATTCCACTGGAACCGCACCAATCATGGCGGCCGGGATGGGCTTTGCACCGGGGGCCGGGTCCCGGGCAAGGATCAGGATATTATCCAACCCCACAATTCCACAAAGCCAGTCCAAAGCATCCTGGCGGGTTCCGCCATACGTCTTGCGGCGGAACGCAACCATCTGCTCCAAATCAGCTTCCGTTGCTTTGCAAAGCATGTTCTATCCCCTCCTTGCCATATTCAACGTGTGGCTTTTGCTGCCAACGGTTTTAGCTCAAAATCCGCTCCAGGTATGCCATCACTTCGGACTGAATATCCTCCGGCGTGCGGATGGTTTTCTGGCCGTCTACCGTTGTGGTACACTCAATGCGGTGCCAGCCCAGCTTGCGTGCGCAGTATTCAGCGGCGGCGCGGGAACGGGCCAAGTATTCGGTATCGCGTTCCTGAATATCTTTCTTGCTTTCATCGCCGTGGTAGCGCTGCGCAATCAGGCGCTGGCTGACATCGGGATCAACCGCAAGGTATACAACCGCATCCGGCGCAGGCAGGCCGAGCTTTTTGTACTCGAACTCAAACAGCCACTCCAGAAAACCATCCCAGTGCATCGGCGGCAGTTTGGAACATTGGTGAACAGCGTTGGAGGTGGTGTAACGGTCAGAGATGATTAGCCCATTCTGGCGGTAGACATTGCCCCACTTGGTTTTGTAGCTGGCAAAGCGGTCAACAGCATAAAACGTTGAAGCTGCATAAGCGTTCACGTCATCCGGGCGCTGGCCGAACTCGCCGGAAAGATACATCTTGACCAGTGCGGAGGACGGACTGTCATAATCTGGGAAGCTGATTTTCAGCGGGTCATACCCTTTGCTATGCAAATTCTGGCAGGCAAGTTCTGTCTGTGTGCCCTTGCCGGAACCATCCAGGCCTTCAAAAATAATCAGTTTACCCATGGTTTTCAGCCTCCTGTTTCAGTGTTGCATATTTATCACGCACGGCGTTCTGCTTGCCGCAGCACATACCGCCCTCCGGGCAGGGACCCGCCAGGCAGCGGGGACCAGCTGCGGCAAAAACATGCGGCGCAAGCGGGTATACAAGGCGCAGCATTTCATCGGCAACGGCGCGGATCTCCCACTGGGCACGGTTACAGCAGCGCAGGTTGAAAAAGTTGTTCAGGCTGCGGCAGTTCATGGTCATTACCATTTTTGTCTCGCAGGCGTTGGGCAATACAAAGCGGGCATCCTCGTTTGCCATTTTGCTGGCTTTGGCGCGGGCGGTCTTTTCCGGCATGCCCTGCTCCATCAAGGTGTGGGTATGCTTTTCTTCCAGTGCTTTGACCAGCTCCAGGTAGTGTTTGGCATCGGCGTTCATTGCATCAATAAAAGCCGCTTTGGCCGCAGGGGCAGCCTCAATTTCCGGGGGAATCACATAACGGAAATCTTCCAGCCGCACATAGCGCTGGCTCTGCACACTGAAACTTGCAATACGGTGGCGGGTGACCTGTGCCAGAAAGGTGCGGGAAACGCCCTCAATGCCAAAGGTAAAGCTGGCATGTTCAATGGGGCTGGCGTGGCCGAAGTCATTCAGCTTTTGCAAAAAGGCTGCGGTCTTTTCCGGTGTTAGGCCATCCAGCAGGGTTTCGATATGTGCATCAGAATAGCACAGCTTGGCGGCTGCGGCAATGGTCTTTTCGGGGTCATTGGTGTGGGCGATCAATGTTACAAGCATGGGCCCGTTCCCTCTTTTCCTTTTTTATCAGTGGTTTATTCTTCGCTGGTCAGCTTGGTCAGCGGGGCGTAATTGGCCATTGTTTTTTTGATGCCAACGCGGTCAAACTGGATTTCTACAATACAGTCCCCCGCAACCGGCGTTACTTTCAGCACCTTGCCGCGGCCAAACACCTTGTGGTCCACAAGGTCCCCGGCTGCAAAGTTGGCGGCCTTTTTGCGTGCGGGTGCGGCGGGCGCAGTGGTAACGCCACCGCCCGCCGGAGCAACCGGAGCACCGGAATGATGGTTGACGCGGCTACTGCCATACCCGGCGCCAAAGCTACTGCTTTGGACCGTGTGGCGGCCGCCGGGGTAGTTCGGGCTTTCGTGCCCGCCGGAAGCAAACCCACTTTGGAAGCCGCCGACATACTTGCTGCCAAAGCCGCCGCGGTTGTATTCACTGTTCAGATACCCGCGGGAAGCCCCGGAGTATCCGCTGCGCCCGCCGGGAACATTGGTGCTGTAGCTGCCGTACCCGGCGCCAAAACCGCCGCTGTAAGCAAGCTCTGGGCTTTCGGTTTCGTCCATCACATTGGGGTCAATCTCATCCAAAAAGCAGGAAGGCGGGTTGCGGCGCGTCTGGCCGAAAATCATACGGCTGAGGGAGGAAGAAAGATACAGCTCTTTCTTGGCGCGAGTAATACCGACATAGCACAGGCGGCGCTCCTCTTCCATTTCTTCCTCGCTGTAGCGAGCAAGGTCACCGGGGAAAACGCCATCCTCCATACCAATGATAAACACATACGGGAATTCAAGGCCCTTGGCGCTGTGCATCGTCATCAGGGTAACGGAATCAGCATCTTCATCATAGGAATCAAGGTCTGCAATCAGGGCAACTTCTTCCAAGAAACCGGAAAGGGTTGCGTCTTCCCCGTTCTGTTCCGCATAAGTCTTTACGGAAGAAATCAACTGGCCCAAGTTTTCCAGCCGGGTCTCGCCCTCTTCTTTCTGCGCTTTCAGCATGGCTTCGTATCCGGTCTTGCGGATCACTTCACCGGCAAATTCATCCAGCGGAAGGGTGACGGAAAGATCACACAGTTCACGGTACATGGAGTAAAACGCGTTCAGCGCGCTGGCGGCACGGCCCAGTGCGGGATAAGAAGAAGCCTCCCGGATGATCTCCATCATCGGCACGCCGTTGGCGGCGGCCAGTTCCCCGATCTTATCAATGGTGGTGGCACCAATCTTTCGTGCAGGTTCATTGATGATGCGGCGCAGGCGCACGTCGTCCCGCGGGTTGACCACAACGGCCATGTAAGAGTTGATATCCTTGACTTCCTTGCGGTCAAAGAAGCGTTGGCCACCCACAATGCGGTACGGGATACCGGCACGGGCAAAATAAGTTTCGATGGGGTTGGACTGCGCATTCATGCGGTACAAAACGGCATGGTCTTTTAAGGAAGCACCATTTTTCAGGTTCTGGCCAATAACCTCGGCCACATGGCTGGCCTCATCCTGTTCCGAAGCAGCCGTATAATGGTGAACTTTGTCACCATCGCCGTTCTGGGTCCACAGGGTCTTGCCCTTGCGGCCGTTGTTGTTCTTGATGACGCTATTGGCCGCATTCAGAATGTTGGAGGTGGAACGGTAGTTCTGCTCCAGGCGGATGGTTTTGGCCCCGGCAAAAACTTTTTCAAAGTTCAGGATATTTTCAATGGTAGCACCGCGGAACTTATAAATGCTCTGATCGTCATCGCCAACAACGCATACATTGTTGGAACCACCGGCCAGCAGGCGCACCAGGTGGAACTGGGCCACGCTGGTATCCTGGTATTCGTCCACCACGACATAGCGGAACTTCTGCTGGTAGTATTCCCGCGCTTCGGCATCGGTTTTCAGCATCTGCACGGTATGGAAAATCAGATCGTCAAAGTCCATGGCACCAGCCGTGCGCAGCCGGTTGGAATAGGCGGTATAGATTTTGGAAATCAGAGCAGCCTTGGTATCGCGCGGCGCTTCGGCGGCGACATCTTTGGCGGAAAGAAGTTTATCTTTGTAACCGCTGATCTGGGAGATGGCTGATTTGACCGGCAGGAACTTGTCATCAATCATCAGTTCTTTGTAGATCTGCTTGATGACACGCTGCTGGTCGTCGGAATCGTAAATCGTAAAGCTTTTGGGGAAGCCAATGCGTTCGGCATCGCGGCGCAGGATCCGTACACAGGCAGAGTGGAAAGTGGAGGCAAATACATCCCCGCCCATGGTATCGCCCAGCATGGCTTTCAGGCGTTCTTTCAGCTCTCCGGCGGCTTTATTGGTAAAGGTAATGGCCAGCACATTCCACGGGCGGGCCGGGGCAACGCTCATCAGCGGCATCAGGGACTGCGGAACCGGCTGGCCGCACATGATGGCGGTGCGCAGCTGCTCCAGATCACTCTGCGCAACCGGGCGGCTGACCTCTTTTGAGCCATAGGCGCGGCCAAAACGGATGATATTGGCAATGCGGTTGACCAGAACGGTGGTTTTGCCGGAGCCTGCACCTGCCAGGATCAGCAGCGGGCCTTCGGTGGTAAACACAGCCTGCTGCTGCACCGGGTTCAGCTTAGTAAAGCAGGAAGCGATATAGCGGTCCCGCAGGGCCAGAAATTCAGTGGTAATGGTATCGGGCATAATGAACCTGTCCTTATATTATATGGCAGAACCAGCCCGGAACCATGCAGGGCTGGGAATTTTGGCAAACGCTGTATAGTATAGCACACTTTTGCCGGATAGAAAAGTAGGCTGGCGGAGGTATCCGCAGAAAATCATACTTTTTACAACCTGCACAAAAGCTGCGCTTTAATCGGAAAAACCTTCTGGGGATTGCAGTCGGTTATGCCACGCTCTGGGGGTGGCATCGCGGAAACCGGCTGTCAGGTATTGGCCCAGCGTTAAGCTGGCTGCGGTTCCGCGTGCCACACAGTTGATGGGGTCTGGTGCGATGGCAACATCCACATGCAGCTCCCCGGCAATATAACCAGCCAGGCCACGCAGCATGGAGCCGCCGCCAGTCAGCAGAATGCCGTTCTTGGCAACATCAGCGGCCAGTTCCGGCGGAGTGCTTTCCAATACATTGCGGGCAGTAGCGGCAATACGGGCGGCCAGTTCCTGCACGGGCAGGTACAGGTCCCGCGTATAGACAAGGCGGCGGGCGGGCAGGTTGGTCTCCCAGGAATGACCACGAATCTCCATTACGCCCTCAAACTCGCTTTTGGTGCAGCAGGCAACCTGCTTTTTCAGCGCTTCGGCGGTTAGAGGGCCGATGGCAATGTTGAATTTTTCCTGAACATACTGGGCAATGCACTGGTCAAAAGCGTTGCCGGCGACCGGCAGGCTGGCGGCGCGCACCCGCCCACCCATGCTGATCACGGCGATATCCGTGGAGCCGCCGCCGATATCAATCACCATGCAGCCCATGGGTTTGCGGATATCCAGCCCTGCGCCAAGGGCGGCGGCGACAGGCTCATCCACAAGGAAAACCTGCCGTGCCCCGGCTGCCATGACGGCTTCTACCACGGCGTCAGCTTCAATGCCGGTAATGGCTGCCGGAACGCAGACCGATACGCGCGGCTTGATGATGCGCGAACGGCATACCTCATTGATAAACCGCACGATTAGTTCGTTTGTCATGCGGTGGTCCTGAATAATACCGTCCCGCAAAGGGCGGATGATATCAATATAAGAAGGCACACGCCCCACCATGCGCAGGGCTTTGTCCCCCACTGCCAGAATGGTGCTGCTGCGGGTATCAACAGCACCAATGCTGGGCTGATGGAACACAACTCCCTGTTCCTGTGTGGCAATGATAATGGAAGTTGTGCCAAGATCAAGGCCGATATCATATTGCTTCATGTTTATCTGGTACTCCTTGCTGCCAGAAGCAGCACTTTGTTATCTATTGTGAATTGCCATCAACCATCCGGCAGATAAAAGTTATTTGCTTTCTTTTGGTGTTCCGGCGGCACCGTGGCTTTTGGGCATCAGTTCCGTCGCTGCAACACACACGCCGTCCACACTCACAGCGCCACCCTCCAATAGTGCTTTGGCGCAGGCAGAGATGGTGGCACCAGTGGTGATCACATCATCCAGCAACAGCAGCCGCATTCCGGAAAGGTCAACCCCAGTACGGCAGGCGTAAGCATCCTTGACATTGGCAAAGCGCTTTTGCTGGTCCAGCGATTTTTGCGGTAAAACCTGCCGGGTCAGGCACAGCGGCTGGATGACCGGAATGTGCAGGATGCGCCCAAGGCGCTGCGCTAGCAAAAGGGGCATATTTTCCGCGCGGTTCTTCTTTACGCGCGGCGGCACCGGAACAATGGCGCTGTACAGCGAAATGCCGGATAGATTCTCGTATACCGGGCGGTACCCTGGGGCACGGGCGGGCTGTGCGCCAAAAATCAGCACAGCCATCAAATCCGCCAATTCTCGCGCATACCAGGGGTTGCCGTTCTCCTTGCAAAGCAGGATAGCATGGCGCACACTGTCTGCATAGTAAAAGGCAGCTGCGCAGGTGTTGACAGCGTAAAAGGCGTGCTCCGTTACAGGCAGACGCGGTGGAAGATGCCGCAGACGCTCGGCTTCCGGTATACAGGAACGGCACACGGCGGCTTTCCAGGCGCTTTGCTCAAGTACCGTGCCGCACAGTGGGCAGTGCCGCGGATAGGCAAGGGCCAGCAGCGGTTCCAGAGCCGTTCGCCCACGGTCCAGCCAATCCAGAGATATGCGTTTTCTCTGTTTCATCTGCGTTTTTCAGCCGGAGTGACTGCCTCGCGCAGCAGGTAGCGCAGCCCGCTGTAACGCATGTTCTGGCGCACATTATCCACCATGGCCTGCTCGGTGCGCCGGGTTCCCGCCAGAATGCACAGGCGGCGTGCGCGGGTAACCCCGGTGTACAACAAGTTGCGGTAACAAAGGCGCGCGGGTACATCTGCCACAGGCATAATGACGGCCGGAAATCCAGAACCCTGGCTTTTGTGCACTGTTACAGCGTAAGCGGGTTCCAGCTCGGCAAGCTGGTCAGCGCCGTAAATATACTTTCGGTCATCCATCTGTACCGTCACAGCACGGCTTTCGGGGTCAACGGCAGTAATAATACCCATATCCCCGTTATAGGCACCCACACCGGCTTCGGCACTGTCCCGCTCATAGGGAATGTCATAATCGTTTTTGATCTGCATTACCTTGTCGCCACAGCGCAGCACACGGCCGCTTTGCTCCCAAATGATCTGCGGCTTATCCGGTGCAGGCGGGTTCAAAATGGCCTGCAGGCGGCGGTTCAGTTCTACGCTCCCGGTGGGGCCAACCTTGGTGGGGCAAAGCACCTGGATGTCCCGCACGGGGTCATAGCCATAACTTTTGGGCAGCCGGGTACTGACCAGGTCGCAGATCAGCCTCTGGCAGGCAAGACCGGTGGATTCGATCATGAAAAAGTCATCATCCCGCCCGCCTTTTATGGGCATCTGCCCTTCCACAATGCGGTGGGCGTTCTGTACAATCATGCTTTTCTGCGCCTGGCGGAAGATCTCATTCAGCCGTACGGTGGGCAGAACGTCTGCCTGCAAGATCTCCCCAAGCACACTGCCGGGGCCAACGCTGGGCAGCTGGTCGGCATCACCTACCATAATAATGCGGCAGTGGTAACGCGCGGCAGCCAACAACGCCTGGAACAGCTTGGCATCTACCATACTCATCTCATCCAGAATGATAACGTCAAACGGGAGAAGATTCTTTTCATTATGAATAAAACGCACGCTGCCGGTAGAATAGTCCACTTCCAGCAATCGGTGGATGGTGGAAGCGCTGTGGCCGGTCAGCTCGGTCAGCCGCTTGGCGGCGCGGCCGGTGGGGGCACACAGGGCAACCCGGTCATAAATACCTTCATACAAATTCAGAATCGCTTTGACCGTTGTGGTTTTGCCGGTACCGGGACCGCCGGTCAAAACCATTACGCGGGAAGAGAGTGCTAAGCGGATTGCTTCCCGCTGCAAAGGGGCATATTCAAAACCTTGGGTCAATTCCAAAACGCGGATATCGCTTTCCAGCGTTTTGGGGCTTTCTGTCGGGAATGTGGCAAGCTCCCCCAGCCGCGCAGCAATATCCTGCTCTGCGCTGAGCAGATCTGGCAGGTAAATATATTTCGTTCCGTCAAAGGTGCAGGCGCGCATTTCGTCATGCTCCAACAGGCTTTGCAGCCCGGCCTTTACGGCATCCGGCTCCACCCGAATAAAGCGCGCAGTGCTTTCGATCAGCTTATCTGCGGGCAGGCAGGTGTGGCCGTTGTTGGCGTTGTGGCGCAAAGCGTACAAAAGCCCGGCGGCAATGCGCAGGTCGCTTCCCTGTCCTACCTGCAGCTGGGCGGCGATGCCATCGACCTGGCTGAATTTCAGGTTCAGCGGCTCCCCGCACAGCATGTAGGGGTTCTTTTTCAGTGCTTCTACCGTGGCGGGGCCAAACGCGCGGTAGGCTGTAACAGCCATCTGGGCGGAAAGCCCAAACTTGGCCATCCAGGCAACCACTTCCCGCACGCCGTACATACGTCGGAACTCGTTGGAGATGGCGGCGGCCTTTTGAGGGGTGATACCTTTTAGCTCACAGAGTTTGTCCGGCGTTTCAGAGATGACGTTCAATGTATGCGCCCCAAATTTTGCCACAATCTTTTTTGCTGTGGAAGGCCCGATATAGGGCAATACCCCACTGGAAAGGTAGCTCAGCAAAGCCGCGGTATCCTGCGGAAGGCTGGCCTCACAGGTTTCGGCACGGAACTGTTCGCCATAGCTGGGGTGGTTGACCATATAGCCATACGCCGTAATGGACATACCGTTATCCACGCTGCCCACGTTGCCTGCCACCACAATATCGGTGCCACCGGCATCCACTTCAAACACGGCATAACCGGTATCCGGGTTTTCGTATATCACATGCTCAACAACGCCCTCTAATTTGAGCATCTCAGCAGTTTGTGTTGTACTATTTGTCTGTAAAGTATCCGTGCTTGCCACCTCCTTCCGGGTGCAAATGGGGTAAAAGCCGTTCAACACACAATTTTTTATTTTATATTATAGCCTATTTGTATCTCTTTGGCAATTTTTTTGACAACTTCCCCTTGTAGCTGATATAATAAATGTCCTTTTGCGGTTTTGAAGTGAGTGCAAAAAGAAGGCGCTGGGCAAGGAGGCGAAGCTGAAATAAAATTGCATGGATCGAATTTTCTGGCAGCGGCAAGTCCACAGTGGCGCGGACGCTGAGGTAGGAATACGCGGTGTAAATGCCTTGCAGCTTGACTGCGTACAGCATATACTGGGCAGGCAGGTACGCCCGCTGGAAGAAAAGCGGACAGCCGTACCCGCAGGCAAACTGAAAAAATCGCCAGGTTTTTGCGCAGTGCCCGAGGAAGTGCGTGTGATCAAAAAAGCAGGGAGAATTGGATGAATTTTACCAGGAAACGGGAATGCGGACAGAGCAGACTTTGCAGCAAAAGCGTTAAGGCAACACCGCACAATTCCCGCCTAGCGGCTTAAGCACCGCTTCGGCGGCTGCGGCACGGCATCTGCGTTGCCAAAATGCTCGATAAGACATCCAGTATTATCTGCGCTTTTGGCTTAGCATCTGCCGCACCTCGCTCGCCGTATCGGCACTTAGAATTATGCGGTATTGCCTTAACATAGCATAACAATCCCCCGCCGGGCGGTGCTGCAAAGTGCTTTGCCCGGCGGGGGATTTGTTTTTTGGGTATTATTTTTCGTTTTCGTCTTTGGCCAGTGGCAGCTGCATCATCACTTTTGCACCGTGGGGGTCCCGGTTGACAAACTGCACGCCGCCGCCGTGGGCGTTTATGATTTGCTCCACCACATGCAGGCCCAGAATATGCGGGGCGTTCTCCCCTTCCGGTTCGCCGTTCAGCACGGCCAGCACGCTTTGCGGGTAGCCGGTGCCGTCATCCTGTATGGTCAGGTGCAGCGTTGTTTCGTCGGCATCCGCGTGGAAAGCCAGCGTGATCGGCCCCGCATTATGGCGCACGGCGTTTTGCAGCACATTTTCCAGCGCACGGGTCAGCAGAGCGGCATCAGCGTGCAGGATGGCGGTTTCTACTGCCGGGGTAATGCTGCAATCCAGTGTGCAGCGGGCGGCCAGGGGGTTCTCACAAAAAGCCGCCACCACCCGGCGCAAAAACGGCCCCGCCTGGGCGGACCGGCGGCGCAGGGGCTGGGCGCCGTATTGCAGCTTGCTGGTCAGGTTCAGGTCCTCAATCAGGCTGCGGATTTTTTCGCACTGGGTGCAGATGCCGCCCGCTTTCTGTCTGGCTGCTGCGGGCAGGGTGGCCTCCCGCTGCAGCTGTTCCGCCCAGCCCAGGATCAGTGCCAGCGGAGTGCGGATATCATGGCTGACCCCGGCGATCCACTCGGTTCGGGCGGTATCCCGCCGGGCAATGATCTCATTGCGGCGGCGCAGCTGCTCGCTGGTTTCGTTCAGCTTTTGGGCAAGCTCCCCCGCAAAGCCGGCGGCAGGCAGGCTGACCGTACCGCCCTGCGCCAAGGTATCCAGCCCGGCTGTTACGGTTTGCAGGCTTTTGCTCCCGCGCCAGCTGAAGAACAGGCAGCACCCCAGCACCACCAGCAGGAGCTCCACCATGGTGGGCTGAATGCTTTTGGCCAGCATCATTAGCATTTTTTGGTTCATGTTGATGTTATACTTCCAGCAGGTTCCAACCGGTTCCGCCACAACAAACAGCCCGTAATCCGCCGCCCAGCACTGCACGGGGTAATCGGCCAGGTACCAGTGGGAGAACACGGCAACTTCCGATGCCGTGTACTGGTGATTCAGCTTTTGCGGCAGGTCTTGCTGCCAGATGACATTGCCATTATCGTCCAGCACCATGGCCCAGGCATAGCCCTGCATCCATTCCGCCGGGGTATGTTCCCGACCCCATTGCAGGCCGGTTTCGGTTTGTTTTAGGGCATCAGCCAAGGCGCCGACCTGGTAGCCTGTTGCATCCACCGCGTTGGACTTGAACCCCACATAAAAAATCTGCCCCACCAGCAAACCGCCCACCAGCAGCACAATAGCGGCTGTGGCCAGCACATAGCGGCGGATCAGGGCTGCAAAAGTTTTCATTGTGCGTTCTCCTCTGCCAATTTATAGCCGATGCCCCGCACCGTTAAAAGGTACTGCGGCTTGCTGGGGTTGGGTTCCAGCTTTTCCCGCAGGTGGCGGATGTGAACATTCAGGCTGTTCTCGTACCCGTAATAGTCTGCCCCACACACGGCTTCGCACACCGCGTCATAAGTAACGATATGGCCGCGGTTTTCGGCCAGCTTTTGCAGCAGAGCGCGCTCGGTGGCCGTCAGGGGCTGGGCGGTGCCATCCGGCAGGCGGACCAAAGCATCGGCCAGATACACCGTGCGCTGGCCCAGCTGGAGCGTTTTTGCAGCAGTCCGCCGCAGTTCGTCCCGATAGCAGCGCTGCAAAATGCGCTGGATGCGCAGCAAAAGCTCCTGCGTTAAAAACGGCTTGGTCAGGTAGTCGTCCGCGCCCAGGCCCAGACCAAACAGCCGGTCGGCGTCAGCATCGCGGGCAGAAAGAAAAAGCGCCGGGATATCCGCCATGCCGTGCAGCGTGCGGAACAGGGTAAAGCCGTCCCCATCCGGCAGGTTGATGTCCAAAATCATCAAGTCCGGGCGGTTGGCGGCAAATGCTGCTTGGGCCGCTGCGCAGCCGGTGCAGGCGGTCAGCTGGTTGTAGCCGGTGCTGCGCAGCGCCGTGGTAACAAGGTTCAGCAGATCCTGGTTGTCATCCACAATCAAAATTTTAGCATCATAAATGGTTTGCATGGGTGCGCCCCCCTTTGTGCTTTTAGGCAATACCGCATAATTCTAAGTGCCGATACGGTGAGCGAGGTACGGCAGATGCTAAGCCAAAAGCGCAGATAATAC
>ERZ857750.2961-NODE-2961-length-15031-cov-3.959201_pt1 | contig 15031 bp, 15 predicted proteins | sample MGYA00519915_ERZ857750 | MGnify/ENA primary metagenome ERZ857750 (study PRJEB31778, sample SAMEA3449358) | human gut metagenome | biome: human gut; feature: human-associated habitat; material: faeces | place: United Kingdom | collected 2010/2012 ... | reverse complement strand
GATTCTGGTCAGCGAAAGCTGACATATTCTTCTCAGAATCACTGCACTCTACACTAATAAGAAACAACACTAATAAGAAACAGGAGGATTTTTTCATGAAACGTGGAATTGATATTAAATTAAATGTAAGACCGATTTTCCTTTCACTGGTACACCAGACCGTATTTGAGGGTCCATGTCGTTTCGGACATGATGAGGAGCTGGAAATGGCTTACGACCAGATGGTAGAGGCAGAGTTATTTGAACAGTACAAAAAAGACCTGAAAAAATATATCACAGATCCGCAGATCAACGTAATGGAGTGCATTTACATAGAACGTCATGAGGATTTCATGAGTCCGGAATCCATGTTTGAAGCTATGACCGTGGATAATGACGAGGTAGATCTGTATTTGTTTAATACAGAAATCGGACGTACCGATATTACGACAGAATTTGCACAGCGTTATAAAAAACCAATCGCTATTATGCCGTACAATTGCTGCTGTCTGGCAGACTGTGTACCGCCGCTGATCGCAAGAGGTCTGGAGGCATATGGTTTTTATGACTGGGATGATGCAAACAAGACTATGCGTGCCATGCGTGTACGCAAAGTGCTGAGAAACATGAATGTGCTGGTAACACCGAGATATAATGCGAATAAATCTTTCTCTTCTGAGTCCAGCTTTAACTCACTGGCACAGGTTACTGATAAATTCGGCATCAAATTCCGTGTGTTGAACGTACATGAATTTATCGAGACCACACATGTCGTGGATCCGACCACAAATAGTACGGTTCCTGGCAGAAATATCAACAACCTGGATGAGGCAGATATGGTAGAAATCGAGCGTATCACAGATGAGCTGATCGCCGGTGCAAATAAAGTCGGCATGGAACGTGATATGATCATCAAATCCGTAAAATTATGGTACAATGCGCAGAAACAGATGAAACTGTATGACTGCAACGCGTTCAGTATGCCATGTCCGGATGCCTGTGCAACCAGACGTCTGAATCAGGAGCAGTTTACCGCATGTTTATGCCATTCCCTGAACAACGAGATGGGTATCCCGTCTGCTTGTGAGTACGATATCGGAGCAGTTGTTGTCATGATGATTCTGTCCAACTTATCCAATTCCGCAGCTTATATGGGAAATACAAACCCGATCTTCTATGATGAAAATGGAGATGCGATTCCGGAGCGTGTTATTACAGCAGAGAACCTGAAAGATATCAAAAATGTACCGAATCTGTATTACACCTTCCATTCAACACCGAACAGAAAACTCAAAGGCTTTGACCAGCCGTATGAGGAGTATGGTATCCAGCCGTTCGCATACAGCGGATGGGGTGCAACCCTGCGATATGATTTTGCGAAAGATGCCGGTCAGGTAATTACAATGGCACGTATCTCTCCGGATTGCAGCCATATGATGATTGCAAAAGGAACGATTGTAGGAGGTGGCGGCGTAGACAGCCAGAACTGTTCCCTGAGTGTAATCTTTACTGTAGACAATCAAAAAGATTTCTTTAAGAAACAGGTTCGTTACGGTGGAAACCATATGCCGCTTGTATACGGTGATTATACAGAAGAACTGGAAATGCTGGCAGAAATGCTTGGTCTGGAAGTAGTAAGAGCATAGAAACTGTGTCTGTAAGATAAATTCAAGTCGAACAGGGCGCAAAGCGACTGTAGATGAGCTACCAGAATTAAAAAATCTAGTAGCAAAAAAGAAACAGGATGGTATAATAGATTTTGTAAAGATCATACATGTGTGGAGGAGATCAGAGGATCTCCTCCATGCTTGCTTTTAATGAAAAAAATACTATACAAATAGGAAAACTGGAAAACTAGAATGGACGGTAAAGATATAGAAGGAAGAGTCGATAGGATGCAAGCACAGATCAGAAATGATTTTCCAATCTTGGAACAGAAGATAAATAATAATCCGCTGATTTATTTTGACAACGGAGCGACCACACAGATGCCAAACTGTGTTCTGGAATGCCTGAACCGGCATTATATGCAGGATAATGCGAATGTGCACCGGGGAATCCATACACTAAGTGAAAGGTCCACATGTGCCATGGAAGATGCCAGAAAGACAGTGGCTGATTTTATCGGGTGTGACGATCCGATGCAGATCATATTTACCAGAGGAGCTACGGACAGTCTGAACCAGGTGGCGTTCGGTTATGCGGCGCAGTATATGCAAAAAGGCAGGAAGGTGATCGTGACAGAGTTCGAACATCATTCCAATTTTGTCCCGTGGCAGCAGGCAGCGAAACGGACCGGTGCAGAGTTTGTGGTGATACCGATGCGAGAAGATGGCAGACTAGATATAGAAGCATTGGAACGGGAACTGGACGAGTCCGTGGTGATCGTTTCGGTGACTGCAATCTCCAATGTGACAGGAACGGTACTTCCGGTGCGTGAGATCATTCAGAAAGCACATCAGTACAATGTCCCGGTGTGTGTCGATGCTTCCCAGGCAATCCGGCACGGTCAGATGAATGTGCGGGAACTGGATTGTGATTTTCTGGCCTTTTCCGGACACAAGACCATGGGACCTGCCGGGATCGGTGTTTTATACGGAAAGAAGGAACGACTGGATGTCATGGAACCGCTCTGGTACGGCGGTGGTATGGTGGATGTAGTAGGAAACGAGGATACAAGTTTTACCGCGATTCCATATCGTCTGGAGGCCGGTACCCCGAATTATCCTGGAGCTATTGGGCTTGGTCAGGCACTGCATTATTTGCAGGAAATCGGTACAAAAGAGATTGCAGCATGGGAGAAAGAACTGACGGATACGCTGGAACAGAGACTTTCCGAACAGAAATATGTGCACGTACTGGGCGGAAATGTGGAAAAACAGAGTGTGATCTCTGTGGTGGTCGACGGCATTCATCCATACGATATGGCAAGTTTTCTGAATAAATACGGTATTGCGGTACGCAGTGGCAATCACTGTGCACAGCCGATGCTGCGCAGGCTGGGCTATGATTCGGTGATCCGTTTTTCGCCGGCATTTTATAATACAAAAGAAGAAATCGAAGTGATCGGTGACCGCATGGAGAAGATCATTTCGTTTTTGAAAAAATGGTAACATAAATTATGAGAGAGACAAAAGGGAGGAACTGTAATGAAAGATGCTTATATGAACCTGAGTTTTTACCAGATGTGGTACTTTATCCGTACCATTGAGCTTGGAAGTTATTCCAGGGCTTCCCAGGATCTCAACGTAACACAGTCGACATTAAGCAAATGTATTCAAAACATAGAACAGAACCTGAAAATGGAACTGTTTATCAGGGAGAAAAACAATCTGATACCGACAGAAGCTGCAAAAAATCTCTATCAGGTGTGGAAAAAGATGATTGTGGAAATGCAGGAAGCTGTGGAAGATGCACGGCGTTATATGGGTGGACGAAGTGAGAGTTTGAAAATAGGGGTGCTGGATTCCCACAAATCAGAATCTTATTTGTGGGAGTATGTAGAAGCATTTCATGATCTGTATCCGGATATTTCACTGGCAGTTGAGTCAGAACGGCCGGAAGTATTGCACAAAAAATTGATGGAAAATGAACTGGATGTCATTTTTACTGTGCGCTATGATATGGAAACAATTTCCTGGACCGGACATCATATGGAACTGGTGAAAGAGACACCATTTACCGTCTGTATGAGAGCGGACAATCCGCTGGTGGACAAACAGGTGTGGGAAGTCAAAGATTTAAAAGAGTGTAATCTGGTCATGATTTCAGCATTGCATCTGCCAAGTTATAACAGTATGATTGTGGAACTTTGCCTGAAATACGGCTTTTTTCCCAATATTGTCTATAATGCGCAGAATGCAGCATCTCAGATATATAATCTGTTGAAAGAAAACGACGTGTTTATCTGTGATAAATATCACAAAGACTATGGTTCAGCTCATGTAATCTCGCGCCCGATAAAAAACACAAAGAGCGGTGTTGTGATGGTATGGAAGAACGAAAGAAAAAAATATCTCTGTCAGTTCATTGATGTAGTGAGAAACTGCAGACAGCATGAACAACAGGAAAACATTCAGAACGGAAGGATGCCGGAGGAAGAAAAATGAAGACAATAGATGAAATTCAGACAGAGTTTGTAACAGCGTTTAATGAGATTGATGACTGGATGATGCAGTATGAATTTTTACTGCAGGTGGGTGCAGAACTGGAGCCGTATCCGGATAAATGGCGGGATGACACTCATCTGATCCAGGGCTGTCAGTCAAAAGTATGGATTCACTGTGAGGAGCAGGATGGAAGACTGCATATATGGGGTGATTCAGAGGCACTGATCATCAAGGGAATCATTGCGGTTGCCATTGTTATGTTTCAGGATCAGAAAAAGGAAGATATTGCCGGTGCAAAGGTGTGGTATATCGCGGATACAGATTTGAAAAACCAGATCAGCACAGATCGGTTCAACGGTGTGAACAGTGTGATCCGGCATATACAGTCCATTTGAGTGTTAAACCGGATAAGCTAACAGGAGATCAGCTATGAAAAATGAATATATGAATCTGAGTTTTTATCAGATGTGGTATTTTATCTGTGCGATGGAGCTTGGAAGTTATTCAAAGGCTTCACAGAAATTAAATGTGACACAGTCTGCCATCAGTAAGACAATCCAGAATATCGAACAGAATCTGCAGGTTCAGCTGTTCGCGCGGGAAAAAAATATACTGGTTCCGACGGAAGCCGGAAAAAGCCTGTATCGTTCATGGAAAGATGTGATCAGCGCAATGCAGGAATCTGTGGAAGTGGCACGCAGACATATGGGAGGTGATATAAAAAAACTGAACATAGGGGTTTTAGATATTCATAAATCAGAGGCATATCTCTGGGAGTACATGGAAAAATTCAGAGAACAATATCCGGGGGTAGGACTGGATATTGAATCGGAACGTCCGGAAATATTACACAGACAGCTGATGGAAAATGAACTGGATGTTATTTTTACAGTTCGATATGATATGGAACGCAGTGGCCTGGATGGAAACCATGTTGTTTTTATCAAAGATACACCGTTGACTGTATGTATGCGAACAGATCATCCGCTGCGGGATAAGGATGTATGGACTGTTGAGGATCTGAAGACGAGCAATCTGGTAGTTATTTCTGCCTTGCATCTGCCAAGTTATCAGAGCATGCTTATTGATCTTTGCCGGATGCATGGTTTTTTACCCAATATTGTATACAATGTGAATAATGCTTCGTCTCTGGTATATAATCTGCATGAAAAAAATGATGTGTTTATCTGTGACAGGTACCATAAAGATACAGATTGTCTGCATATTGTAAGCAGACCAATTGCAGATACACATAGCGGTGTGGCTATGGTATGGCGAAAAAATGATAAACAGTATCTGAGGGAATTCCTGAATTTGATTCGGAATGATGAACAAAGATAAGAAAAAATAGAGGGAGAGGAAGTTTTTCGTGCTTGCTGTAACAGAAGTGATCGAAATACTAGGATATGAGAAAAAGTCCGTTACATATGCGAGATATTCGTTTTTCAAAAGACAGAAAACCAGCTACAATATAGACATATTAAGTTGGCCGGCTTGATGAGAAGTTTGTATTGTATATGAGGAGGAAAACGAAATGATTGCAAAAAATATTGATGTGAAACTGAATGTTCGCCCTATTTATATCGGTTTGGTACATGAATATGCTTATGAGGGACCGTGCCGTTTCGGGGAAGGCGATGCACTGGAAAAAGAATATGATCAGATGGTAAGCAGGGAAACTTATGAAATATTCAAACAGGATGTTTTCTCTCATGTTCCGGCTGGAATAAATATGATGGATCCGATTTATCTGGAAGCTACGGATGAATGGGTAAATTCTGAAAAAATTTATGAAACACTGAGTGCAGAGATTGATAAAATTGATTTGTTTGTATTTAATTTTCAGATTGCAAGAGGATTTATCTATGTAGAGTTCGCACAGAGATTTCATAAGCCTGTTGCTATGATTCCGCATTCCTGCTGTGAGGAAACCCTGAATACAGCGGCTTTGCATGCAAGAGGACATGAGGCATATGCGTTCTATTCCTGGGCAGATTATGAAGGCTATCTGAGAGCATTAAGAACGCGAAAAGCGCTGCAGAATACAAGAGTGCTGGTTGCATCCAGATTCAGTTCTGTCAAATCCTATGGCGGAACCGACAATTTTGTAAATCTTGAAGAAATAACAAACCGTCTTGGAGTAAAATTCCGTAATATCAGCGTACATGAGCTGCTGGATCAGCTGCATGAAGTTGACCCATATAGTAATCCGACGATTCCGGGCAGAAAAGGTCAGAATATCAATGCTGAGGATACAGCGCTGGCAGAAAAACTGGCAGATGAATTTATTGCAAATGCGGATGAAGTCAGAATGGATCGGGCAGCCATCATAGATACATTTAAAGCATATGTACTGGTTCAGAAACTGATGGATCATTATGAGTGTAATGCATTTACGGCACCATGTCCGGATTTGTGTTCCACCAGAAGACTTTCTGAGGAACGGGTAACATTCTGTCTGACGCATTCTTTAAATATTGAAAACGGAATTCCTTCTGCCTGTGATCTGGATTTCAATTCACTGCTTACGCAGGCGATATTGGAGAATCTGAGTGGAAAATCCGTTTATATGGGAAATGCCAATGTCTGTTCTTTAGAAGATGGAAAATTGCCGACGATTTTCGGTGATTTTGATGATGCTCATATTGATCATTTGGATGATAAAACGAATCTGTACAGTATGTTCCATGCAACACCAACACGAAAATTTGATGGATTTGAACAGCCGTTGAAGAAATATTCTGTAGATTCTTTTGCATACAGTGGATTTGGTGCGACAGTACGTTATGATTTTATGCAGGATGAAGGACAGGAAATCACAGTATGCAGAATTGATCCGACAGGTACAAAGATGCTGGCTGCAAAAGGAACCATTGTTGCTTCGGCCGGATATGATGGAAAGAGCTGTGGACAAGGCTTATTCTTCCGGGTAGCAGATAACAAAGATCTGTTCTATAAACAGTGCGAATTTGGTTGTCATCTGACTCTGGTGTATGGTGATTATATCGAAGACCTGAAGAAGTTTGGAAAAGTAACGGGAATTGAGATTGTGACAGCATAGAATACAACTGTATGAGAAATATGATGCTTTTTCAGGTATAAAAAACAGTTCATAATATTGTTTAAAAATATATAGAAAAAATGCGGCATGTGCTTTGGAAACATGCCGCATTTTTTTGAGTATCGGAGTGACAAGATTTGAACTTGCGATCTCTCGCCCCCCAGACGAGCGCTTTACCAGACTAAGCCACACCCCGACATTATTTTCACAGTAAAAACTTTGTGAGCAAACTGTAAAGATTATTTTATCATAAAAAAGATATGCTTGCAAAGCTTTTTTTCAGAAGTTATACTTAGCGTATACATAAAGAGATGTATATATGGTATATACACGTGGTTTTAACGGAAAAAAGATGGGAAAGCAGGTAAGTCTTTTGCATTATCATAACGATACAGGTACTGGGGAGGAAATTGCATGGATGAACAGTTTTTATCTCCGCTGGAAGTGGCGGAAATTTTACAGGTAAAGAAGAATACCGTTTATGAGATGATCAAGCGTGGGGATCTGAAAGCTACGAAAATGGGAAAACAGTTCCGGATCGCACGGAAGGATGTCTATGAATATATGGGAGTGATGCCGGAAACGGAGTCTCCGGAGAATATCGTAATCTGCGGACAGGATCAGCTGTTGGATGTGCTCTGTGCTCTGTATAACAGTCAAAGTGACGGACATACGCAGGTGTACCGTTCTCCGATGGGAAGTTACAGCGGTCTGTACCGGATGTATCAGAATGAAAATTATGTGGCTACCTGCCATATGTGGGACGGGGCGACAGATACCTATAATCTGCCGTATATAGAGCGGATGCTGCCGGGAGAACAGGTGGCAGTGTTTCATTTGTTGAAACGCTGGCAGGGATTTTATGTAAAGGAAGGAAATCCGAAAAATATTCAGAAATTTGAGGATCTGCTCAGAGAGGATGTGCGGATGATCAACCGGGAAAAGGGAAGTGGGATCCGTATCTTTATTGATGAAATGTGCAAAAAGCTGGATATTGATCCGGATCGTATTCACGGATATGAAGATATTGCATCTTCTCATCTGATCGCAGCTACCAATGTGCTGCGGGGAACGGCAGATGTGGCGATCGGAAACGAAAAATCAGCCCGGCAGATGGAAGGCATCCAATTTCTTCCATTGAAGCAGGAGAGTTATGATATCGTATTTCGGAAAAAGGATTTGAAACGAAAAGAATTTCAAAATCTCCTGAATATCATCGGATCAGAGGAATTTCAGAAAGAAGCAGAAATGATGTCCGGCTATGATATCAGTGATATGGGAAAACAGCTCTACTAGATAGGGCTGTTTTTTATTTGATAGAAAATTACGTTCTTGTGAAAATACAATAGTATACCACATAAATACCAACAACATACTTGACAAACAAAATGAATTATAGTATAACAAAAACATATAAAACATAACAAAACATGACAAAAATGAAAAGAAACAGGAGAAAAGTGAAATGAAAAAGAAAGTGCTAAGCTTAATGCTGGCAGGTGCTATGGTTCTTTCCATGACAGCATGCGGTAGTCAGAACACAGATCAGGGAGCAGCAAATGACACATCTGCGAAAGCAGAGCAGAGCGACAGCTCCGAGGCAGCTAAGGAGAATTCTGATTCAGAGGAGCTTGAAAGCACACAGATTACGGTATTTGCAGCAGCAAGTCTGGAGAATGCTTTAAACGAAGTGATTAAAAAATACAATGAGACTCAGCCGAACGTAACAATCATACCGAGTTATGACAGTTCAGGAACATTGCTTGCACAGATTGAGGAAGGTGCAGCTTGTGATGTATTCTTCTCTGCAGCCCAGAAGCAGATGGATACGTTACAGAACGATGATCAGCTGGTAGTGGACGGAACCCGTCATAACGTAGTAAACAACCAGGTTGTAGTAATCACATACAAAGGAAGCGGCACAGCAGTTACAGGTCTTGAGAACCTGAAAGATGCGAAGAGCATCGCAATGGCAGACGGAAGTGTTCCAGTTGGTAAATACACACGTCAGGCCATGGTAAATGCAGGAATGCTGGATGCGGTAGATGATGTATCTACAATACCGACAGATGTGATCTCCCAGGCTTTGGACGGAGTTGAAATCAACGAGTGCGGTAACGTAAGTGCTGTTAAGACTCAGGTGGCAGAAGGATCTAACGAAGTAGGTACAGTATATTATTCTGATACATACGGACTGGAAGATAAGCTGGACATCCTTCAGGTCATCAGCTATGATCTGACAGGTAATGTTATTTATCCGATCGCTCAGGTTAAGAATGACGAGGCTGATGAGTTAGAACAGAAAGTAGCCCTGGATTTTGTAAACTTCGTAAAATCTGATGCGGCAAAAGCTATTTTTGACAGCTACTATTTTGATACAAACGTAGAAGACTAAGCCGATAAACTATGATACTTCCTGGAAATGATATTGATTACCATCAGTATTTTTTCGGTATAATTTCAAAATTCATAGAAGTTCAGATTAAAAGCTCCCACTGACAGGTCGCAAAGCGACTGCGTTCATGAGCAAGTAGCGAAAGCGGATTGCGAATATCCGCTTTACTTTATACGGGGATAGAAGGAAGGACTGGGAGAACTTGTATATGGATACAATTATGGAAATTGTGAAGAATCTGGATTGGACACCGTTGTTCATTTCCTTTAAGACAGGAATTGTAGCAACGGTTATTTCCTTTTTTCTGGGATTATTTGCAGCACGAAAAGTGATACATGCGGGAGAACGTGTCAAAGCTATTGCGGATGGCTTCCTGACATTGCCGATGGTGCTGCCGCCGACGGTTGCCGGATTTTTTCTGCTTTTATTATTCAGTAAGCGCCGTCCGATCGGTATGTTTTTGTTTGAGCAGTTCGGCATTAAGGTGGTACAGACCTGGCTTGGATGTATCATTGCGGCAACGGTGATCTCTTTCCCGCTGATGTACCGGAATGCGCGGGCGTCCTTTGAACAGCTGGACGCAAACCTGATCTATGCGGCCCGGACACTTGGAATGTCTGAAATGCAGATCTTCTGGAAGATTGCAGTGCCGAATGCGGGTCCCGGTATCATCGCAGGAACAATACTGACCTTTGCGCGGGCTCTTGGAGAGTATGGTGCGACTTCTATGCTGGCAGGTAATATCCCCGGTAAGACATCGACGATTTCGCAGAAAATCGCCATGGTTATTCAGGATGGTGACTATCTGACAGCAGGTGTGTGGGTTATCATCATTCTTGCAATTGCTTTCTGCATCATCGTGGCAATGAACCTGGTGGCAGGTAAAAATATGAAGAATACGCAGAGCTGGTAGGGTACTCACGTGAGTTCGACTTGAACATAGAAGAAAAGCGGATTGCGAATGTCCGCTTTACTCAATATGTGTGTGGGAAAAGGAATATTATGGCAATAGAAGTAGCAATCAAAAAGAAAATCGGCAATTTTTGTCTGGATGTTGCGTTTTCGGCAGGCGAGGAAATGTTTGCTCTGCTTGGTGCTTCCGGATGTGGCAAAAGTATGACATTGAAATGCATTGCCGGAATTGAGACCCCGGATGAGGGGAAAATTATATTAAATGGTCGCACATTATTCGATTCTGAGAAAAAAATCAATTTGATTCCGCAGAAAAGAAAGGTTGGATATATGTTTCAGGATTATGCGCTGTTTCCTAATATGACCGTTGAGAAAAATATCATGGCGGGCATGGGAAGAAAACCGCAAAAGGAAATCGTGCAGGATTATATCCGCCGTTTCCGTTTGGCAGGACTGGAGCATCATCTTCCGCGGCAGCTTTCCGGGGGCCAGAAACAGCGTGTGGCGCTGGCCCGTATGATGGCATCACAGCCGGAGATTCTGCTGTTGGATGAACCATTGTCGGCATTGGACAGTTTTCTGAAATGGCAGGTGGAAGAGGAACTGCAGGATCTGCTTTCCGAGATTGGGAAAACCGTACTTTTTGTGTCACACAGCCGTGATGAGGTGTATCATCTCTGTGATCGCATCTGCGTGTTGGATAAGGGACATATTGAGACTGTGCAGGAGAAGAAAGAGTTTTTTGCAAATCCGGTGACCAGGGCAGCTGCCCGTATTTCCGGCTGCCGCAATATCGTACCGGCAAAACGGCTGTCAGAGCATCAATTGGATGTTCCGGACTGGGGAATCTGCTTTGAACTGGAAAAAAAAATTCCGGAAAATACGACATATGTGGGCGTGCGCGCACATTATATCGACGTGTCTACAGATCTGGCAGAAGCAAAGAACAGTTCTGTCATGCAGACCGATCGTCTGCTGGAGCAGCAGTTTGAGTCAGAACTGGTACTGAAATACAGCACAGAGACGATGTCATTGCGAATTCTGATGGATAAAGAAAAGGCAGAGCAGTTTGCACAGCATGAACAATTACGCATCACAATACCGGAACATGCGTTGCTGCTGTTACATGCATAAAAAACTTCATTTAGCTTTATATCCTTAAAAAGTCTTTACAAGCAACACTTTAGTGTGATACAGTGTATAAAACTGTAAAAGGAAGTAAAAAGTGATGATGAAAGCATGGGAAAAGAATATTCGCAAAGTCGTTCCGTATGTTCCTGGCGAACAGCCAAATAAGGAGCGTATGATTAAATTAAATACAAATGAAAATCCATATCCACCGGCTCCCGGCGTGGCAGAAGCTTTAAAAAATCTGGATCCTGACCGTCTGAGACTGTATCCGGATCCGGCCTGTACCCGCCTGGTGGATGCGATTGCAAAGCAGAAAGGTTTAAAACCGGAGCAGATATTTGTCGGTGTTGGTTCCGATGATGTTCTCGCCATGTGTTTTATGACCTTTTTTAATAGTGAAAAACCAATCCTGTTTCCGGATATTACCTATTCTTTTTACGATGTTTGGGCGGAGGAATTTCGTATTCCGTATGAGACACAGCCGCTGGATGATGATTTCAATATCCGAAAAGAGGATTATTATAAAGAAAACGGTGGTGTGATTTTCCCAAATCCGAACGCACCGACCGGGGTGGAAGCATCCCAGGAGATGATTGAGGATATTTTGCAGCACAATCAGGATGTTATCGTGATCATTGATGAGGCATATGTGGATTTTGGGGCCAGGACAGCCCAGCCGTTACTTGAAAAATATGATAATCTGATCGTAGTGCAGACATTTTCAAAATCACGTTCCATGGCGGGAATGCGCATTGGATATGCCATGGCATCACCGGAACTGATCAAATATCTGAATGATGTAAAATATTCCTTCAATTCCTATACAATGGATCAGACGGCATTGGATCTCGGTGTGGCATCCATCGAAGATCAGGCATATTTTGAGGAAACTTTACATAAGATCATTCAGACAAGGGAACGTGTAAAACTACGGTTGACAGAACTTGGATTTACGTTCCGTGATTCCAGAAGCAATTTTATTTTTGCATCTCACCAAAGCTGTCCGGCAGAGGAATTATTTGAAAAATTAAAAGAAAAAGATATTTATGTCCGTTATTTTAATAAACCGCGTATTCATAATTATCTGCGTATCACAATCGGAACAGATGCTGAGATGGACGAGTTCCTGTCGGAAGTAGAGAATTATCTGAAGGAATCCGGCAGATTATAAGCACATTGTGCATAGGATGCAAACATGGGAATCTCAACTCTGACTGAGAGAAAAAATGATTTTAGGAGGATTATATGGAAAGTCTGGTAACCTGGTTTACAAGTACCTTAGGTGCACATATTTCAAGGGAAGCAATTGTGTTTATTATTTCACTGTTTCCGATTCTGGAACTGCGAGGAGGTATTCTGGCATCATCGTTACTTGATGTTACGATGTGGAAAGGAATCCTGATCAGCGCGGTAGGAAATATTCTTCCGATTCCGTTTATTTTATTTTTTATTAAAAAAATATTTACAGCAATGAAGAAAACAAAGTTGTTGCGGCCGCTGGTTGAGAAGATGGAAAACAAAGCAATGAAAAAGCGTGACCAGATTGAAAAATATGAATTCTGGGGACTGGTTTTATTTGTTGGCATTCCGCTTCCGGGAACCGGTGCATGGACCGGCGCACTGGTGGCATCGCTGATCGATATGGATATCAAGAAAGCTTTCAAGGCGATTTTGCTTGGAATCTGTCTTGCAGCCGTGATCATGACACTGATTTCTTATGGTGTACTTGGACATATCATCAGATAATGAAAAATGATGAAGAAGCAGAGTGTTTTGCCTGCCCGATAACGACAGACATAATAATATAGCGTAAGAGGGGGACTTTACGATGGAAACAATGGAAGCAAGAATGGTAAAACTGTATGCAAGAAACAACAATCACGTAGCGTTGCATGCCATTCCGGGACATTTTGCTACAAGCCACTCACATATCAACTTTTATATTGATATGACGAGCCTGAAAACCCGTGCCAATGAGGCACAGGAAGTTGCAAAAAGTCTGGCAGGAGATTATGTGAACTCTACTGTGGTGGATACGATCGTCTGCATGGACGGCACGGAAGTGGTTGGTGCTTATCTGGCACAGGAGTTTGAAAAACGCGGTTTTCGCAACACGAACCTGCATGATACGATTTATGTGGTCACACCGGAGTATAATGCGAACAATCAGCTGATTTTCCGTGACAATACGATTCCTGCCATCAAAGGAAAAAATGTGATTTTGCTGCTGGCAACTACAACGACGGGACTGACTGTGCGGCGCAGTCTGGAGTGCGTGCAGTATTATGGCGGAACTGTCCATGGCATTTCTTCCATCTTCAGTACCGTGAAGAAAGTTGGCGGCATGGAAGTGCATTCTGTATTCAATGCGGATGATGTGCCGGGCTATCAGGCGTTTGGCAGAGATGAATGTCCGTATTGCAAAAAAGGATTTGCGATTGAAGCTATGGTAAACGGATTTGGGTATTCGCAATTATAAAAAACTTGACAAGGCAAAAAATGTTGTTTATCATGTTTAATGACTTTGAAAATTTTATAGTTATAAAAGGTAATGACAAAGAGGAGTACGCAAAAGATGCGGTGACAGGGAAGAGGGTCCATGGACTGAAAGACCGTCTGACAGGCAGTTTGCGGAAGGTAGCTTTGGAACCGGATATCTGAAGCCAATGCAGCATGTGTATAGGACAAAAGCAGCGATCGTTGTGAATTTACGTATTGTTGCCCTGAGAGAACAGACGATATGTTTGTTGTATGGTGGGTAGGAGATCCCGGGTGATTCCCGTTAATTAATCATAGAGATTCCATTAATTTTCGGAAAAGAAAGAGAGGTACAAGCTGTTTTTGTACAGGGAGTTGATGGGATAAAATGAAGGTGGTACCGCGTAGATTCGCCCTTCACATGCGATTATGTATGTGAGGGGTTTTTTGTTTTACAGGAAATTCGGTTGAAATCCTTATAAAACAAAGCACTTGAAAGGAGATAAAATGAAAGAATTAGCAAAGACCTATGATCCAAAAGGGATTGAAGACCGTCTTTACCAGAAATGGGAAGACAATAAATATTTTCATGCAGAAGTAGACAGAAGTAAAAAACCATTTACGATTGTTATGCCGCCGCCAAATATCACCGGCCAGCTTCACATGGGACATGCGTTGGACAACACCATGCAGGATATTCTGATCCGCTATAAGAGAATGCAGGGATATTCTGCATTATGGCAGCCGGGTACTGACCACGCAGCCATTGCAACAGAAGTTAAAGTTATTAACAGCCTGAAAGAAAAAGGAATCAATAAAGCAGATTTAACCCGTGACGAGTTTCTGAAATATGCATGGGACTGGAAAGAAGAATACGGTGGACGTATCGTAAAACAGTTAAAGAAAATGGGATCTTCCGCAGACTGGGAGAGAGAGCGTTTTACCATGGATGAGGGATGTTCTGAG
>ERZ857750.2954-NODE-2954-length-15065-cov-5.235443_pt1 | contig 15065 bp, 17 predicted proteins | sample MGYA00519915_ERZ857750 | MGnify/ENA primary metagenome ERZ857750 (study PRJEB31778, sample SAMEA3449358) | human gut metagenome | biome: human gut; feature: human-associated habitat; material: faeces | place: United Kingdom | collected 2010/2012 ... | reverse complement strand
GTAACTGTTCAGAGCTAACCTCCAAAATGCTGCGCATTTCGTCGGTGTGGCGTATCCGCAAAATAAAATTTCAAAAACAGTCTTAAAAATGTAAGCATTTTATAACTGTTTTTGAAATCTTGCTTGGCTCTGAACAGTTACAAAATCTTTTAATAAAACAGAACTTTTGGCGAATAGATGATGTTTCAAAAGTTCTGTGATAAAGTATAACGATATGGAACAAAAAAGTCAACGAAATACAGAGAAAGAATTGCTTTTTCGGTGCAGATATAGGAAAATAGAAAAGAAGATAAAATCAGCGGTGAAAGGCAGTCAGCAGCTGCAATCAATGCTGGAAAAAATGAGGATAGGAATAATATGAAATATGATTTTACATCGATCATTGACAGACAAGGACAAGATGCTATGGCTGTAGATGGTCTTGGAATGTATCCGGGAATGTCACCGTCAAAACCAAAGGGAGGTTTTGATTTTATCCCGATGTGGGTGGCGGATATGAACTTTCCGACAGTGCCGACGATTCCGGAGGCCATTATTGAACGTGCAAAACATCCGGCTTACGGATATTTTGCACCTAGAGATACCTATTTTGATGAAATTATCAAATGGCATCAAAAACGAAATGGCGTAAATGGACTGAAAAAAGAGTATATTGGCTATGAGAATGGTGTCCTCGGAGGGATCCTTTCGGCACTGCAGTGCCTGGCGGCACCAGGGGATGCGGTCCTTTTGCACAGCCCGACATATATTGGCTTTACCGCCAGTCTGAAGAACAATGGCTATAAGATGATACACAGTGAGTTGAAGAAGGATGCAGAGGGCATTTACAGGATGGATTATGAGGATATGGAAGCGAAGATCAGGAAGTACCATATCCATGCTGCGATTATGTGTTCACCTCATAATCCGACGGGCCGTGTCTGGGAACAGTGGGAGCTGGAAAAGGCGATGGCGGTATATGAACAATATGCTGTGACAGTGATCTCAGATGAAATCTGGTCAGATATTTTGCTGGATGGACAAAAGCATATACCGACACAGCAGGTAAATGATTATGCCCGGGAACACACAGTGGCCCTGTATGCACCAAGCAAAACATTTAATCTTGCAGGTCTGATTGGGAGCTATCATATTATATATAATGAAGCATTGAGAGACAGAGTGGAGGCAAGGGGCAGTAAATCCCATTACAATGAGATGAATGTTTTGTCTATGCATGCACTGATCGGTGCCTATAAACAGGAGGGTTACGAATGGGTGGATGAGCTGTGTCAGGTTTTAACAGAGAATGTACGATTTGCCTGTGATTACATTGCAGCACATTTTAAGGGTGTGACGGTATCAAAGCCTCAGGGAACTTATATGCTTTTTCTGGATTGTACACAATGGTGTGAAGATCATGGCCAATCCATGGATGAACTGCTTCAGGCCGGCTGGAATGTGGGCGTCGGCTGGCAGGATGGACGTCCATTCCATGGGGAACATCATATCAGAATGAATCTGGCGCTGCCGAAGTGTCGTGTCACGGAGGCTTTTGAACGACTGGACAGGTATGTTTTTGGTTGATTTTTCGTTGGAAGTTGAGTATAATAACAGAGAAGAAAAAGACAGAGATGAATGAGTGAATTTTTAATCACAAAAAGGAGATTATAGATATGGAACAGTACAAAGAAGAGTTTATCCACTTTATGGTGGAAGCAGATGTGTTGAAGTTTGGTGAATTTACATTGAAGAGCGGCAGAAAGTCTCCGTTTTTCATGAATGCAGGTGCCTATGTGACAGGTTCCCAGTTAAAGCGTCTGGGACAGTATTACGCAAAGGCAATTTATACAAAGTATGGTGATGATTTTGATGTACTGTTCGGACCAGCTTACAAGGGTATTCCGCTTGGTGTTGTGACAGCGATTGCTTTCAGTGATCTGTATGGCAAGGAGATCCGTTACTGTTCAGACCGTAAGGAGACAAAGGACCATGGCGCAGATAAGGGCAATTTCCTGGGAAGCCCTTTAAAGGACGGAGATCGTGTTGTGATGATCGAAGATGTAACAACATCCGGCAAGTCCATGGAAGAGACTGTTCCGAAGGTCAAGGGTGCAGCAGATGTGACGATTGTCGGTCTGATGGTTTCTCTGGATCGTATGGAAGTCGGCAAGGGCGGTGTGAAGTGTGCCCTGGATGAAGTGAAAGACCTCTATGGCTTTGAGACAAATGCCATTGTTACAATGGCGGAGGTTGTTGAATGCCTGTATAATAAACCGTGTAATGGGAAGATTGTAATTGATGACAAGCTGAAGGCTGCCATTGATGCATACTATGAACAGTATGGTGCAAAGGAACAGTAGACTTTGATCGGATGTCGGCGGACATCGGATCGATGTATCATTCAGATACGAGCGTAGACATGGAAAGGACAGCGAAGATGAGAATAGAAGATAAGATATCAAAGTTGATGTGTCAGACTGGTGCATGCAGCCTTGTCCTTGGAATTTTATCTGTGATCGGCGGGCTGGTTCTCGGTATTATCGGAATTGTCAATGGAGCAAGGCTTTTGAGACATCATTCTGATTTAATGTAAATCATTTCAGAAATAATTGCAAATGTATCACGGCTGCCGGTCAGTGCAGCCGTGGTGCCATTTTTTCAGGCAGGGGGAGTTGCGTGAGCCGACAGACAAAGCGGTGTATCAAATTCGGCAGTTTCGTACTGCTTATTTTGTATATCGCTGTTTTAATTTATGTATGCTTTTTAAGTGAAGATTATGGAAGAGATGTTGTGACTTCCTATTATAGATATAATTTTATCCCATTTAAGGAAATTCGAAGATTTTATATATACAGAGATGTTGTAGGAATCCGGGCATTCCTCGCCAATTTATTTGGTAATGTACTGGCATTTATGCCTTTTGGATTTTTTATGCCCATATTAAGATTGAGGCTCAGAAAATGGTATTGTATGTTGGGCATGACATTTTTACTGAGTCTGATGATTGAGATTACACAGCTGCTGACAAGGGTTGGATCCTTTGATGTAGATGATTTAATTTTGAATACTTCAGGGGGTATCCTCGGATATCTTTTGTTTTACATAATCAATAAAGTAAGGAGAAAATGGAATGGCGCGTAATATATACAGTTTCATCAAAATAGAAAAACGTCAGACAAAGCGCGGCATTTATGCATCAGCTTTTGGCATTGCATCTTTGATCTGCATGGCCGTTCTTACAATTGCATCTTTTGTTAAAGCCGGCAATCTTCCGGCATTTGTCGGCGGAATCGGATACCTGAGCTTTCTTGCGGCGGTATTTGGACTCTGGTTGTCTGTTCAGCTCCGCAAGGATAACGAAGCTTATGGTACGATGGTGCATGGCGCTTTTTATATTAATCTGGCGTCTGTTATGATTCATGGTCTGATTTTTTTGGCGGGTTGTTTGTCTATTATCATGTAGGGCAGACATTGTTTCGGTCGGAAGATTAGGTTTTTCAGCTGGAATTCGGATGATTATAGATGAGAAAGGTGAACATAGTGAAGAAAGAGGTAAATAGAGAAGAAGTGCAGGCGTGGGTGCAGGAACGCTTTGAACTGTCTGTGACGAGAATTCGCGGGATTGCCAAGGAACATGCGGCGGCAACCCCGTTTGGTGATTATTTTAACAGTCAGGCGGCCTTTATTTTGCATGTAGAGAACATCTACAAAATGCGTCAGGACGGTGGTTTTGAACGGCTGACCACGGAGGCACTGGCTGAGATGAATCATTGCTTTTATGCGGATATTCTTTCTGAGACTGAGGTGTGGGAGGGGGAAAACGGTTATGAGAAAAGCTATGCCAATCCACAATGGTCGACAGCAATGTTGGGAGCAGACTATGGTCCGATGATGGCTTGGCTTGTCACGGAGATCCGAGGTCTGATTCCGCTGGCATTCCAGGGGCGTCTGGCAGATATGACAGCGATCAATGAGCTGTTTATAGAGATTTATAATCGTTTTGAGAACCGTATACCTGAAAGAGATGAGATTTTGCAGATCATTTACTGGTATGTCAGTGATTACAGTGATCAGACTGTGACGGGGAGAACCCGGGAGAAGCTGGATCCGGCCCTGAGCTTTTACAGGGATATCATCATGAAGGCGGATTTGACAGATCTGTCTTATCTGTATCAGTATGGCGAGTATATTTCTGACAATGAGAAGTCGATTGCTGCGTATCTGAACACCCTGGATCAGTCGGTGATCGACGATATGGCAGCTACATTTGTGAATGGCTACGTGAGAGGATTTGAACTGTATAAGATTGACTTATCAGCCAAGAAGAATGTCCAGTTAAGAGCCAATATTGGTTTTGAGCGAGTGCTTCGTTCAACAATCCGGCAATTTGAAGCATTAGGACTTTCTGTGATTGTCTGCAGGGATGCCATCCATAGTATTAACAAGACAGCGGGTAAGCTCGGTCTTGTGTCCTGCTCGGCTAATCCGCAGTATGATTACGATCACCGCATGGATAAGGGGTTATATCTTGACAAAGCTTTATGTGAGCGCATCATCGGTGTGACGAAGTCTGCCTATGAGCAGTATGCGGATCTGGCAGAGGATTATGCCGGTCCGGCCTGGATGGATGTTTTTGGTGAGACTCCCTTTGAACCGGCGGCTAAAGAGGAGAACATCCGTCTGTCGGATAAACAGCAGAAGCTGGCTGTTCGCATGGCAGGACAGATGACAGAGATTGTCAATCAGTATATTGATGCGTCAGCTATCAGTTTTTCAATCATTGCCTGGCCACTGCCGTCCATTGGCGATCGGTTTGAGGCCATTATGGATGAGACGATCAAAGTCAACAATCTGGATAATGATCTGTTCAGAAGCATTCAGCAGAAGATGATCGATGCCATTGACGGCGCGGAATATATGCATATTACCGGTATGAACGGCAACCGGACGGATTTGAAAGTTGCCTTATGGCAGCTTCAGGATCCGGCGAAGGAAACGGTGTTTGAAAACTGTTGCGCAGATGTGAATATTCCTGTGGGTGAGATTTTTACAAGTCCGGTATTGGCAGGAACAAATGGAACACTGCATGTAAGCAGTGTTTATCTGAATGGATTGAATTACAGAAATCTTTCATTGCGATTTGAAGATGGCTGTGTTGCTGAAGCCGACTGCAGCAATTATGAGGACAGGGAAGAGAATCAGAAGTATCTGAGACAGAATCTCCTTCAGAATCATGAAACGCTGCCAATGGGAGAATTTGCCATCGGCACGAACACAACGGCTTATGCCATGGCCAGAAAATTCGACATTACACAGTTGATGCCGATTCTCATTATGGAGAAGACAGGGCCGCATTTTGCCATTGGCGATACCTGCTACAGCCATAGTGAAGATCATAAGGTATATAATACAGACGGCAAGGAAATTGTTGCCCGTGAGAATGAGAAGTCCCGCCTGAGGGATACGGATCCGGAACAGGCATATTTTAATGTGCATACGGATATTACGATTCCTTACGATGAGATCAGTGCCATTACAGCATGCTTTGCAGACGGCAGGCAGGTAGATATCATACGGGAGGGAAAATTCTGCCTTGAAGGTACGGAAGCACTGAATGAGCCACTCAACATATAAGCTGTGCTTATATAGCATCAATGAAACATTTTAAATAAAAAAGGAAAGGCGAAAGAACCTTTCCTTTTTTTTCGCTTAAGTATTGACGTAAAAGCTCAGTACGGTTACAATAGAGTCAGATTCTGATGAATTTTGCCTTTTTGATAGGAAAAAGTGAATTTATAAGAATGGTTTATAATAAGAGTATCCACTTATTTATAAGATATCATTATAAAAGGAGCGTTTAACATGCATAAGATCGGTATTATCGGCGGCGGTCAGCTTGGCAAGATGATGATTCTTGATGCTAAGCGGCTGGATGATTATTTTGTAATTCTTGATCCAACCCTGCATTGCCCGGCTCACAGCATTGCAGATGAACATATTGTAGCAGATTTTGATGATGTGGCAGCCATTGAGGAACTGGCCTCGAAGGTGGATGTGGTGACGTATGAATTTGAGCACATCAGTGTGAAGGCGCTGCAGCAGGTGGAGGCAAAGGGATGTCCTGTTTATCCTTCCAGTGAGACACTTTTGCATATTCAGAACAAATACGATCAGAAGCAGTGGCTGATGTCACATGGTCTGCCGGTTCCTGATTTTCGAAAGGCAGACTCTTATGAACAGCTGGTGGAGGATTGTGACTATTTCGGTTATCCGGTGATTTTGAAGACCTGTACAGGCGGTTATGACGGCAAGGGGAATGCGGTGATCCATACAAGAGAAGATATTCGCGAGGCCTATGAGAGTCTGGGCGCAGGCAGGCTGCCCCTGATGGTGGAAGAATATGTACCGTTTTTAAAGGAAGTATCGATTTTGGTCTGCCGCAGCACTAACGGCGATGTAGCGGTATTCCCGGTGGCAGAAAATGTGCATGTGAACAGCATTCTGGATGAGACAACGGTACCGGCGGACATCACAGAAGCCTGTCGGGAAGAAGCCATGGATGTGGCAAGGAAAGCGGTGCATGCTTTTAATGCCTATGGTATGCTCTGTATCGAACTTTTTGTGACAAAGGATCAGCATGTGCTTGTCAATGAGCTGGCGCCGCGTCCGCACAATTCAGGACATTATACAATAGAGGGCTGTGTGACTTCACAGTATGAGAATCATATCCGGGCGATTCTTGGACTGCCCCTTGGCAGTACGGAACTGATACGCCCGACAGTGATGAAGAATATTATCGGAAATGTGAATAAGAAGGCTGAAGTCCACGGACTGGAAGAAGCTTATAAGTATCCTGAAGTGAAGATCCATATTTACGGCAAAGAGGAATGCAGAGTTGGCCGTAAGATGGGGCATATCACAGTGACAGATAAGACGATTGAAGATGCACTTTTTAAAGCGCGCTATGCGCATTCAAAGATCAAGTTTTAACGGAGGTAATGGGAATGAGCGTAAAGGTTGGCATTATTATGGGCAGTGATTCCGATCTGTCGGTTATGTCGAAGGCAGCAGAGATACTGGATGAATTGCAGGTGCCTTATGAACTGACGATTGTTTCGGCACACAGAACACCGGACAGATTATGCGAATATGCAAAGACAGCCGAGGAAAAAGGCCTTTCAGTGATTATTGCAGGTGCCGGCGGGGCAGCCCATCTTCCGGGGATGACTGCGGCTATGACGGTGCTCCCTGTTATTGGTGTACCGGTGCAGACAAAGGCTCTTGGCGGTGTGGATTCTCTTTATTCTATCGTCCAGATGCCACCGGGCATACCGGTTGCTACAGTGGCCATCAATGGTGCACAGAATGCAGGACTTCTGGCAGCCAAGATTCTGGCCACAGAGGATGCCGCATTGCGTGAGAGACTGAAAGCATACAGCAGCAAGCTTGAGCAGACGGTACTGAATAAGGCTGACAAGCTTGAGCATATCGGCTATGAAGCGTATTTAAAGGAGATGTAAGCAGATGGAGAAAATGATGGACAGATGTGGTTTGTTTGGCATGTTTGACAATAACGGCTTTCATACATCCCATTTAATATATTACGGACTGTTTTCCATGCAGCATCGCGGCATGGAGGCAGCAGGTATCTGTGTGAATGACAATCAGGGTAATTTTTCCTATGTGAAGGATGAAGGCCTTGTGACAGAAGTTTTTGATGAAATGAAGCTCGAGAAGCTTCAGGGACATGCAGGTATTGGCCACATTCTCAGATATGACGGATCGGATGCCCGCGAGAATGCACAGCCCATCGTGATCCGTTACACAAGCGGTCATATGGCTGTTGCTTTAAACGGTGGATTGACGAATATCGAGGAGATTCGCCATGATCTGGAACTGAAAGGTTCTGTATTCCAGACAATGGAAGCGGCGGAAGTAATCTCTGTGTTGATTTCCAGAGCAAGAAATAATTATCCGACCATTGAAGAGGCGATTGCTTCTATTATGCCGATGCTCAAAGGCGGATACGCGATGCTGGTGATGACGCCGAGAAAGGTGATCGGTGTCAGAGATCCCCAGGGCATTCGTCCGCTGGTACTTGGCAGGGAAGATCATTCATGGTTCCTTTCTTCAGAGACATGTGCCTTTGATGAATTGAATGTTGATTATGTGAGAGATATCCAGCCCGGGGAGATTGTGGTCATCAATGCAGAAGGCCCGCATTCCATCCAAGGTATGCCGGCGCAGCCGATACGTGCCTGCATTTATGAGTATATTTATTATTCACATCCGGCCAGTGTCTTCGGTGGTCAGGAAGTTTACAAGGCGAGATACAATATGGGATGCCATCTGGCAAAGGAAGCGCCTGCAGATGCAGATGCGGTTGTATGGGTACCGGATTCGGGTCTGGCAGCAGCAGCCGGATATGCAGATACACTGGGAATCCCTATGGTGGATGCTTTTGTAAAAAATAAATACTACGGTAATAATCTGGTGAAGCCGGAAGGAATTTTGTTTGACAGAAAGATTCATATGAAGCTTTCTGTGATTAAGAGCCAGGTGAAGGACAAGAACATTGTGGTTGTGGATGACTCCATGGTGCGCGGTACAACGGCTCAGACGTTAGTTGAGCTGCTTCGCCATGCCGGAGCTAAGAGTGTCCATCTGAGGATCGCATCAGCAACCATTTCACATCCATGTTATTATGGCGCTTCCATGCCGGAAGAGAAGAAACTGATCTTCCATGAGCAGGGAGTGGATGCGGTCTGCAAGATGACGGGAGCGGATTCACTTGCCTTCCTGTCCAGTGAGGGTATGGTAGCTGCATGTCCGGATGCCGCAGGTGGTTTCTGCATGGCATGTTTTAACGGTGATTACCCAACGAAATAGCAGATAGAAATAGTGAAATAAGAATCCGGGAACGGATTTTGAATCGAACAATTAATCATAATCAGAGTGCTTTTATCAAGGAGGAAATATAAATGGATTATAAAAATGCCGGTGTAGATATTGAAGCAGGATACGAATCAGTAGAACTCATGAAGAAATTTGTCAAAGGAACCATGCGTCCGGAAGTACTTGGCGGTCTCGGCGGATTTTCAGGTGCTTTTTCTCTTGAAAATATCAAGAAAATGGAAGAGCCGATCCTTTTATCAGGTACAGATGGCTGCGGCACAAAGGTGAAACTGGCTTTCCTTATGGACAAACATGACACGATCGGTATTGATGCAGTGGCTATGTGTGTGAATGATGTGGCTTGTGCCGGCGGTGAACCGCTTTTCTTCCTTGATTATATTGCATGCGGCAAGAACTATCCTGAGAAGATTGCCACAATCGTCAGCGGTGTTGCTGAAGGGTGCAAGCAGTCCGGTGCAGCACTGATCGGCGGTGAGACAGCGGAGCATCCGGGACTGATGCCTGAGGATGAGTACGATCTTGCAGGTTTTGCAGTAGGTGTTGTAGATAAGAAGGATCTGATCACAGGTGAGAATCTGAAGAAAGGTGATGTGCTTATCGGCATCGCTTCTTCCGGTGTACACAGCAATGGTTTCTCCCTTGTCCGCAAAGTATTCGATATGACAAAGGAATCATTGGATACATACTATGATGAACTTGGCACAACTTTAGGTGAAGCATTGATCGCGCCTACAAGAATTTATGTCAAAGCCCTGAAGGCAGTTAAAGACGGCGGTGTGACGCTTAAGGGATGCTCCCATATTACGGGCGGCGGATTTTATGAGAATATTCCACGTATGCTGCCGGAAGGTGTTCATGCTGTTGTGAAGAAAAATAGCTACGAAGTTCCGGCTATCTTCAAACTTATTGCAGAAAAAGGTGATATTGCCGAACAGATGATGTACAATACTTTCAACATGGGTCTTGGTATGGTGATTGGTGTTGATCCTGCAGATGTTGATAAGACAATGAAGCTTCTTGAAGAAGCAGGTGAGAAAGCCTATATCGTTGGTGAACTGACAGAGGGCGAAAAGGGTGTGACATTATGTTAAAGATTGCAGTACTTGTATCCGGCGGCGGCACCAATCTCCAGGCCATTATCGACAGCATTGCCGATGGACGTATCACCGACACAGAGATCAAAGTGGTGATCAGCAATAATCCAAAGGCAAAAGCACTGGAGAGAGCGGCGAAAGCCGGTATTGAAGCGGTATGTATTTCTCCGAAACAGTATGCAGATCGTGAGCTTTTTAATGATGCTCTGCTGGAAGCTGTCAATGCCCGGGGTGTGGATCTCATTGTATTGGCAGGCTTTATGGTGGTTGTGCCAGAGAAGATGATCAAAGCCTACAGAAACAGGATGATCAATATCCATCCGTCGTTGATCCCGTCTTTCTGTGGAACCGGTTATTATGGACTGCATGTTCATGAGGCTGCCTTAAAGCGTGGTGTGAAGATCAGCGGTGCAACGGTGCATTTTGTTGATGAGGGAACTGATACAGGCCCAATCATCATGCAGAAGCCGGTGGAAGTACGCCCGGATGATACGCCTGAGGTGCTTCAGCGCAGAATTATGGAGCAGGCTGAATGGCAGATTATGCCGAAAGTTATTGATCTGATCGCCCATGACAAAGTGCATGTGAAGGATGGCAGAGTGTTTGTAGAGGAGTAGACTTCAAGACTCCAATGTGACTTTGAATCCTGTATCGGAATTCGTGAGTTGATTTTGAATAGGTTCATCCGCCGATTCTGCCTTTTGATTTGGTGGAATCGGCGGATATTTGAGTTATATATGAAAGAAAGGATGAGCAGAATGAAAGTATTAATCGTTGGCGGCGGTGGAAGAGAGCATGCCATCGCATGGAAGGTCGCAGAAAGTCCTCTTGTAGATAAAGTTTACTGTGCACCGGGCAATGCCGGTATTGAAGAAGTTGCAGAATGTGTACCGATCGGTGCCATGGAATTTGATAAGCTGGTTGCCTTTGCAAAGGAAAAAGCCATTGATCTGACGGTGATCGGCATGGATGATCCGCTGGTGGGCGGTATTGTGGATGCTTTTGAGGCAGAAGGACTGAGAGTATTCGGACCGCGTAAGAATGCAGCCATTATCGAGGGCTCCAAAGCCTTTTCCAAAGATCTGATGAAAAAATATGGTATTCCGACTGCTGCTTATGAGAATTTCACGGATCCGCAGGCAGCCCTTGATTATCTCGAAACGGCCAAGATGCCAATCGTATTAAAGGCTGATGGTCTGGCCCTGGGCAAAGGTGTTCTTATCTGCCAGAATCTTGAAGAAGCCCGCGCCGGTGTTAAAGAGATCATGGAAGACAAGAAATTCGGTTCAGCTGGCAATCAGATGGTTGTGGAAGAGTTTATGACAGGACGTGAGGTGTCGGCCCTTTGCTTCTGTGACGGAACCAATATTGTACCGATGACATCTGCTCAGGATCATAAACGTGCAAAAGATGGCGATCAGGGCTTAAATACAGGCGGTATGGGTACATTTTCCCCAAGTCCTTTCTATACAGAAGAAGTGAATGCTTTCTGTATGGAGCATATTTTCAAGCCTACGATGGCAGCGATGAAAGCAGAAGGCAGAGATTTTGTGGGCATCCTTTTTGTTGGTTTGATGCTGACAGAAGACGGTCCGAAGGTGCTGGAATATAATGCCAGATTCGGTGATCCTGAAACACAGGTTGTACTTCCGAGAATGAAGACAGATCTGGTGGAAATGTTTGAGGCATGCATCGACGGCAAACTGGCTGAAAAGCATCTGGAATTTGAAGACAATGCGGCAGTTTGTGTTGTCCTGGCTTCTGATGGTTATCCGGTTTCCTACGAAAAAGGTTATCCGATCACAGGTTTTGAGAAATTTCATGCGGATGAAGGTTACTATTGTTTCCATGCAGGCACAAAGCGCAATGAAAAAGGCATTGTGACAAACGGTGGACGTGTACTTGGTGTCACAGCTAAAGGCACAACGCTGAAAGAAGCAAGAGCTAATGCCTATAAAGCAACCGAATGGATTGAATTTGACAACAAATATATGCGTCATGATATCGGCAAAGCCATTGATGAAGCATAAAAAATGAATCTTTTATCAGGACTCGCAAAAGCGGGTCCTGTTTTTGGAAAGAAAAATTCAGATGATGATTGTGAATGTTGTAGTTCGTATGAAAACTGCGCAGGATAACCAATAAAATAAATAAGTGAAATTACAGGTTTCTTTAGTTGTAAATTTATGGTACAATGTAATAACTTAAAGCGTTAAACTACAGAAACAAGGAGAGCGGAACATGAAGGAACTGGATTTATTGCGGCAGGAACTTTTATCCTGTGATACTCAGCTTGTAGATATATTGATGAAACGATTCGATGTGGTTGAGAAGATTATGGCATTGAAGGAGAAGAATCAGATGCAGATTCTTCAGCCGGAGCAGGAGAGCAGACAGAAAGAGGCACTGGACATAGAATTGAAAGGTAATGTGCATCAGGAAGAGATTGCTGATATTTATGCGCGAGTTCTCTACAACAGCAAGAAGATTCAGGGAAAGAAGCTTTTCGATTACAATATTGTGCTGATTGGGTTCATGGGTGCAGGAAAGAGTACGATCTCTGCATTTTTGAGAGATGCGCTGGCCATGGATGTGGTTGAGATGGATCAGGTGATTGCCGAACAGCAGGGCATGAGCATTTCGGAAATTTTTGAGACTTATGGAGAGGAATACTTCCGCAACCTTGAGACACAGTTGTTGATTGACATGCAGTCCAAGCAGAATGTTATTATTTCCTGTGGCGGCGGTGTGGCTATGCGTGAACGCAACGTGGCGGAGATGAAGAAGAACGGCAAGGTTGTTCTTCTGAAAGCAGACCCGCAGACAATTCTTGACCGTGTGAAGGATAGTGACGAGCGCCCACTCTTAAATGGTCACAAGAATGTGGAATATATTGCTGATCTGATGGAAGCCAGAAGAGCAAAGTATGAAGCAGCAGCGGATATCGTTGTTCAGACTGACGGCAAGAGTGCCCTTGAGATCTGCGAGGAAATGATCCATAAGCTGAGAAGTGCAGATGAATAAATAGAACGTATTTTTGATGACAGCATAATAGATTTTTATAGTGTTTTGCAGAAGCAAATAGTTGCCTTTGAAACTAAAAAGAACAACTGTTTGCTTTTTCGCTTGTAAAAGGGAATATTTCATGGTATGATAGGGGGTAGTTAGAACTGCAAAGCGTGTAATGCAGGGCCATGGATGAAAGGAATAATTTGGATGAAGAAATTGAAGAGGGCCTGTGCAGAATGTGTGGATGGGAGATGAAGGATGTATTTTGAATATGGTGAAAATGAGATAACTTATCTTCGAAATAAAGATAAAAAGCTGTCAGAAGTCATTGATCAGATAGGGATGATAGAAAGAGAAGTGGATACAGATTTGTTTTCTGCAGTGGTTCATCATATTATCGGTCAGCAGATTTCTACGAAAGCACAGGCAACCATCTGGCAGCGGATGAAGGAGACTTTGGGAGAAGTGAATGCTGAAACCATTCTTTCAGCGGATATTTCCAAGCTGCAGTCTTTGGGCATGACTTTCCGTAAGGCGGAGTATATCACGGATTTTGCGGAGAAAGTTCATGACGGTGTCTTTGATCTGGAAGCAGTTGCTCAGATGCCGGATGATGCAGCCATCAAGGAACTGGTATCTTTGAAGGGAATTGGTGTATGGACGGCGGAGATGATCTTGCTTTTCTGTCTGCAGCGGCCGGATATATTTAGCTATGATGACCTTGCCATCCAGCGTGGACTTCGTATGGTTTATCATCATCGCAAAATAGACAGAAAGTTGTTTGAAAAGTATCGCAGGCGGTTCAGTCCTTACTGCAGTGTGGCCAGTTTGTATTTATGGGCAGTGGCAGGCGGGGCTATTCCCGGAATGAGAGATTATAAACCGAAGACACAGAAGAAGTAAGATGGAGGAATAGGATGGTATATACATGTCAATATCAGTCACCAATGGGGGACATTCTGCTGGCTGCTGATGAAATCGGTCTGACAGGATTGTGGTTTGTCGGGCAGAAATATTTTGCTCATACACTTTCGGATGAATATATTTCGCAGGAAACACCGATTCTTGCAGAGGCCAAAAGGTGGCTGGATGTATATTTTTCCGGTGAAGAACCGAATTTTACACCGCCTCTGCATCCGATTGGTTCTGCATTCAGACAGGATGTGTGGCAGATCCTGCTGCAGATTCCGTATGGTCAGACAACGACATACGGAGAGATTGCAAGACAACTGTCCAAAAAGCATGGCATAGCGCATATGTCTGCGCAGGCGGTCGGCGGTGCCGTTGGGCATAACGAAGTCTCTATTATCATTCCGTGTCATCGTGTGGTCGGTACTAATGGCAGCCTGACGGGATATGCGGGCGGTATAGACAAAAAGATCCGACTGTTGGAATTAGAGAAAACAGATATGACAAATTTTTTTATTCCGAAGAAGGGAACGGCGTTGTAGAATCGGCGTCTTTTTTTGTCGATGACTGTGCATTGATTTTTGTAATTGGATTGCATATAATAGCAATATAAAGAAGAAATGCTTGGTTGGATAGGGAAGAAATTGAATGAATGGATTGAGGGGGATTATAATGGCTACATCTAGTATTTTAAAGAATTTTATTATTTCGGACAATGAGCAGGCTGAAATTTTTGCAAATGCTATAGAGGTATCTTATCAGGAATCATTGCAGATGAAAAAGGATGAGGAAATGGTGATGTATGAAGAACTCAAGAATCCTGATGAAATAAGGGATTTTATGGAGGAGTGGAAGCTCTTACATGAATGAGTTATTTGTGGTGTTGAATATCAAAGAATACTTACGATACGATAAGGGTGGAGAAGAATTATTAAGGCGTATATACTTCACCTTTTGTTGTACTAAAAATAATGATATCCATAAATTTTTAACAAAAGTTAGCAAGAATTCTCCTTCCTCTGCAGGTGGGAGATGAATTGCAGAAAATAGAACGCTTGTTCTGTAGTGCGAAGTGTGGTATACTATAATCAGTCGAAAGGATAGAAAGGACTGATTATATGGACAAAATGGATCATAATGCACATTCAGTATATT
>ERZ857750.2948-NODE-2948-length-15093-cov-4.324445_pt1 | contig 15093 bp, 7 predicted proteins | sample MGYA00519915_ERZ857750 | MGnify/ENA primary metagenome ERZ857750 (study PRJEB31778, sample SAMEA3449358) | human gut metagenome | biome: human gut; feature: human-associated habitat; material: faeces | place: United Kingdom | collected 2010/2012 ... | reverse complement strand
TGGATTAGAGATAGAAAAATCCGCAGACGTTACCGTCTGCGGATTTTTCATTTGGAAATGAGGAATGAATGATGGTGGCATATTGAAGTCCTGCGGAGCCGTCCGGTATTTTTCCGGTGCCCCTTCGCTTTTGTTGTACTCAATTTACCATCGTGCGGCCGCAATGTCAATGCATGCAAATGAATCTTAACACGCTCTTAACTGCCGGGCGGTCAAATGCTGTCAGTCCTCGTCAAGCGACACCCATTCGGTATCGCCGGTGTGGAAAAAGTACAGCACGCAGGCGCGGACCGGTCTGCCGTAAATCTCATGCACAGCACGCGCGTAGGCGGCCAGCTGCGGACGGTACTGCTCGGCTCTCTCGACCGCACCGCCCTTCTTGATGCGGTCGGTCTTGAAGTCAAGGATAACAAAGCCGTCCTTGGTTTCGATCAGGCAGTCGATAACGCCCTGCAGAAGCACGTTTTCCTCGGGTGCGTCCGCCGCAACCGGAAAATACGCTTGCGCCGGAACAAGCACGGAGAACTTGAACTCACGCCGCACCTTGTTTTCCGCCATAAAGGTTTTGTACAGATCAGAGGCGAAAAACCGTTCGATCTTGCGTTTATCCACAGCATGCGCCTGTTCTGTGGACAAAATCTTCTTTTCCGCCAGACGGTTCAGCTCGTTTTCCACGCCGTTCGGCGCACAGGCGGCGTCAAAGTCGCAGAACTGCATGAACAGGTGGTGTGCTGTGCCGAGCTCGGCAGGCGTCAGCTTTTTTTCTCCCTGCTCGAACAGCGGCGCGCGCAGCTGCACCTCCTTCCGCGGATGCGGTGTCTCCTCGGCGGCCTCGTCTGCGCGGTAGCCGCGGCCGACACCGGTGGCGGTCAGCTTGCTCGGCAGATCCGCGAGGTAAGCATGCGGGTAGTCGAAGTGCGGCTGCACGGTGCAGTCGCCGGTCTCCCTGTCCTCGAAACGCAGAATTTCGGTCTCCTGTGGCTCAAGGTCGTTCGGGCAGTAGACCTTGAGCGTAAACGCGTCATTGTCCGTGCCGTGCTCGGGCACCTCAGGCGCATACTCCTCGCGGAACGCACGCGCACACGGATGCCGCAGCAGCGGTGTCAAAATCCACGCAAGCGGCGTGCGCGCCGCGCCCATGGCGTACTGCGGCAGCTCATCGAGCGATGCCAGCAGCGACCATTTTTTCAGCGAATTCCGCAGGCTGCCGGTGGCTGCCGTCAGAATCAGTTTTTCCTTGGCGCGCGTCATCGCTACATATAATACGCGCAGTTCTTCGGAAATCATTTCGCGGCGCATCTGCACCGAGACCGCAATGCGCTCGGCGGTGTCGTACTGCACACCGCGGTCACGGTCGCGGCACTTGCTGCCGAAGCCGAGGTTCTGGTGCACGAGCACCGGCTCCTTGAGGTCGCTGTCGTTGAACTGCTTGGCGCAGTCTGCCACGATAACGACCGGAAATTCCAGTCCTTTGGACTTGTGGATGGACAGAATGCGGACCGCACCGCCGGTGGCCTCGGCACCGACCGTCTGGAAATCCTCGCCCTGCTCGAGCATGCCGCGCAGCAGGCGCACAAAGTCAAACAGGCCGCGGAAGCCCTGTCCCTCAAACGAGCGCGCCCGCTCGAAGAACGTCAGCAGGTTGCTCTGGCGCTGTGCGCCGTTCGGCAGCGCGCCGTACAGGCCGAGTGCGCCGGTCTGATCGTAAATCTCCCACAGCAGGCGGTACACCGGCTGATCGCACGCAAAGGTGCGCAGAAAGTCCAGCCGCTGCAGAAAGGTTTCCACCTTCGGGAAAGCCGTTCTCGACTGCAGAAGCGCGTCATAATAGCTGATCTTGCGATCCACAAGGCGAATATCTGCCAGTTCCTGCTCGGTGAAGCCGAACAGCGGCGAGCGCATCACACCGATAAGGTCAACGTCCTGCCTCGGATTATCAATGACGCTGAGCAGCGACACCATCGTGCCGACCTCGGCAGTCTCCAGCAGGCCGCCGCGCTGCTCGGCGCTGGCTGTTACGCCGATGCGCTCCAGCTCCGCAATGTAGGTCGGCGCCTTGTTTTTCGGCGAGCGCAGCAGGATTACGATGTCACCCGGCGTGACCGGACGCAGCCTTCCGGTCTGCTTGTCCGTCACCGGAAAGCCTTCATCGAGCAGCGCACGAATGCGCTTCGCGGCAAGCCGTGCTTCGAGTTCGGTCTTGTCCGGCGCATCATCGTCCTCGCCGAGTCCGTCCGCATCCACAAGCAGGACTTCGGTCTTGTACCGCTCGTTTCCGGCCTCCGGATAGTAGTCCGCACCGAGGTGCAGCGCCTCCTTGTCCGTATACGCGAGGTCGCCCACGGTCTCGCCCATGACGGCAGCAAACAGGTAGTTGCACGCGTCCAGCACAGCCGCCCGCGAACGGAAATTCTGCCCGAGGACAACACGGCGCGGCTGCCCGTCGGTGGCATCCGCCGCCTCACCGAAGCTGCGGTATTTCTCAAGGAAAATGGACGGATCCGCCAGTCGAAAGCCGTAAATGCTCTGCTTGACGTCACCGACCATGAACAGGTTGGTCTCGTCTCTGGAGAGTGCGCGGAAGATGGCATCCTGCACGGCGTTGGTGTCCTGATACTCGTCTACCGCAATTTCGGTGAACTGCTCGGACATGGTTTTCGCCAGTGCGGACGGCTTGCCGTCTGTGTACAGCAGACGCACGGCAAAGTGCTCCAAATCGTTGAAATCCGCAGCATTTCTTGCACGTTTCGCTGCCGTAAAGGCATCGTCGAAGGCGTTTACCATGTCGATGAGCGCGAACAGCGCGGGTGCTGTCAGGCTGCGGTCGTACTCCGCCTCTTCTGCGGTGACGGTCAGCCATTTCTCCCGAATATTATTGGCAACGCTCTTCCACTCCTCGCGCATGGCCTTGATCTGCTCGAGGAACGCCTTGTCCTCGAATTTTCTCGCGGCCTTGAGTCGGTCAAACGAAATCGACCGGGCAGCCTTCACGCAGTCGTCCCAGCTGCCGTTATACAGCGCATCGAGCAGACGCTCGGCCTGATTTAAGTCGCTCGTCAGCGCGGGCAGATAGTTGTCCGCCAGCTCGTCAATGCCGGTCAATTCATCCACAGCCATGTGCAGAAATGCCGCACCGTGCTGTGCCGCCGACCTTGCCTGCTCGCGCAGAACACAGCCGTGCGGCGTGTCCATGCCGCGCGTGTACAACCCCGCACGCACGTCCTCAAGGAACGCCCGCGGATCGGGATGCGCCTGAATCTTCTCGTAGGTTCCGAGAATGACCTCGCCCAGCTTTTTATCGTCGCGCCCCGCCGTCAGCAGGTCACAGAGCGCAAAAAACTTCTCGTCCGCCTGCTCGTAGGCCGTGTCGAGCACTTCTTCGAGCACCTCGGCGCGAAGCAGCTTGCCCTCGTTTTCGTCCATCAGGCGAAAGTCGGGCGCGATGCCGAGCACCGCTGCCTGCTCGCGCGCGAGCGACAGACACAGCGCATGCACAGTCGTGATTTTCGCACGGTGCACGAGGAACAGCTGCCGCCGCAGACGGGTATCCCGCGGGTTTGCGGCTACGGCCGCACCGAGGGCCGCACCGATTCGCTCACGCATTTCGGCTGCCGCTGCGTTGGTAAAAGTAACCAGCAGCAGGTGGTCGATATCGACCGGATCGTTCTCGTCCGTCAGCCGCCGGAGCACACGCTCGGTCAGCACGGCTGTCTTGCCCGAGCCGGCTGCCGCCGAAACCAGCAGTGCACCGCCGCGGTCGTCGATCGCGGTCTGCTGATCAGGTGTCCACTTCGGCATTGTCGTCCCCTCCTAACTGCTCCCAGAATTCCTTGTCCTTGATATTTTTCAGCCAGCGCACCTTGTCTCCGGCGGTCTCATCGAACCGGCAGGCTGCCCGGAAATCACACCATTCGCAGTAGCTGCGGTCGGTCTTGCGCGGGTCGGCTTCAATGCTGCCGTTTCGCAGAGCCTGTCCCATTTCGAGCAGCTTTTTCTGCGTATAGCGTGCCAGTCTGCCGAATTTCGCCAGATCGGCTACCGCAGACTTGGCGGCAAGCGTCGGCTCATCCTCGCCCTTCCCTGTCTTGATAGAGACCGGAATAAACCGTCCGTCACCCTCCAGACCGTGCTCCATCGCCTCGAGCAGCGACATATCGTCGCTCAGCAAACCCGAACGCCGCAGCGCCTTATCGCGCAGGATGCGCAGCCCTTCCTCGTCCGTGTCGCGCGCCGCATCCGGCAGCTCATCGCGCACCGGAACGTACAGCACGCCCGCCGGTACGATTTCGTTCAGCTCGGCAGTCAGGCGGGCACGATAGCGGTCAAGACCCTCCTGCTGCAGCGCGTACAGATAGATGATAAGCTGCATGTTGAGTCCATACCAGATGTCGGACAGCGAAAATGACTTTTTTCCGCTTTTATAGTCCATAACGCGCAGATAGAGGCGGCCGTTTTTGATGTAGCCGTCCACGCGGTCCACCTTGCCGGAGAGTGAAACCGACACATCGCCGTCCTCACACTGCACGGGCGGCAGGTCTCCGCTGCGCGAGAAGTCCAGCTCATAGTCGATCGGCGCAAAGTCGGATACGCGCAGTTCTTCGATCACGTTGTCGAGGATCTGCTCCACGGCGCGCACCAGTCGGCGGAACAGGTACTGGAAACGCGCGGTTTTGTTCTCCAGGCCGCCCAGTTCCTCCGCGACATACTGCCGTACCGCTTCACGGCAGGCTTTGCGCACGGTCGGCTGATCGGCATGGGCGGCGCCGCCCTCGCACTTTCCAAGAGCATCCAGCGCATGCTCGAGTACATAGTGGATGAACGTGCCGGTCGAGAGCGCATCAAACCTCGCCACGCGGCGCGGCTTGGCCTTGAGGCCGTACTGCATAAAGAACGCAAACCGGCAGGAATAGAACGTATCCACACGCGAAGCGGTCAGATTGAGGCTTTTTCCGTACAATCCGTCAATCGTGTGCGGACTGCTCAGCGGTCCTCTGCCGCGCCGCTGCGCCTGCGCGTTTTTGACTCGCTCATCATCCTTATAGTAGTCATAGGCATCCCGCACAGCGGCTGTCCGGTCGCCCGAAAGATACGCGCACGCGAGTTCGACCGCCGGTCGTTCCGCCTGCAGGCGGTCACGCACGGTCTCCGTCCGGTGGGTGGAAAACGGCACATCCGGCAGCAATTCGCGCACTGTGTTTACGAAGTAGGACGGCCGCGTTTCACCGCCGCCTGCGTCGATGGTGTGATACGTCAGCAGCAGCTCATCCGTCGGGCACGCGAGTGCTCGATAGAGCGTTTCCTGCTCCATCAGCAGGCGTTCTTCGCCGTAGGCTTTGAGTTCCACGCCGAGCGCATCCATTTTGTCGCGGTCCATGTCACTCAGCAGCGAGGTCGAGGACGGGGTTTTCGGTATCAGGCCGTCGTTGACGCCCAGCAGGATGACATATTTCGCATTTTCCGTACACGCACGCTCGATGTTGCCGCAGGTCACGCGGTCGAGCGAAACCGGAATCGTACCCACATCATACTCGCCGAGCACCAGCCGGAACAGCTGCGCGAAACGGTCGAGCGTCAGCGGCATATCACCGCACACCCATGCAAACTGCTCCATCGCAGAGACCAGGATTTCCCACAGCTGGCGGTACTCGTCGGCCAGCTGCAAACGGCCCGCCTGCTCGTGTCCGGCGGCGCGGTCAATCATGCGCTGCGGCGCATCCACCGCGAGAAGAAATGCATAGAGCGCACGCACGCAGTCGCCTGCAGGCTGCTCACCTGCAAGTGCCTCGCGCAGTGCGGAGAACGGCGCGATTGCTCGTTTGCGGAGTATGTTCAGCTCGGCAAGCTGTGCCTTCGCGTTCTCGTCGATGGACAGACCGTAGCCGTCCGGATGCTCGGTCCACTCACGTTCCCATGCTCTGCCGCGGATGTTCCAGGTGAGCACATAGTTCTCTAATTTGTCAATTTCGTCCCAATCCAAGCCCGCGAGTCCGGTCTTGAGACAGGAGAACAAATCTTCATACCGGAAATAATTTCGCACCGCCTCGAGTGCATTCGTGACCAGCGCCATCGGCGGACGGGACAGCAAATCCGGCTTTTCCGCGAGAAACACCGGAATGTCGTACCGCGCCATCGCCATTGCAAGGAACGCGCTGTACGGCTCGATATCGCGTGCCGCAACCACAAAATCGCGGCAGCGCGCGCCTTCGTCCCGCACCTTGCGTCGAATGTACGCCGCTGCGTGCTCACACTCGTCAAACGGTGAAGCCGCCTCGTACAGCCGAACGCCGTCCGCACTCTCCTGCGGGGTGCGCACCGGCAGCAAGCTTTCGCGTTCGAGCGCAGCCAGTCCCTCCGGTCGGGCCACCTTGCTTTCGCCCAGTTCGATGCGCTCGACCGTCTGGTTATGATGCTTTGCCATCCGGGTTAATTTCTGCACTGTTTTACAGCCGGTAAGGAAAATCTCCGGGTAATCCGTATCGCAGGTTACCGCCGCAGAGAGCGGCACACCTGCCGCCAGCATGGCATCAACTACTGCACTTTCCTGCACAGTAAAGCCGAGAAATCCATCCAGATAGACCGCTGCGCCGTCCAGCGTGTGACTTTCTGCCAGACGGTCTCGCAGGTGTGTCAGCCGGTCTCTCGGGTCAGGCAGAGACTCCTCGCACAGGCGCTCATATGCCGTCAAAATCTGTGCAAGGTCGGACAATTTTTCTGCAAGTACAGCGTCCTCACTCTCCTCGGCAGCCGCAAACAGCGTCTCCGGTGCGACTGCACAGGTTTTGCACTCGTCGATCAGCCGCAGCGCCTCCTGCAGCAGCTCCGGCTTGTCTGCCAGACCCTTCCACGCACTCAGCCCGCCCTGCACACGGCGTGCCGCCTCCTGCAAGGTCAAAAGCTGACCTGCCGGCGTCAGCATCTGCTGTGCCAGTCCGCCGACCTCAGAGAACACACGGTCAGCCAATCGTGAGAACGTCAGCACCTCGGCCGTGCGTGCGCCGTGGTTGTGCGTGGCCGCGGCAAGCCGCCGCTCCATCAGGTGCGAGTTCAGCTCGGGCACGAGCAGAATCTGCCGTCCCTCTCCCTTTTCACTCAGCGCCGCGATCTCCCGCAGGATGGCCGTTGTCTTGCCGCTTCCCGCTCGTCCGGTCCAGATCCGCATGGCACACTCTCCTTTCGTTTCATAGCTATTTGATTATATCACAACCGAAGCAAATTGAAAATGGATACACCCACCGCAGTGGGCGTCCAGCGAGCAACCGCCCATAGGGCGGCTCTTAGCGAGTCGGAATAGAAAACAGGAAATTATCAATAAAGACCGCGTAGTCGTTTTATGCTTTTTGTGCGTTATCCGCTTATTTTCCAGTCTTTTTTGAACTTTTCCGGTGTTTTGTTTGCATTCTCATATTCTGTAAAATTATTTTTTCAAAAAACTCTTGCATTTTTCTCTGCTTGGGACTATACTTTCCTCAGGCAGAGTAATAAAGGCTTTGCCCCGCAAAACCAAATATTTGATTCTTCAGGGCAGGGTGCAATTCCCTACCGGCGGTACAGCCCGCGAGCGGATGCCATTCGGCGGAAGCATGATTCGGTGAAATTCCGAGGCCGACAGTATAGTCTGGATGAAAGAAGAATATGTGGAAAAACCTTCCGCTTGTTTACTGTTCTGAAATGCCGATTCGGTGTTTCAGACTTTTTATTTTCACAATGCTTTTCTCAGCGTCCCGAAGATTCTGTCTTGGGGACGTTTTTTTATGGCTGTCGCCAAACTATCGTGAAATTTTCTACAGAATTATTATATCAGGTGATTCTATGCAGGAGCAAAAACAGGAATATATGCGTCAGGCACTGGCGCTGGCCCAGCGCGGAGCCGGTCACGTCAATCCGAATCCGATGGTCGGCTGCGTCATCGTCAAGGACGGAAAAATCATCGGTGAAGGCTGGCACGAGCACATTGGCGGCCTGCATGCCGAGCGCAACGCGTTCGCGCACTGCACCGAGGACTGCACGGGCGCGGACCTGTACGTCACGCTCGAGCCGTGCTGCCACTGGGGACGCACGCCGCCGTGCACCGATGCAGTCATCGAGCACAAGATCGGCCGCGTGTTCGTCGGCTGTCTGGACCCGAACCCGCTGGTAGCCGGCAAAGGCGCACAGATCCTGCGCGACGCAGGCATCGAGGTCGAGACCGGCGTGTGCGAGGACGAATGCCGCCGTGTGAACGAGGTTTTCTTTCACTACATCACGCACAAGACGCCGTTTGTGACGCTCAAGTATGCGATGACGCTGGACGGCAAAATTGCCGCACACACCGGCGACAGCCGCTGGGTCACCGGCGAGACCGCCCGCCGTCATGTGCACGAAACGCGCAACCGGCTGCCCGCCATCATGGTCGGCATCGGCACCGTGCTTGAGGACGATCCGCTGCTCACCTGCCGCATTGACGGCGGGCGCGATCCGATCCGCGTAATCTGCGACAGCCGCGCAAGAACGCCGATCGACAGCAAAATCGTGCAGACGGCGAACAAAATCCCGACCTATATCGCGGTTGTCGGTCGAAATGAGCGCACTGCTGAACTGGAACGGCACGGTGTGCACATTCTCGGATGCAAAACGAAAAACGACCGCGTAGATCTTGCCGACCTGATGCAGCAGCTCGGCGCACTCGGCATCGACGGCGTATTGCTTGAAGGCGGCTCGGCACTTGCGTTCTCCGCGCTGCAGGCCGGTGTGGTGCACCGCGTGCAGGCGTACATCGCCCCGAAAATCATCGGCGGTGCAGGCGCAAAAAGTCCGGTCGGAGGTCTGGGATTTGACAAGATGGCACAGGCGCTTCCGCTGAAGGACGTGACCTGCACGCCGATGGGCGAAGATTTCCTTATTGAAGGGAGATTGTAATGTTTACTGGACTTATCGAAGAAATCGGTACGGTGCGGCGCATCGAGCGCGGCGCAAAGGGCGCTCGACTGACGATTGCGGCGGATACCGTGCTCGAAAATACAAAAATCGGCGACAGCATTGCCACGAACGGCGTGTGCCTGACCGTGGTCGCGCTGACGGATGACAGCTTCAGCGCCGACGTGATGGCGGAGAGCCTGCGGCGTTCCGCGCTCGGCAGTCTGCAGAGCGGCTCGCCGGTCAATCTGGAGCGCGCGATGCCTGCCGACGGACGGTTCGGCGGTCATATCGTATCCGGCCATATCGATGGCACCGGCTCGGTTCTCTCGCAGCGGCGCGAGGACAACGCCGTGTGGGTGACGATCAAAACGCCCGCTCCCTTGCTGCGGTACATCGTCGAAAAAGGCTCGATCGCCATCGACGGTGTCAGCCTTACCGTAGCAGCTGTGACGGACACCGACTTTTCGGTCTCCATCATTCCGCACACTGGTGCACAGACCATCCTGCTCGGCAAAAAGCCGGGCGAGCCGGTCAACCTCGAATGCGATGTGATCGGCAAATACGTTGAAAAAATGCTCACACCGCACAAATCCAGCGGTATTACAATGGATTTTCTTGCACAACACGGATTTTAACGGAGGTTTTCTTTTATGGAATATCAGTTCAATACAGTTGAAGAAGCGCTCGAAGAGCTTCGCGCCGGACACCTCATCCTCACCATCGACGACCCGGACCGCGAGAACGAGGGCGACCTCATCTGCGCCGCGCAGTTCGCCACGACCGAGAACGTCAACTTCATGGCGACCCACGCCAAGGGTCTGATCTGCACGCCGATGAGTGAACAGGTTGCACTCCGTCTCGGTCTGGAGCAGATGGTAAAGGTCAACACCGACAACCACCACACCGCATTCACGGTCTCCATCGACCATGTGGATACCACGACCGGCATTTCCGCCGAGGAACGCGGCTTTACCTGCCGCAAATGTGCGGATATCCACACCAAGCCGGAGGAGCTCCGCCGTCCGGGACACGTTTTCCCGCTTGTTGCACGCCGCGGCGGCGTGCTGACCCGCAACGGCCACACCGAGGCAACTGTTGATCTGTGCCGTCTGGCCGGACTCGAGCAGTGCGGTCTGTGCTGTGAGATCATGCGCGATGACGGCACAATGATGCGCACCTCCGAGCTGATGGAGAAGGCCAAGGAATGGGGCCTCAAGATCATCACCATCAAGGATCTGCAGGACTACTGCCGCCGCCATGACAAGCACGTTGTGCGCGAAGCCTGTGCGAAAATGCCGACCCGTTTCGGTGAGTTCCGCATCTACGGCTACGTCAACGACCTGACCGGCGAGCACCACGTTGCGCTCGTCAAGGGCGAAATCGGCGATGGCAAGAACCTGCTCTGCCGCGTACACTCCGAGTGCCTGACCGGCGACGTGTTCGGTTCCCGCCGTTGCGACTGCGGTCAGCAGCTGGCGGCAGCCATGCAGCAGATCGACAAGGAAGGCCGCGGCGTGCTGCTCTATATGCGCCAGGAAGGCCGTGGCATCGGTCTGATCAACAAGCTGAAGGCGTATGAGCTGCAGGAAAAGGGCTTCGATACCGTTGAGGCAAACGTAAAGCTCGGCTTTGCGCCCGACCTGCGCGAATACTGGATCGGCGCTCAGATTCTGCAGGACCTCGGCGCGAAGGAGCTGCGCCTGCTGACCAATAATCCGGAGAAGATTTACGGTCTGGACGGCTTCGGCGTAGAGATCGCCGAGCGCGTGCCGATTGAGATTGCACCGCAGAAGGACGACGCATTCTACCTCAGAACCAAGAAGATTAAGATGGGACACCTTTTCAGCGAAACATTATAATGCTTCGCTGAGAGTGAAGAGTGGAGATTGGAGAGTGAAGATATTTGGTGCTCTCCGTTCCAGACTCTCCACTCTCAACTCTACACTCTCCACTCTATCAACCCCCGCTATATAATATCTGAAAGGAAGATTTTAAGATGAAGGTACTCGAAGGCAAGTTAGTAGCAACCAAGGGCAAGTTTGCAATCGTTGGTGCACGTTTCAACGAATTTATCGTTTCCAAGCTGATCTCCGGCGCGGAGGACACGTTGGTACGTCACGGTGTGGACACGGATGACATCACGCTCGTATGGGTTCCGGGTGCATTTGAGATTCCGCTGGCGGCGCAGAAGCTGGCGCAGAGCGGCAAGTATGATGCAGTTATCTGCCTCGGCGCGGTTATCCGCGGCTCGACCAGTCACTATGACCTCGTGTGCAACGAGGCTGCCAAGGGCATCGCACAGGTCAACCTGCAGACCGGCGTACCGGTAACCTTCGGCGTGGTGACCACCGAGAACATCGAGCAGGCCATCGAGCGCGCAGGCACCAAGGCCGGCAACAAGGGCGCAGATGCAGCGATTGCGGCTCTCGAGCTGGCAAACCTGCTGCCGCAGATCTAAAGATCTAAAATTGTGCAGAAAACCCGCTCCCGGTTATACCGAGAGCGGGTTTTTCATTTATCGCGTGAATGATTGAGAATGGAAAATGGAGAATGGAGAATTATCGTGATGGTAAAACGTGTGTTCCCATACCAAAATCATTTGCAGATGTGTAACCGTAGGGGCGCACAGTGTGCGCCCGCAAAACGTTTGATATGGCGCTGCATAGGAGCACACTGTGCTCCCCTACGATAAGGCATATGCCAACGATTCAGAACCATGGTGAATTCCTCACCTCTGCGTTCATTTTCCATTCTCAATTCTCCATTTTCAATTATTATCCCGCAGACGCACAAACCACCCGAGAAAATCTCGGGTGGTTTTCTATTTATCTCACTGCTCCGTCTCCTCCCATGAGCGCGGTCAGCTCCTCAATCCGCTCCAACGGGAACGGTGGGAACGCCACCGGCTTCATGGCGATGGCCATCAGCTTTATCGGGTTATCGTCAGCCGCTGCGCGGTTGGAATGCAGTACACCGCAGCGTCGGCAGCGATGAATCACTGCCCACTCACCGTTTTTGCGGACCCAGACACCGATGGCGTCCATGATGCCGCCGCAGTCGGCGGCACGGTCGCCCGGCTCATCGTCCACATGCAGACTGGACAGACAGTTCGGACAGTGATTCCTGTGGTCGCTGCCCGCGCCTGCCGGTACGACCGGACGGCCGCACACCCTGCAGGTGAAGCTGTCGTCACAGGCATGCGTTTTGTAATAACCCTTTTGATATTGCTTGCGTTTATTCTCCCGATTCATGGGAATTCCTCCTGAAAAGTCGACTATTTTCGTCCTTTTGGGAGGTGGTTTATAGATTCAGCCGACCTCCCGGTCAGCTTACCGAATCCAATTCACCGTATTTTTTCAAAAAGCAAAGCTCCTTTTTTACTTATCCTTAAGTGCGTCCTTTACCTTATCCCAAAAGCTCTTGCGCTTGACCTGATTCTCGTCGGTAGACGTTTCCTCGAACTCACGCAGCAGCTTTTTCTGCTTGTCGGACAGGTTCTTCGGCACCTCGATGTTTACGCGGACGTACTGGTCGCCGCGGCCGCGGCCGTTGACGTTCTGGATGCCCTTGCCGCGCATACGGAACGTAGTGCCGGTCTGTGTGCCTTCCGGAATCTTGTACTCGATGCGGCCGTCGATGGTCGGCACCTGCAGCGTATCGCCGAGTGCGGCCTGTGCGAACGAAATCGGAATATCGACATGTACATCCGGGCCGTTGCGAGTAAAGATCGGGTGCGGACGGATGGCAACCGTTACGAACAGATCGCCTGCAGGGCCGCCGTTTACGCCGGCATTGCCCTGACCGCGCTGCTGGATGGACTGACCATCGTCGATACCGGCCGGAATGTTGACCTTGAACTTGCGGGTCTTGCGGACACGACCCTGACCGCCGCACTTCGGACACGGCTTCTTGATGATCTTGCCGGTGCCGCGGCAGTTCGGGCAGGCGCCCTGCGTCTGGAACATGCCGAGCGGCGTGCGCTGGGTCTGCGTAACAACGCCGGTGCCGCGGCAGTTCGGACAGGTCTCCGCCGTGGTGCCCTTTGCGGCACCTGTGCCGCCGCAGTCATCACAGGATTCGATGCGCTCGACCGTGATCTCCTTCTCACAGCCGAATGCGGCTTCCTCGAAGGACAGGATCACCGTCTGACGGATGGATTCGCCGCGCTGCGGTGCGTTGCGGCGTGACGACCGTCCGCCACCAAAGCCGCCGCCGAAGAACGAACCGAACAGGTCGCCCAGATCGCCCATGTCAAAGCCGCCGCCGAAGCCGCCTGCACCGGCACCGCCGCCGTAGCTCGGGTCAACGCCAGCAAAGCCGAACTGGTCGTACTTGGCGCGCTTCTCCTTGTCGGACAGCACCTCATATGCTTCGTTTACTTCCTTGAACTTATCCGCAGCCTCCGGATTATCCTTGTTGAGGTCCGGGTGGTACTTGCGCGCCAGCTTGCGGTATGCCTTTTTCAGCTCATCATCACTTGCGCCCTTCTGTACGCCGAGCACTTCATAATAATCTCTTTTATCAGCCATAAAAAATCATCCTATACACAGGGATAGGCGCACCAAAGTGCGCCTTATCCAATGGAGAATGGAAAATGTAAAATTGAGAATTGAGGAACGGCATTTCATGCCGAATTGAATGACGCGCGAAGCGCGTAACCATCATTCTCCATTATCCATTCTCCATTTTCAATTACTTACTTGTTATCGTCGTCCTTAACCTCGGTGAAGTCAGCGTCTACAAAGTCGCCCTGCTGGCCGCCCTGTGCGCCTGCACCCTGAGCGCCGCCCATGTTCGGGTCGCCCTGCGGTGCCTGCTGCTGATAGATCTTGCCGGCCAGATCGGAGAACTTCTTGGACAGACCCTCGGTTGCAGCCTTGATCATATCGGTATCGGTGCCCTTGAGTGCTTCCTTAACCTTTTCGATCTCAGCCTGAACGCCGCTCTTCTCGTCTGCGGACAGCTTGTCGCCCAGATCGGTCAGTGCCTTCTCGGACTGGAATACCAGCTGCTCAGCGTTGTTGCGAACCTCAACTGCTTCCTTGTTCTTCTTATCCTGCTCAGCGTACTGCTCAGCCTCGTGCATTGCCTTGTCGATCTCGTCCTGAGACAGATTGGTGGATGCAGTGATGGTGATCTTCTGCTCCTTGCCGGTGCCGAGGTCCTTAGCGGATACGTTTACGATGCCGTTTGCGTCGATATCGAAGGTAACCTCGATCTGAGGAATGCCGCGCGGTGCCGGAGCGATGCCGTCGAGGGTGAAGCGGCCGAGGGTCTTGTTGCCTGCAGCCATCTCGCGCTCGCCCTGCAGAACGTGAATCTCAACAGACGGCTGGTTATCAGCTGCGGTGGAGAAGATCTGGCTCTTCTTGGTCGGAATGGTGGTGTTGCGGTCGATCAGCTTGGTGCATACGCCGCCGAGGGTCTCAATACCGAGGGACAGCGGAGTTACGTCGAGCAGCAGCACGTCCTTGACCTCGCCGCCGAGAACGCCGCCCTGGATGGATGCGCCGATTGCTACGCACTCGTCCGGGTTGATGCCCTTGAAGCCTTCCTTGCCGGTGATGCCCTTAACAGCCTCCTGTACAGCCGGAATACGGGTGGAACCGCCAACCAGCAGAACCTTGGACAGATCGGAAGCGGACAGACCAGCGTCGCTCATAGCCTGACGAACCGGGCCCATGGTGCGCTCTACGAGGTCTGCGGTCAGCTCGTTGAACTTTGCACGGGTCAGGGTCAGCTCGAGGTGCTTCGGGCCGGTAGCGTCAGCCGTGATGTACGGCTGGTTGATGGAGGTCTGGCTCATGCCGGACAGCTCGATCTTCGCCTTCTCGGCAGCTTCCTTCAGGCGCTGCATAGCCATGCGGTCGTTCGACAGGTCAATGCCGTTGGACTTCTTGAACTCGTCAACCATCCAGTCGATGATGCGCTGGTCGAAGTCATCGCCGCCGAGGTGGGTATCACCTGCGGTGGACAGAACCTCCAGAACGCCCTCGCCGATATCCAGGATGGATACATCGAACGTACCGCCGCCGAGGTCGTAAACCATGATCTTCTGCTCGGATTCCTTATCTACGCCGTAAGCCAGCGCAGCTGCGGTCGGCTCGTTGATGATACGCAGAACTTCCAGACCTGCGATCTTGCCGGCGTCCTTGGTAGCCTGACGCTGCGAGTCGGAGAAGTAAGCCGGAACGGTGA
>ERZ857750.2943-NODE-2943-length-15108-cov-24.035342_pt1 | contig 15108 bp, 8 predicted proteins | sample MGYA00519915_ERZ857750 | MGnify/ENA primary metagenome ERZ857750 (study PRJEB31778, sample SAMEA3449358) | human gut metagenome | biome: human gut; feature: human-associated habitat; material: faeces | place: United Kingdom | collected 2010/2012 ... | reverse complement strand
CCAAACAGCTTAAAAATGTAGGCTAAATTGGGAACGTTAAACTGGACACCCTAATAATTATGTCAAAACGAGTAAAATCAGTAAGTATGCTGTTAGCCCTGATGGGAGCTGCTTCTACAGGCATGGCATACGCCGATGTGACTCCGGAGGCTGTACATGCTAAAGCTGTGCAGCAACAGGAAACTTGTACAGGTATTGTGAAAGACGCAACAGGTGAAACTGTAATCGGTGCATCTGTCGTGGTGAAAGGTACTACCAATGGTACTATTACAGGTTTGGATGGTGACTTTACCTTGTCTAATGTAAAGAAAGGGGATGTCATTGAAATCTCATTCGTAGGTTATCAGACTGCTACTGTAACATTCGATGGAAAACCTATTAATGTAACATTGAAAGATGATACTCAGACTTTGGACGAAGTCGTAGTAACAGCGTTGGGTATCAAGAAAGATGCTAAGAAACTGGGTTATGCTGTAAGTACAGTTAATTCAGAAGATTTGACACGTACCGGTGGCTCTAACCTTGCCAGCGGACTTTACGGTAAAGCAACTGGTGTACGTATCCAGTCGGCTCCGGGTGGTGGTACTTCTTCTGTATCAATCTCTGTACGTGGTCTGTCATCTATTACCGGTAATACTCAGCCGTTGATTATCATGGACGGTGTGCCCATCCACAACGGTAACGCCAACAATACAGACTATTGGGGAAGCCAGCGTATTGCATCTAACGGTATCGTGGATATCAACCCCGAAGATATTGAAAACATTTCTATCTTGAAAGGTGCTGCCGCTTCTGCGTTGTACGGTTCTGAAGCTGCCAACGGTGTTGTAATGATTACCACTAAGAAAGGAAAGAAAGGTGCAGGTACACAGATTGACTTCAGCGCCAATGTAAGCTTCGATAAAGTAGCTTATATGCCCGAAATCCAGAAAGAATACGGTCCGGGTTATGACAACTATGCAATCGGAAAAGATAATGACGAGCAGGCTTTGAGCGGTTTCCGCAATACTAAGGTAGACTGGAATGGTAATCCGATTATTACTCCTAACCGTGAAACCTACTATTCTTGGGGTGCTAAGTACGATCCGAGCAAAACGGTTACTTACTTCGATGGAACACAGCGTGCATTTGCTCCGATTGATCACAACCAGTGGGCAGATATTTTCCGTACCGGTGTGAACCAGACTTACAACCTCTCGTTGACTAACAGCACGGAACGTAATAACATTCGTTTCTCTTATACTTATACTGATGCAGAAGCAATGCAGTATAACTCAAACAACCATAAGCACAACTTCAACTTGAACGGTACATTTGATATTACTAAGAATATCAAGTTGAACTACTCGGCTACTTATTCTAACCAGTATATCCATAACCGTGCTTATCGTATCACTCGTTTGACTAACAACTTTGCAGGTTTCTTTGGTGGTTTCACTGATGTAGCATACATCCGCGATCACACTGTAACCAGCATGGGTTATATGAACACTATTGCTGCAATCAATGGTGGTACTCCTGATACAATGACTCCTAACGAACAGTTCCTGTATACTCCGATGGGTTCTACAGCCTTGGTTGAAGAATACTTCTGGAAGGTTATGGGAAACAACCAGGATGAAGACCATCAGCGTTTCATCGGTTCTGTGAACCCGACTTGGAATATTATCCCGGGCTTGACTTTGAGCGGACGTATCGCTACCGACTTGACTGTGGATAAGATTGAAAACAGAGAAGGTGCAACCAATGCTCATGCATTCTCTAAGAACGGTCAGTATTCTGATAAATACAGCTTGGAAAACAGCCAGTATTCTATCGTATATGGTGATATTATGTTGATGTTCGACAAGACATTTGCTGAAAAACACAATGTAACTGCCAACTTGGGATGGAATGCCCGTCAGGAAACTTACTACTATACTTATACAGGTACTCGTAACGGTTTGACTCAGGAAAACTGGTTCGATTTGGCTGCTTCTGTAGGAACACCTGAAGCTAAAATGGACCGTTCGGATATGTTGAAAACCGGTGCCTTCCTGACTGCTAGCTACGGTTACGACAGCTGGGGATTCGTAGAAGGATCAATCCGTCAGGAAAAAACTTCTACTTTGGCTAATGGTAACAACTCGTTCTGGTATCCTTCTGCCAGCGTGAGCTTGCTTTATACTGAATTGTTGAAAGACAAGAATCCTTCTTGGTGGAACTACGGTAAGGTTCGTTTGTCTTATGGTGTGGTAGGTAACGCTCCTGAAATTTATACTGCTAACTTTGCATACTCTCAGGGTTCGTTGATTCGTTCATCTACTTATACTTACAACTATGTTCCGACTAATATTGGTAACAATAACATCAAGCCGGAAACTAAGTATGAATTTGAAGTAGGTATTGAGAACAAGTTCTTCAACAATCGCTTGGGTATGGAGTTGAACTTCTACTATAATACTATCAAAGACCAGATCCTGACTGCTACTTCTGCTGCTTCTATGGGTGCACAGAGCATGTTGATGAACGTCGGTGAGTTGGCTAACAAAGGTGTGGAATTTAACGTATATGGTACTCCGTTCGAAAACAAAGACTGGAGATGGGATGTACGTGCTAATATCGCATGGAATAAGAATACTGTAAATAAACTGGTTGATGGTTTGGATGTATTGAACCATATCTCAGTGGATGGTGATGCTGCAGTACTCGAATCTCACGTAGGTGAGTCAATGGGTGACTGGTATGCATATACTTGGAAAACCGATGAAAACGGTAACTATATTGTAGGTGAAAACGGTCTGTATATCGCTGATAAGACACAGCGTCATAAAGTAGGTAATGCAATGCCTAAGTTTACCGGTGGTTTCGGTACAAGCTTGAGCTATAAGAACTTTACTTTGGATATGGCATTCGACTTCCGTATCGGTGGTGATGTATTGAACCTCCCATGGCAGTACATGATGTCTGCAGGTAACATTACTGACGCAGTAGGTGTACGTGATCATTCAACAGGTGGTCTGTTCTATTATAGCGATACAGATAAAGTAACAGATAAAGGTTCTATCCATGTTGTTAACCCATCTGAAATTGGAGACTACAAACGTGGTGAAACAATGATTAACGGTCATTATGTATGGGACAACGGTATCATTCTTCCGGGTGTGAAAGAAGACGGTACTCCGAATGACATCGTTATCACTCAGTTGGAAGCAAACGATAACCTTTACGGATGGGGTACTGGTGCAAGCCAGTCTTATGCAGATGCAGTGCAGAAGAACTCTTATGTGAAATGTCGTGAAATCAGTTTGGGATATACTTTGCCGACAGACTTGACTAAGAAGTTTGCATGTAACAGACTGACAGTTTCTGCTTTTGTACGTAACCCGTTCTATATTTACCGTTCATTGAAACTGTTCGATGCTGAAACATCTGATGCTACTAACTGGATGTATCAGGCACGTATCGATGGTTCTACAGCAAGTGCCCGTACATTTGGTGTTTCTTTGCGTGCAAGTTTCTAACGTATAATTATTGCAATTAAAATTAAAAAGAAAACTTATGAAAAAAATAGCTTCAATGTTATTGGCAGGTTTGGCTTTCATGTCGGTTACATCTTGTTCAGATTCTGCTTATGACGAAAAATATGCCGACCCTTCTACTACAGATAAGGTTGGGGTGCCTCAGGTATTTACCGGAGTCCTGTATAAAGGAAATACCTGGATGAACCTGGTATACTATCGTTTCTATACACAGTGTAGTACCTCAGGTACCTTTGGTGGTGTAATTGGCGATAGCAATGTAAAAGGACGTTATCAGGGAGCCGGAGAAGGATTCTTCAATACACGTTGGAAAAACTTCTATGATATGGTTACTCAGTTCCGTTTGTTGGAATATACTTACAACAATCTTTCTGATGCTGAAAAACCATTGAATGCGGTTTTCTATCATTTGGGACGTACTTTGGTAAATGCTCAGCTTCATGAAATGTTGTCTTTGTTCGGAGATGTTCCTTTCAATGGAACTGGTACACTCTGGATGGACGGTAATTACGACGAAGCAAAGAAAAGATGTGTGTACGACGACGACGTAACACTCTACAAACAGATCTTGTCTGAGCTGAAAGAAACTGCCGACTACTTTAATGGAGATGTAGATGCAAACGGATTGACTGCACTGTCTCGTCAGGATTATACATTGGCTGCTGGTAGCAAAATTAAATGGCAGAAATATGTCAACTCTCTGCGTCTGCGTATTGCCCTGCACCTGGCTACTGATGGAGAATGTGTGACAGAAGCGCATGCAACTATCAAGGAAATTCTGGAAAATCCGACTGATTATCCTGTAATTGAAAGCAACGACGATAATATGGGAGTTGCTTCGGATATTCAAACAGACGACTTTAACTATGGTAAGAGTGTTTCTCAGGCTTGGAACACAGGTGGTTCTACAGGATTGGGAGCTGCTTCACAGGCTATGCTCGATGCATTGAATGTACCGGCAGGTGGTATTCCTGATGCAGGCACTGACCCTCGTTTGCAGGTAATGTACGATTGTAATCCAGATTCAGCGTATGTAGCTTTTGATGTGAATATGACAAACTCTGATATCACTAACCTGAGCGATACGAAGAAACAGGGATATACTCAGAATGGTATGCCGACTGCTAGCTATTACTGCCGTGTAGACTCTCAAACTATTGCCGGATACAAGGAATATGAAGGAAACTTCAATATACAGAGTATTTGGTTGAATGCAGCTGAAGTAAGCTTGAGTATGGCAGAAGCATACCTGATGGGTTATGGTGTAGCTGCCAATACATCAAAAGCAGAAGAATGCTTCAAGAAAGGTGTGAAAGAGTCTATTGAATTCTATTGGAATATGAAGGAGACAAGTTCTCTTTATACTGCTGGAAACGATAGCTACAACGGATACCGTAAATTGGTAAAACCGTCTTCTGAAGATGTGGATGCATATGTCAATTCAATTTGGGAAGCAACTCAGGAAACTATCTGTACTCAGTTGTGGTTGAACTTTGGTTATCTGAATCAGTTGGAAGCATGGAACGTAACTCGTCGTACCGGTTATCCGTCTGTGAAGTTTGCTAAGGATACACAGATTTCTAACTATCCGACTCCTCCTAACCGCTTGCCTTATCCAAGTGATGAGCTGACTTATAACAGCCAGAACTGCCAGAATGCGATTAAGAAGAACTACGAAGAGTCTACAGGTTACTATACTAACCTGTTCTGGGCGAAGAAGACTTATTATCAATTGATTGACTAATATGTCGTTGTGTGTATAGTCCTGAATCTTTAGGACTATACATATATAAAAATAGAAAGCCGATTCATTTTGAATCGGCTTTCTATTTTTATATATGTAGGGGATTAGCAGCGTGCAGCTACTTTTTCCCAGTCTACCAGTTTCCAGAACGCTTCGACGAATGCGGCACGGCGGTTACGGTAATCAATGTAGTAGGCATGTTCCCATACGTCGACTACTAAGACCGGCTTCAAGCCCTGACGCAATGGGTTGCCGGCATTGCTTTCGGCCTTGATGGACAGTTTTCCCTGTGCATCGGCTACCAGCCAGGCCCAACCAGATCCGAAGAGTCCTACAGCCGATTTGGTAAATGCTTCCTTGAAGGCTTCTACCGAACCGAAGTCGCGTGTCAGTGCTTCTTGCAGTGAGGCAGGCATTTCTGCCTGTGCAGGAGTCAGGCTTTGGAAGAAGAAGGTGTGATTCCATGTCTGGGCTGCATTGTTGAATACAGGACCTTCTGCTTTGCATACAATTTCTTCCAAAGTACTGTTTTCATAAGGTGTACCTGGAATCAGTTTGTTCAGGTTGTCTACATAAGTCTGCAGGTGTTTGCCGTAGTGATAGTCTAATGTTTCTTTGCTCATGTGTGGAGCAAGTGCTTCCATCGGATAAGGAAGTTCGGGCATTGTGTGTGTCATAGTGTTTTGTATTTAAATGATTAGTAATATATATAGAACAAGCCGGCAGCAGTAAAAGTTTTATCTGCCACCGGAAAAGTCTCTATAATCTTTTCAAAGCTAGTTTGATGACTTGCTCTACGGTAGCTTCCGGAGTTTCTTTCAGAATGGCGGCAGTTACCTTTTGCGACGGAGCTTGCGGGAATCCCAACATGGTGAGTGCGGCTACAGCCTCTTCGTATATTTCGGAGTGAAGCATGGTATTTGCTGCTGTTCCGGTTTCTGCAGGCTGGATGCCGGTTGAGGCGATTTTGTCTTTCAGGTCGACAATGATGCGTTGCGCTGTTTTCAGTCCGATACCCTTTACCGTTTTCAGCAGTTTATCGTTTCCGCTGCTGATGACATTACACAGCTCCGACGGACTCAGTGCCGAGAGAATCATGCGGGCAGTGTTCCCTCCGATACCCGAAACGGTGATGAGTAAAAGGAAGAGCTCTCGCTCCTGTTTGGTGGCAAAGCCGTATAGAATGTAGGCATCTTCGCGTATGGCCTCGTAGATGTAGAGCTTCACTTCCTTCTTGCCCTGAATGGCAGAAAAGGTGTTGAGCGATACATTGATGGCATATCCTATGCCGTTGCATTCCACTGCTGCTACTGCCGGAGTTACTTCGGCCAGTTCTCCTTTGATATATTCAATCATATTTTACTGATAAATTATAAATTCAATACAAAAATAACCATAAGAAAGTTATAAATTGTAAGTTGGGGCAGAATATTTTCAAAAACGTAGCCTATCTATTAGTTTAGAATGATTCTAATTCTGTATTTTTGCAATATCAAAATTCATCCCTCTTTTGTTATATAGATAAGAGGAAAAACAAATTAAGAGTATTCACTAAATAAAAGAAGAAATATGAAAAAAATTAGAGCAGCCGTAGTAGGTTACGGTAATATCGGTAAGTTTACAATTGAAGCACTGGAAGCTGCACCCGATTTCGAAATTGCAGGTGTGGTTCGTCGTCATGGCGCAGAAAACAAGCCGGCAGAATTGGCCAACTATCCGGTGGTAAAAGATATTAAGGAATTGCAGGATGTAAATGTAGCTATCCTTGCTACTCCAACTCGTAGCGTAGAAGAATATGCAAAACAGATTTTGGCTATGGGTATCAATACTGTAGACAGTTTCGACATCCATACACAGATTACTTCTTTGCGCCGTTCTTTGGACGAATCGGCTAAGGCTGGTAATGCGGTGGCTGTTATTTCTGCAGGATGGGATCCGGGAAGCGACTCTGTAGTACGTACATTGCTGGAAGCAATTGCTCCGAAGGGTATCACTTATACTAACTTTGGTCCGGGCCGTAGCATGGGTCACTCGGTAGCTGTTCGTGCTATTGCAGGTGTGAAAGATGCGTTGTCTATGACTATCCCTGTAGGTACTGGAATCCACCGTCGTATGGTGTATGTAGAATTGGAAGAAGGTGCTGATTTCAAGACTGTAGAAGCTGCTATCAAGTCGGATGCTTACTTCGTAAACGACGAAACTCACGTGATTCAGGTGCCTTGCGTAGACGATTTGAACGACGTAGGTCACGGTGTGAACTTGGTTCGTAAAGGTGTATCTGGTAAGACTCACAACCAGTTGTTTGAATTCGACATGAAGATCAACAACCCTGCATTGACAGCTCAGGTTTTGGTTTGCGTTGCTCGTGCTTCTATGCGCCAGAAACCGGGATGCTACACTATGATTGAAATTCCGGTAATCGACCTTTTGGCTGGCGACCGTGAAGAACTGATTGCACACTTGGTATAATCTCTATCTAGATAAAAATAGAAAACGCCACGAATGGTAGTCTCCGTTTGTGGCGTTTTTTTGTGTATATATCTCGGAATGGAAAGGAATTTTCTGCTTCTGTTTCCTTGCAAAAACGTGACTTGTATCGTGAGCTTACGATACAAGTATCGTTGGCCTTCGATACAAGTCACGTGAGCTCACGATACAAGTCGCGTTTTTAGAGGGTATAAACTTTACTCTCCGGTTATGATTTCTATTTCTGTATTTCCCTGATGAGGTGCAAGGACTAAGGCTGTTTGTCGTCCTGCATATCTACCGTTAATTCTGATTTCTTTGATTGTATTTCCATTTCCGGTGCGTCTGATCCGGAGTGTTCCTTGCTGGTAGCGTAAGTCGGAAATTGTTTCGAGTCCGAAATGCTTCATCAGATAAGGGTTGGGAGTCTGTTGCAGTCCGTTTTCTGTGAATTGCAATCCCAAGATTCCCCGGAATACCATGCGCAGGAAACCTGTGGCCGACCAGGTCTGGTCGTGTATGGAGTCCCATTCGTAGTCTTTTCCGGTTTCGTGTCCGGTCTGCCATCCTCCGCAGACTCTTCCTGTATACGTATCATAAATCTCGTAAAAGCAGGACTTGCTGTCTAAAACCAAATTGCATAGGTTCTCCAATTCGAATACAAACTTATCTGCTCTTCCGGTTTGCAGAGCTGCATCTGCCCAGAATGCGTTGACAAACGGCCACACCAATACATTGTGTCTTCCAGGTCTTTGTTTGGAGAATCTTTTGAATGCGGGATAAACCGATGGCAATCCGTATGGACCTACATACGCTTTATCGACTATTTCTTTAGCTTCATTGGAATCTACAATCCCAAACATGATGGCAAATGCCATACCCAGTCCTTCTTGAAAATGATGCGTGTTTCCTTGTCCGTCGATGAGATAACTCAGCTGACAGGTAGCTGTGTTGAACAGATGTTTCCGTATAGTGGCTTTCAGAGTTTCTGCCTGCTGGCGATAGGTCTCAGCTTCTTGGGGAGATTCCAGTCTGTCGGCCATTTCCGCCATCAGTTGGTAGGCATGATAATAAATACAGTTTGTGCTGAGGCATTTGATAGGCTTGGCATTGGGGTAATCCAATACATAGCTGGAGGTGTTCTTGGGGTCGAAAATCGGCTCTTCGTATCCGGCTATTCCATCATTGAATACAGAGGGACCTGTAAACAGGCCATATTCAGAATCGAAGACTTCGTTTTCCAACTTTTGCATTGTATTTTTAGATGCAATATATGCCTGTTTCAGAAAAGCCTTGTCTTGAGTAGCCAGATAGTGGTCGTAGGCACCTGTTACCCAGATAATCTGATCCCAATACTGATGTCCGATTTGTGTCCTGTGGTTGGTAGTTACATGCCATAAAGAATATTCGGAAACTTCGGGTAGTAGCAGATTGGCGACATTCCAAGTGTTGATTGAAATATCTCTTGTCCATTCTCCTCCATAAGAGCCTCCAGCCTTGATGATGCTGTCTTTTACATTTTTGTATAGGGTCTGTGTGGCAATTTGGAATACTTTATCCAGTTTCTCGTTGTGAGTGTCGAGCTGTTGTGCATGGCCTTGCATAGCAAGAATTCCGGCCAGAATAGTAGGGATGATGTGTTTTTTCATAATGTGTGTTTTCTGTTCTTTGTGAGTGCAAAACTAATAGTTTTGGCTATAAAAGCAAACGGGCTCTTTGGAAAATATGAGTATAAAAAACAAGGCTACCTCAAATCGATTGAGATAGCCCTTGTTCTGATTTATGAAGAAAAGTAGTTGTTATTTCTTGTGTGCTTCAACCCACTTGCGTGCGTTTACGAAAGCTTCCATCCACGGAGTGATCTGGTCTTCGTGTACACGGTCGAGTGGATAATATGCATTTTCCCACGGGAAGCAAGCGCGTTCCAAGTGAGGCATCATTGCCAGATGGCGTCCGTCCTGACTTGCAATACCTGCTACGCTGTAGTCTGAACCGTTCGGATTGCCCGGATATTCGTCGTATGAGTATTTCAATACTACATTGTAGTGATCTTCCGGGTAAGGCAATGAGAATTTACCTTCTCCGTGTGCCACCCAGATACCCAGTTTCGAGCCGCTCAGCGAACCGAACATTACACTGCGGTTCATTGGTACGGTTACACCCAGGAAGTTAGATTCGAACTTGTGTGAATCGTTGTGCAGCATCTTGCCTTTTTTCTTGTCTTCCGGTGTGATAAGTCCCAGTTCCATCATCAGCTGGCAACCGTTACATACACCCAGTGACAAAGTATCTTCACGTGCGTAGAAGTTATCGAGGGCTGCTTTTGCTTTCGGGTTGAACAAGAAGCTACCTGCCCATCCTTTTGCAGAACCCAATACGTCGGAGTTAGAGAAACCACCGCAATATACTACCATGTTGATATCTTCCAGTGTTTCACGTCCGCTAATCAAGTCGGTCATGGTTACGTCTTTCACATCGAAGCCTGCCAGATACAGCATGTATGCCATTTCGCGTTCGCCGTTGGTACCTTTTTCGCGGATGATAGCTGCCTTGATACCACTTGGAGTACGACGGTCTGGGTTGAGACCGAACTGCGACAACTTACCGGTAAATGATTTGTCGAATACCAATTCGATAGGTTGCTGCTTGTAGTTTTCGAAACGTTTCTTGGCACAGCCGTTCATGCTCTGCTTGCGGTCGAGCAGGTAAGAAGTAGAATACCATACATCACGCAGATAGTCGATACCGAACTGATAAGTTGCACCGTCTTTCGATACAAGAATGTGGCGTTCTTCGCTTGGAGTACCCAATTTGATATAACCTACACCTGCATCTTCCAGAATCTTCTTTACTTCTGCCTTATGCTTGTCGGCTACCTGAATAACGATACCCGGGTTTTCTGCAAACAATACTTTTACGATATCGTGGTCTTTCAGCTTGTCGAGGTTGATTTCCATACCACCTTCTACGTTTGCAAAGCACATTTCCAGTAAAGTAGTAATCAAACCACCGGCAGAAATATCGTGACCTGCCAGAATCAATCCCTTGTTCACCAGTTCCTGAACAGCAAGGAATGCGTCGCGGAAGTATTCCGGATTCTGTACAGTAGGAACGTCGTCGCCTACCTTGTTCAATGACTGTGCAAAAGCAGAACCTCCCAGACGGAGCTGGTCGAAACTGAAGTCGATATGATAGAATGTAGATTTTGCTTTGTTTACCATTACCGGAGAAACTACCTTCTTGACATCAGAAACTTCACCTCCTGCAGAAACGATAACAGTTCCCGGGCTGATGATTTTTTCGCTGTTCGGGTATTTCTGAGTCATAGACAGAGAGTCTTTACCGGTCGGTACGTTAATCTGCAATTCGCAGCAGAAGTCAGACAAGGCTTTTACTGCAGTATACAGACGTGCATCTTCACCTTCCTGAGCACGGCAAGGCCACATCCAGTTGGCAGAAAGTGATACGCTGTCCAAGCCTTCTGCAAGCGGAGCCCATACCAGATTGGTCAATGCTTCGGATACAGCCAGTACAGAGCCGGCAGCCGGATTAGCCAAAGCAGCCTGAGGAGCATGGCCCAATGCAGTAGCAATACCTTTTTCACCACGATAGTCGAGAGCTACAACACCACAGTCGCTCAACGGCAACTGAAGCTCGCCCTGACACTGCTGGCGTGCAATCTTACCTGTTACAGAGCGGTCTACCTTGTTGGTCAACCAGTCTTTACAAGCTACTGCTTCCAACTGCAATACGCGGCTTACGTATTCGTTCAGTTTAGCAGGGTCGTAAGAAACATTTTCGTAATGACGTTCTACAGTCTTGTCTACCATGTAAGTCTTAGGAGACGAACCGAACATCTGGTCTACTGCCAGGTCGAACGGACGTACACCGTCAGCTTGTTCGAAAGCAAAACGATGGTCACCGGTTGTTTCACCTACCACGTACATCGGAGCACGTTCACGTTCTGCAATCTTCTGTACATGTTCGATGGCTTTTTCGTCGATAAGCAAGCCCATACGTTCCTGCGATTCGTTGGCAATGATTTCTTTTGCCGACAAAGTTTCGTCGCCGATAGGCAACTTATCCATATGAATCAATCCACCACAGTCTTCCACCAACTCAGACAGACAGTTTACGTGTCCTGCCGAACCGTGGTCGTGGATAGATACGATTGGGTTTTCATTTTCTTCGCAGAGTGCACGTACTACGTTGTAAGCACGTTTCTGCATTTCTGCATTGGCACGCTGGATAGCGTTCAATTCGATACCTGAAGAGTAGCGTCCGGTTTCTACAGAAGATACAGAACCACCACCCAAACCGATGCGGTAGTTGTCTCCACCCATTACTACTACTTTGTTACCTGCTTCAGGTGAGCCTTTCAGACAGTCGCGCTGTGTACCGTATCCTACACCTCCTGCCAGCATGATTACTTTGTCGTATGCATACTTTTCGCCGTTTTCCTGGTGTTCGAAAGTAAGCACAGAACCACAAATCAGCGGTTGACCGAATTTGTTACCGAAGTCTGATGCACCGTTTGATGCTTTAATCAGAATCTGTTCCGGAGTCTGGTACAACCATTTGCGGACTGGTAGAACATTTTCCCATTCACGTCCTTCTTCAGTGCGTGGATAAGAAGTCATGTACACTGCTGTACCGGCAATCGGCCATGAACCTTTACCACCACCCATACGGTCACGGATTTCTCCACCAGTACCGGTAGAAGCTCCGTTAAACGGTTCTACAGTAGTCGGGAAGTTGTGTGTTTCGGCTTTAAGCGAAATTACAGTCTTGATATCTTTGATTACGAAATAGTCGGAAGTAGAGTGATCCTGCGGAGCGAACTGTTCTACTACTGGTCCTTCTGCAAAAGCAACGTTGTCTTTGTATGCAGAAATAATTTTGTTCGGGTTTTCCTGAGTCGTTTTTTTGATCATTTGGAACAGTGAAGACTCCATTTCCTGTCCGTCGATGATGAATGTTCCCCCAAAGATTTTGTGACGACAGTGTTCGGAGTTAATCTGTGCGAAACCGAAAACTTCGGAATCGGTCAGTTTACGTCCCAAGTCTTTTTCTACCTTCATCAGGTAGTCCATTTCTTCGCGTGAAAGAGCCAGACCTTCTTTTTCATTGTATTCTTCCAGGTTGTCGATATATACAATGGGCTGCGGTTTGATGTCTACATCAAAGATTGTTTGGTCGAGTCCTTTGTACATACGTTGCAACATCGGGTCGTAATCGGCATTTTCATCCTTTACAGGGAAATACTCTTCAATTCGGTGGATACCGTTGATGCCCATATTTTGGGTGATTTCAACCGCATTGGTACTCCACGGAGTTATCATTTCGCGGCGTGGACCGATGAAATAACCTTTCAGATTATCTTCTGTTTCGAGAGTGGCTTCGCTATAAAGCCAACACAGTTTGTTGATGTCCTCAGCATGAAGCTCCTGATTGCATGCTGTGGCAATTACGCTGTTAGTGGGTGTTCTGAAAAATAGAATCATAGCACTTATAGATTATTAATATATAGTTCGAACTTACTAATGCCTTGCAAAGGTACGGAAATTCTGTGGAATAACCGCGCCGAAATGCAGATTAGTGTGTGTGATTTGCTTTACGTTGGGCTTGTATAGATGCATAACTTGAATTTGTATGAAAAAGGTAATATGTAAAATGTGTGATATAAATGTTTCATTTCTATGAAAAATAGGGGCTGCTTGAAGGAAATACGGTAATGAAAAAATACTGATAAGATTAAAAATGGTACTTTTAAAGTCAAAAAAATGTATGAAAAAGATATGGATTATAATGGTCCTATGTCTGTTTTCCGCAACGGTATGGGCTCAAAGTGCAAAGGACGAGATTAAGAGAAATCAGGATTTGTCTGCCGGAAAGTATTATGCTTATCAGGTACCTGATGTTACATTGACAGAAGCTCCAGAAGGTTATGAGCCTTTTTATATTTCGATGTTTGCACGTCATGGTTCACGTTATCTGACAAAACAGAAAAAGTATGATAGACCTCTGGCTGTGCTAAGAGAAGCGAAACGTTGTGGTGCATTGACTAAAGAGGGAAAAAAGGCTTTAGAGATAATTGAAAGTTTGGCAAAGGAGGCCGAAGGACGTTATGGGGAACTTACTCCTAAAGGAGCGCAGCAGCATAGAGATTTGGTAGCAAGAATGTTTCATCGTTATCCTTCTGTCTTTACAAGCGGTGTGCATGTAGATGCTCGTTCTACTTATAAAACGCGGGCATTTTTGTCGATGGCTGCAGCTTGTGTGGAACTGAAAGGGTTAAATCCCGCTTTGGATATTACAATGGATGCCAGTGAGCATGATGCCTATTATATAAAGTATAAGAATCCGGCATATGAAGAAATGCATCTTTCCGAAATGGATGAAGTTTACCGTCTGGCAGACAGTGTCTATATACATCCGTCTCATCTTATGAAGACTTTATTCAACAATCGGAAATATGCCGATTCAATCGATTCTGTTACCTTAATGAAAGATTTATTCGAGTTACATGGAATCAGTCAGAGTAGTTATGGGCAGAAAGATTTGTCTTTCCTCTTTACTTTGGATGAACAGTATGACATGTGGCAAAGAAATAATTTCGAATGGTATTATGAGAAAGGAGCTTCTCCGTTGAGTGATGCCTGTATGTATAAACTGGAGCGTAACTTGCTTGAGAATTTTGTGGTGACAGCCGATTCTGTGATTGCTTCAGGACATCCTGCTGCTACATTGCGTTATGGACACGATACAAATTTGGCTCCATTGACAGTACTGATGGGTATTGATAATTTATCAGCATCCACGTCCGACTGGCAGAAAATAGCAGATACTTTCCGTACTTACCGTATTATTCCGATGTGTGGAAATGTTCAGTTGATTTTTTATCGGAAAAAGAAGAATCCGCAAGATGTTATTGTAAAGTTGTTGCTTAATGAGCGTGAGGTTACACTTCCAATGGTAAAAACAGATATTGCTCCTTACTATCATTGGAAGGATGTAAAAGATTACTGGCTGCGGACAGTAAACAGCATAACACTTCCGGCTTGCGAAAGAGATTCGGAATAATATCGGAGAGGGTGGTTTCTTTTTCCATGAAATTGATACCTTTTCGTTTTTATTTCAATGATATTTTCTTGATGTGAGCATACACTTGGAAAAATCAATATGTCTATGGAGTCTGTAATACTGATATAATAATTATAATCGCCATGATAAAAGCCTTTATCAGAGGTTGCATTTGGAAAGAAATTTCTTGTGCTCCAATTCGATAAAGGCTTTCTTTTTGAGCTTTTCTCATTTATAGGTTAATAATTAGGGTGTCCAGTTCTACGTTCCTAAAAACGTAGTACAAAACGCCCT
>ERZ857750.2937-NODE-2937-length-15127-cov-3.934647_pt1 | contig 15127 bp, 16 predicted proteins | sample MGYA00519915_ERZ857750 | MGnify/ENA primary metagenome ERZ857750 (study PRJEB31778, sample SAMEA3449358) | human gut metagenome | biome: human gut; feature: human-associated habitat; material: faeces | place: United Kingdom | collected 2010/2012 ... | reverse complement strand
TATAAAAAGCGAGTGTTCTTACAGCCTTTCAAATGCTATAAGAACACTCGCCATGCTGCGAAGAGCAGGATTCTGGAGATTATTAGAGATAATGAGACACCGGAAGAGCAGTTAAAAGCCATGGAAGCGGTGTTCTGGAGACCGGAGAAGAAGGGCGGATGGCCGCAGAAAGCCTTTGATCTGAATGCGGAATCGATGCTGAAAACCATCAAGAGTGAGAATTTCCTGAGCCACTCGAAGTTTACGAAATAAGGCAAACAACTATTTGCAAGGATGGATGAAGGAATATGAAGGATTTACAGTTAGAAATCTAAAATAAAATATATTAAAAGGAGTCTGCAGAATATGGAGTTAAAAAGTGCATTAGAGCAGCTTGGCCTGCTTCAGAAGAAGTTATATGCTTATCAGACAGCATCATCGTCTTTGTATCTGGATAGTGTGACAGTGGCACCGAAGGATACTTCAGAGGGCAGAGGTGTGGCCCTTGGTATTTTGGCAGGAGAGAGCCAGAAGTTGATGACAGCACCGGAAACAGGAGAATTACTGGCGTTTTTGGCGGATCAGAAGGAGAATCTGTCTTTTGTGGAGCAGAGACAGGTGGAAGAATTGAAGAGAAGTTATGACCGTTTGTCCAGAATTCCGGCGGATGAATATATGGATTATGCTATGCTGACGAATGAAGCCAGTGATGTGTGGCACAGGGCAAAGGAGAGCAGTGATTTTACACTTTTTGCTCCGGTATTGGAGAAACTGGTTGCCTATAACCGAAAGTTTGCGGGTTATTATGACAGCAGCAAAAAGCCGTATGATGCACTGTTGGATGAATATGAACGCGGTGTGGATATGGCCTTTCTGGATACATTTTTTGAGACAGTCCGGGAGCGTCTGGTACCACTTATTCATGCTATCGGTGAGAAACCACAGATTGATGATAGTTTTCTGCATCTGCATTATCCGGTAGATATTCAGAGAAAGTTTTCTGACTATCTGATGGAAGTGATGGAACTGGACAGAGATCACTGTACTATCGGCGAGACAGAGCACCCTTTTACGCTGGAATTTAATAATAAAGATGTGCGTATCACAACCAATTACAAAGAGGATAATGTGGTGGATTCCATGTATTCTGTGATTCATGAGGGCGGTCATGCCAAATATGAGTTAGGTATCCGTGATGACCTGCAATATACCTGTCTGACCGGCGGTGTATCCATGGGGGTTCATGAGAGTCAGTCCAGATTCTATGAGAATATTATCGGACGGTCACTGCCTTTTGTGAAAGCGATATTCCCGAAAATGCAGGAATTTTTCCCAGAACAGTTAAAGCATGTGACAGCAGAGCAGATGTACCGTGCGGTGAATAAAGTACAGCCATCATTGATTCGAACAGAGGCTGATGAGCTTACCTATTCTTTGCATGTGATGGTGCGTTACGAGATTGAGAAGCAGCTTATTGACGGCAGTCTTGAAGTGAATGATATTCCAGAGGTTTGGAATCGTCTTTATAAAGAATATCTTGGTGTGGATGTGCCGGATGACAGGAGAGGATGTCTGCAGGATTCCCATTGGTCTGGCGGTTCTTTCGGGTATTTTCCATCCTATGCCCTCGGAAGTGCCTATGGTGCGCAGATGCTTTGCAATATGGAAAAGGATTTCCCTGTATGGGATGAAGTACGTGCAGGTAAACTGACAGGGGTATCTGCATGGCTGAAAGAGAAGGTCCATCAGTATGGAAGCCTGCTGACTCCGGGTGAAATCGTGAAGAATGCCTGCGGTGATTTTGATCCGACAGTTTATACGGATTATCTGACAGAAAAATATAACAAACTTTATGATTTATAATGGTTTTCATTGTAGTCTGCTATTGGAAGTGATACAATAAAAGGGATGTTTTGTTAGAAAAAGGTAGGTATAAGTATGAGTGATTACAAAATGAATACAAAATGTGTTCAGTCAGGCTACAGACCTGGCAATGGTGAACCGAGACAGATCCCGATTGTACAGTCCACCACTTTCAAGTACGATACAAGTGAAGACATGGGTAAGTTATTTGATTTGGAGGCATCCGGTTATTTTTACACAAGGCTTCAGAATCCGACCAATGATTATGTTGCAGCCAAGATTGCAGACATGGAAGGCGGTACAGCAGCAATGCTGACATCTTCAGGACAGGCAGCCAACTTCTTTGCCCTGTTCAATATCTGTCAGGCGGGTGATCATATCGTATCATCTTCATCCATTTACGGCGGTACATTCAATCTGATTTCTGTGACAATGGCGAAGATGGGCATTGAAGCAACATTTGTTTCTCCGGATTGCACAGAAGAAGAGCTGAATGCGGCATTCAAAGAGAATACAAAGGCTGTTTTCGGCGAAACCATCGCCAACCCGGCACTGACTGTTCTTGATATTGAGAAGTTTGCGAAGGCAGCCCATGCCCATCATGTGCCGCTGATCGTGGACAATACATTTCCGACACCGGTCAACTGCCGTCCGATTGAATGGGGCGCAGATATTGTAACACATTCCACGACGAAGTACATGGACGGCCATGGTGCAGCTGTGGGCGGTGCTATTGTTGACAGCGGTAATTTTGACTGGATGGCCAATGCTGAGAAGTTCCCGGGACTTTGTACACCGGATGATTCTTATCATGGCATCACCTATGCTGAGAAGTTCGGCAAAGAGGGCGCTTTTATCACAAAGTGTACAGCACAGCTCATGAGAGATCTTGGATGCATCCAGTCTCCGCAGCATGCATTTATCCTGAATCTCGGTTTGGAATCCCTGCATGTGCGTATGCCGCGTCATGTGGAGAATGGTCAGGCTGTGGCCGAATTCCTTGAGAAGCAGCCGCAGGTGGCTTATGTGAATTATCCGGGTCTTGAGAGTGATAAATACCACGAACGTGCTATGAAGTATATGCCAAAGGGCGGCTGTGGTGTTGTTTCCTTTGAGTTAAAGGGCGGCCGTAAAGCAGCAGAGACATTTATGAAGCATCTGAAACTGGCAGCTATTGAGACACATGTGGCTGATGCCAGAACATGCTGTCTGAATCCTGCAACATCCACGCATCGTCAGATGAGTGATGAGCAGTTAGCGGCAGCAGGTGTACCGGCAGGCCTTGTGCGTATTTCATGCGGTCTTGAGGATAAAGAAGACCTCATCGCAGATCTTGCGCAGGCACTGGCTCAGATTGAAGAATAAGAGTAGTTAGAGAGAAAGAGGCAGGAGCTGCCCTGATGAATAACCATATTACGATTCAGAGGCAGCTCTTATGCTGTTTATTTAGGGAAAATAGAAGTATGAATAGAGAAAATTTTCAGTCCCGATTGGGATTTATTCTGGTAAGCGCGGGCTGTGCCATCGGTATTGGCAATGTGTGGCGCTTCCCATATGTGGCAGGACAAAACGGCGGTGGTGTTTTCGTCTTGTTTTACCTGATATTCCTGCTTTGCATGGGTGTGCCGGTTTTGACGATGGAATTGGCAGTAGGACGTGCAGGTAAGAAGAGTGCAGTCCAGGCCTATAAAGCACTGGAGAAAGATGGCCAGAAATGGCATATTCACGGTTGGTTTTGTATGATCGGCTGCGTGCTGTTGATGATGTATTATACAACCGTTTCAGGATGGATGCTGAGTTACTTTGTCAAATTCATAACCGGCAGTTTCAAAAGCGGAATGGATGCCGATGCTGTAGGCGGTGCCTTTTCAAACCTGTTGGCAAATCCTGTTGAAATGGCAGTATTCATGGCGATTACAGTCGTTGCAGGATTTATTGTTTGCAGTTTTGGTCTGCAGAATGGTCTTGAGAGAATTTCCAAGATCATGATGTCAGCCCTCCTTGTACTGATCATCGTGCTGGCAGTACACAGCCTGGTGCTTCCGGGTTCCGGCGAAGGTTTGCGTTTTTATCTTTTGCCGGATTTTAAGCGTGCAGCGGATGTAGGAATCGGCAAAGTGATCACAGAAGCCATGAATCAGGCTTTCTTCACCCTGAGTCTTGGTATCGGTGCCATGGAGATTTTCGGCAGTTATATGCCAAACGGCAGAACCCTCACCGGAGAATCTGTGAGAATTTGCGGACTTGATACCTTTGTTGCATTGATGTCAGGTCTGATTATTTTCCCGGCATGTTTCTCATTTGGGATTCAACCGGATGCAGGTCCGTCACTGATCTTTGTGACATTGCCGAATGTCTTTGTGAATATGGCGGGCGGCCGTCTGTGGGGAACATTATTTTTCTTGTTTATGACCTTTGCCAGCTTTTCGACGGTCATCGCTGTATTTGAGAACCTGATCGCAGGATGCATTGACAACTTTGGCTGGAGCCGTAAAAAGGCCGTTCTTTTTAATGGAATCCTTATTCTGATCGCCAGTCTGCCTTGTGTATTCGGCTATAATATCTGGAGCGACCTGCATTTGATCGGAGGAAGAGATGTTTTGGATACAGAGGATTTTCTTGTCAGCAATATTTTACTGCCGGGTGGTTCACTGGTCTACTTATTGTTCTGTGTGAGCAGATGCGGATGGGGATTTGACAACTATCTTGAAGAAGTGAATCGGGGAAAAGGCATGAAAATGTCGGGCAAATTGAAGTGGTATTTTATGACATTGCTGCCGATCCTGATCCTGATTATCTTAATTCAGGGACTGATATAGAAATTCTGTGTCGGTGCATCTGCCAGATGAGAGATGTGCCATTGCTGATGCAGCATTTATAAAAAGAAAAGTGCCTCTCGGGACACTGTAAATTTTGAAAATGTTTGGCGGCTGTGAAATTCAGCAGCTACGATATTTTCAGAAAATGCAGTTTTCCCGGGAGGCATTTGTATGTAATGGTTGTATTTTCACCGCAGTATTCACCATCCGCATGAACGGTCAGGGGACTGGAAAGATGCAGCGTGCATTCTTTAAATGGAATGCAGTCAAAGACTCTGATATATTTCTGCTTGCCTGCAACGAGAAATGGCAGCAGGAAAAATGTCAGCCATTTGGGTACATCGTGGGCCATGGCAAGGCACAGCATCCCATCATCAGGGACAGCATCCGGTGCCATAGGTACACCGCCGCCTTCGGCCCGCAGATTCATACCGGCGGAAAAGATCATATGGCTGACATGCATTGCTTCACCATGATTAAAAACAATGTCGGCATCGCAGGTGGTCATGGAGAACAAAGACTCAATTGTCAGCAGAAGATAGGTCAGCTTCCCGAGATGCAGTTGGTTCAGAAACTTCTTAAGCCTGGAATGCAGCGCCTTCTTGCAGACAATAGCATCCAGGCCGGCACCGGAGCTGATGGCAAAATATTTCGGTGTATCCAATGCTTCGCAGGAGACTTCACCCAGGTCAATGGCAGTGCCTTCTGAGGCTGATTCAATCAAATCCAGCATTTGTTCCAGATTGGACAGCGTGTCTTTGGAAATACCCATGCCTCTGGCAAAATCATTGCCGGAACCAATAGGAAGAATACCCAGTACAATGCGTGAAAAATCGGTGATTCCGTTAATCACTTCGTTTAAAGTGCCGTCACCGCCCACGGTGATCAGATAAATCCTGTCCTCGGGAAGAGAAGAAATCTTCCGTGCCAGATCGGTGGCATGACCGGCGTATCTGGTCTGAAAAGCCTTGTATTCTATGCTTCGATTTTCTAATATTTCTTTCATTTCCATCCAGATGGCACGGCTTTTGCCGGTTCTGGCTGTAATATTCACGATAAAATAAATCATTATATCCCTCGAATCCATTCATTGATGAACTTATATGAAATCGCATGTAAAGTTCCGTATGGATTTATTGTATCAAATTCTGGGGCACCTGAATAGTCGTATTTTGTGGGTTTTTGTTGACTTAAGACACCAACGGAAGGATAAAGCTGCTCCAGATCCAGCTGAAAGGCATGATCAGGATCATAGCAGGAATCATATCCGCTGTTGGAAAGTTTGTTACTTTGTTCATACGGAAACCGGCTGCCAGCATGAAAAATCCACCCACAGCTTTGAAATCATTGATCATTGCAGGGGTTGTCAGAGGATAGATGACACCGGCCAGAAGAAATAATGTCATAAACAGGATAAACTGCGGAATCGCGATCAATGAAACAACACTGCCAAGGGTACAGGAGAAGATAATGGCTGTGAATAGATCAAGGATAGATTTTGCAATCATAATGCTGTGATCACCGGTCATGCCAGAGACAATAGAGCCATAGATGCCTGTACCGCTGGCAACAAAAATGACGATGATGGTAATCAGTGTTTCCGTAAATTCCTTTCTATCAAGAGCAGAAGGACTGCTTTTGACAATTCTGGAAGACGCTTTTTCCATCATCAGGGCGCCTGCACGGATTTTATCCCCTAAATGAATGGCCAGACCGATGCCGGTTCCGAGGATAAGTGCAAAAATAACCGCAGGCATATTTTCCATAAGGACAATTGAGCTGATACCCATTCCCATGGAGCAAAGTCCGAAAATCATATTCAGGTTGGTGATGATACGTTCGCTGATAAAATTTCGGGCGAAAAGGCCGATAAAGCCACCCAGGAAGATGCATAATGCGTTGATGATGATACCTATGGGCATTGATAAAAACCTTCTTTCTAAAAAATACTGGTATAGTTTAGCACATTTTCTGGAAAACAGTAAAGAAAAAATGTCTGGGTTCCTACAATTTTGTAAGTTGTCTTTTGCTTGAGGCGCGGTATTGATATTTAATATAAAGAGGTCGGGAAACCGGCCTTTTTTGTATACTCAGATGGTATAAGGAGACAGGCTTTCAATTTCGTGAAATAGAAAGCATTTTTGAGGTACCTAAGAAAGTAATTTCACAGAATGATGTTGATCAGATTAAAGAAATCCGAATAACATTTTTTTAGGCGGTTCATTCTCAGTAATAGGGAAATAGCGATCGGTAATTCACAAGGTTTAGAATGAATTTTGCAACAGATGTATGTTATAATCTAACTATCAAAAAGAAACGGCGTAGTATTTTATATCGCCAGTACAATGAATGAAGTCGGTCTATTATTGCATCAAAAAATTGATTTAAATTTAGTAGCTTTGCCAGTTTAAAAGAAAATGTGGATGTGAAAATCGATGCTGCATTAAAGGCAATGAAATGTAACGGAAATGCAACGCTGGCCAGTGAAACTAAAAATAAATCCAGAAGATATTTGGAATATGAAATCGATTTTCAAAATTAATTGTTAATTTGGATTATATTAAAATACGTGGGAGGAAAATGAATATGAAGTTCAAAGAAAAAGATATTAAGAAAATGGGGATTGCGTTGGTTGTTGGGATAGTTATCGGATTAATAGCTGGTGTGTCAATAAATAAAGCTATATATAATTTTAAGAATAAGGAAACTATATCCATAGATTATCTTACAGGTAAATTAAAGGATGTGGGTGAATTAGCAACACAAGAAGTGACTTATACGTCTAGGGTACAAATAGAAAAGGGAAGCATACCTTTTATTACAAAAAAAGGTTTTACAATGGAATATAATGCAACGCTAAAAGCGGGGGTAAAAATGGATGATTTGAATATTACAACAAAAGGTGAAAAGTTTATTATTTCTGTTCCGCATGCTGAATTTTTAGAACCACCTCATGTGGATCCGAACTCGATTAAATTTATAGATGAGAAGAAAGCAGTTTTAAATTGGAATAATAAAGATGATGTTGCAGAGGCGATTGCAGAAGCAGAAAAAGATGTGGATGAAAATCCGACAATTGATACAACGGATTTACTTGATCGAGCCGATGATAATTTTGAAAAAATAGTACATAATTTGTTAGATGATTCGGTAGGAGAAGAGCATATCGAGATTGTATTTAAATAAATGGTAAAATAGTTATATAGTATTTGATTGGTCAGACAGTGTCTGACCAATTTTTTCGCCACAATTTTTAACACACCCCACACCTTTTTGTTAAGTTGGGTTGGTCGTATATGCTCCATCTCCGTGTTATAATGTGTTAAAAATCATAGCAAAGGTGGGAAATGTATGGACAATACAAGGAGAATATATCTGGATAACATTCGTTGGATAACCGTTGTGATTGTGGTGATTTATCATATCATTTATATGTTTAACGGGGTGCAGCCTTTTGGGGTGATTGGACCTTTTAAGAAGCATCAGCTGCAGGATGCTTTTCAATATGTGGTTTATCCCTGGTTTATGGCGCTGTTATTTGTTGTGTCCGGGATGAGCGCCAGATATTATCTGGAGAAACACGACACGAAAACATTTGTTAGGGAAAAAACCCGAAAACTGCTGGTTCCTTCAACCATCGGTCTGCTTGTTTTTCAGTGGATTTTAGGGTATTATAATATGAAAATCAACGGGGCACTTGATCAGCTTTCAGCAATGCCGAAGCCGGTTTTGTATGGGTTGTTTGCATTGTCAGGGACAGGCGTTTTATGGTACATACAGATGTTGTGGCTATTTTCGATGCTGCTTTTGCTTGTGCATCGAATTGAGAAGGATCGGATATGGAATGAGGGGGCAAAGGTGCCTGTCCGGATGCTTGCATTGATGGTTATTTTGACATATGGTGCAGCACAAATTTTGAATACACCGGTAGTCACCGTTTACAGATTTGGAATTTATGGTTTTTGCTTTTTTGTCGGGTATTTTATCTTTTCTCACGATGTGGTGATTGATCGATTGAGCCGGTATTGGATAGTATTTGGAGCTGCTGCAGTTTGTATGGGAATATATTATACGGTACATTTCTTTGGTGAAAATTATGCAGTTGAACCGGTGGTGAATCATATGACAGCAAGTTTGTATTGCTGGTTTGCAATTCTTGCAATTTTGGCATTTATGAAAAAATATGGTGATCGTTCTGATCAGTTGACAAAATGGATGACGAAGGAATCCTGGGGACTGTATGTTTTTCACTATTTGCCTTTGGCAATAGCAGCGTATTATTTGAATCGATATGCATCAAATCTGCCGAGTGGGTTGGTATATATGTTGGTGGGTGTTAGTGCATTCGGAGGCGCATTTGTTTTAGATGCGCTAATCAGCAGGATTCCGATTATCCGATGGTGTGTTCTTGGCATAAAGAAGGAGAAGAAGGATGTTTAAAGATAATTTGATTTCAATGAGGAAAATCCATGGTTATTCACAGGACGAACTGGCGGATAAAATGGGCGTATCCAGGCAGACATTGTCAAAATACGAGACAGGAGAATCACTGCCTGATATTGAGAGATGCAGGCTGCTGGCGGATGTTTTTGGGGTTACCATGGATGACCTGGTGAATTATGATAAAAGTGACAGTGCGAATCTGGGGATGGAAGTGCCACCAAAGGGAAAACATATTTTTGGTATGGTGAAGGTTGGCGATAAGGGACAGATTGTAATTCCGGCTAAGGCCAGGAAAATATTCGATATTCATTGTGGTGATAATCTGATCATTCTGGGAGATGAAGGACAGGGGCTTGCTGTCATTAAAGAAACGGCATTGTTGGATATGCTGAAGAAGCGCGATGAATAAGAGATAGCTTGTCAATCCTCCAAAAACATACTACAATAAAGTGGACGTGAAATGAAAAGTGATGGATGAGGAGGATGACAAAGTGAAATTAATTTCCTGGAATGTGAATGGCCTTCGTGCAGTTGTGGGTAAAGGTTTTGTAGATATTTTTAATGCGTTGGATGCGGATGTTTTCTGTCTTCAGGAGACGAAGCTGCAGGCAGGACAGATTGAGCTTGATCTGCCGGGATATGAGCAGTATTGGAATTATGCGGAAAGAAAAGGGTATTCCGGAACAGCAGTATTTACCCGTATCAAGCCTTTAAATGTGACTTATGGTATGGGCATCGAGGCGCATGATACAGAAGGACGTATGATTACATTAGAATATGAGACATTTTATCTTATCAATGTGTATACACCGAATTCTAAGGATGAGCTAGCCAGACTTCCATATCGAATGGAATGGGAAGATGATGTGAGAGCGTATCTCAAAAAACTTGAGCAGACAAAACCGGTTGTTCTTTGTGGTGATCTGAAAGAGGAACAACCATCATGCAAACAGACGGGAAAACCTAAAAAACCGGTTATTATCTGCGGTGACTTTAATGTTGCCGCAACACCTATGGATATAAAGAATCCGAAGTCCAATGTGAAGAATGCCGGCTTTACGCCGGAAGAGCGCGGCAAGTTTGCAGAACTTCTGGACTCCGGCTTTACAGATACGTTCAGATATATGCATCCGGATGAAGTTAAATATTCCTGGTGGTCCTATCGGTTCAAAGCCAGAGAAAGAAATGCAGGATGGCGTCTGGATTATTTTCTGACATCCGACTTTGCAAAGGATAAGATTGAAGCCGCTGATATCCATACAGATATCATGGGTTCTGATCATTGCCCGGTGTCTTTAGAAATAGATGTCTAAGATGAATTCATCGTCGTTATCGCGGCTGAATTCAATCTTTTCGATATTCTTTTTGAGGTATTCGTTCTTGATGTCAGCGTCCAGTGCATCGTCTTTCAGGGCACTCAGGGCATCGGACATGCTCATGATTTTTTCCTGATATTCTTCTTTTTCAGGAACAGCTTTTTCGAGGTCTTCAATCTGGCGTTTGATAGCATCAATCTTCAGATTGTGGACCTCTTTTCTCTGGACGAATTCATTGTTGTCAATGATGCCATCTTCCCAACTGTCAAAGAGCTTTGATAGTTTCTTCTCCGTTTTCCGGATTTCATTTTCAAGAGCCGCGATCTGGTCTTGAATACTGTTTTCATCCACGTCTGGCAGATTATCAATCTTCAGCTCAAAATCATCAATATATGTATCCAGTGCACTAGTAAGCGCATCCATGACATCCCTGTACGTTGCGGACTTTACATTGCAGCTCTTTCCAAAACGATGACAGAATCTTGGTTCAGTGTTCGGTCTGGACGGATAAGATTGGTATACCATTGCCTTTTCACATTTTTTACAGAACAGAAGACCGGCTAGGGGATTCTTCAACTTCAGATTACCTTTTGTTTTGTCGGCATGAAATCTGGAAGATGTTTTCATGAACATTTCTTCTGACACAAGCGCCTGATGTTTCCCATCGTGCAGCATGTAGTGTTCTGTATGATTTGAGCGTGGACGGCTGCTGACCATTTTCCCATCTACCATTTTTTTGATTCTCATACGGTCATTCCAACGGACCTTACCGCAATAGACAGGATTTGACAAAATGGTTTTAATAGTGGACAGATTCCAATCGGTGTCGCCTCTGTACGTTGGCACGCCCATGGCTGTCAGCTTCTTTGCAATCTTTCCGGGAGTCATATGATCATCGACGGTCCATTCAAAAATTTTTTTGACAATTGGTGCCTCTTCAGTGTTGGGTATCAGTGTTCTTCCGGCTCTGTTCTTTAGAATGTCATAGCCATATGGACGGTAGGATCCTAAAAAGTTACCTTCAACAACAGCTTGCCGGCGTCCTCGTTCCAGTCTTTTTAGAATGGTTTTGTATTCCCTTCTGGACATGAACAGAACAAATTCTATATATTCCTCATCATCATAGTTATGTGAAACATCATATGTCTTTGTGGGCGTCACTACAAGCAGGCCATTCCTGTTATTTGCATACTTAAGACAATCCATGATGGTCTGCATATCCGCCTGATTTCCTCTGGAAAGGCGGTCAACATCAACGACGATGATGCCTCTGTATTTACCTTCATAGGCATCTGCAATCAGCTTTTGAATCTCCGGACGATTCGCAATGGTTTCACCAGATACAATCTCATGATAAATCTTCTCAACATACAGTCCTTTTCTTGAGGCCAGTTCTGTTAATATCTTCTTGTGTCTTGCAAGGGTTTCACCTTCGCCGAGCTTTTCAGCTTCCAAATCAGCTCTTGATTTTCGAAGGTATATTGCGTATTTATCCATGCGGCAAAAAGTAATGTTGAAGCAGCAACTAGTGCTGCAAATACAGCAATCAGCAATGCCAATGTAGCAAAGACAAATCTTGAAAAAGTAATTGCAAATGCGACAACCGCACAGAGTAATTTACAGGATGTTATTGATAATGCAAATCAGATTAAAGGTCAGTTGGATAGTTCCAACACTACAGCAGTAACGTCAAAGAAAAACCTTGATTCTGCAATTTCTGATGCAAGTACTGCAAAAAGTCAGCTTCAGGAAGTAATTAACAGTGCAGGTAAGGTTAAAACTTTACTCTCAGACGTAATTACTGCAGCAAACACAGCAAAGTCAAATCTTGATGTATCTGTTGCTGCAGCAAATAGTACATTGCAATCTTTAAGTGCTGAAAATGCAAGTGCGGCAAGTAACATTGATGAATTGAAAAGTGAGAACTTTAACAGTCAGGAAATTCTTGCAGGTGTAGCAGATATCCGTGCCTATTTGGGTATCACTGCTGATGATATTGTTGGTATTCAGGTTGATTACAAAAATAAAACATTCAAAAGACTTGCCGGTGTAGCCAACCTTTCAAAAGGTTCTGATTTTGACAAATTCACAATGTTTGGTGGTCGTAAACGCTGTAATGTAGCTGACGATGGCTCTATCGTGGCATGGTATGGTGATGCAGATTACAAAGAAGATGGTTCGATGGGTCAGGTAATGATATATCAGCCAAGGTTCTATTATTTAGTGTGTCCTGTAGAGTATGACTCTATTGATACAGGCATTGGTTATCACTTAAGAAAGGCAAACTATTATGTGTCAGAAAAGCCGCGTGCAGGTTTCAGACTTCACCCGGCATTCTATGATGCATCAGGAAATGAAATTGATTACTTCCTGACAAGTGCTTATGAAGGTAGTATTTACGATGGATCAGCAAGTGCGTACCTGTTGAATGATGAACAGGTTATGAACACTGGTGAAGATAAACTTTCATCAATCGCAGGTGCAAGACCTGCATCCGGTTCTTCACAGAACCTTACAAGACTGAATATTGAAGCAATGGCACAGAACAGGGGAACAAACTGGCATGGTGATCTGATTAAACAGGTATCTGCTGAACAGATGCTTATGATCATTGAAATGGGTATGATGAACTTGCAGACCGCTATTGCACAGGGTGTTGTTTCCTTACCTTGGGGTACTGGAAGTGACACAATAAGTTCTTATGCAGCTGCAACCGGAAGTACAGCAAGCCTTGGAAATGGTACAGGTAGAGCAGAGAAAACAACCACTTATGAAGGTGGTGTTGCTAAAGAATACACTGTTGACGGTAAGACTTCCGTATGTTGGAGAGGTAAAGAAAACTTTTGGGGCAATATTTGTAAATTTGTCTATGGTATCAATATTTGGGGCAATGGAAAAATGGGCGGTGGTCAGCCTTATATTTGTTCTGATTTCAATTTTGCAGAATCAAAGAACAGTGGAAACTATGAAGGTGCAGGATTCACAGTCACACAAAAAGAAGGATATATATCAGCAATGGGATATTCAACAGCTTGTGACTGGTTGTTTATTGCGTCAGAATGCCTTGGTAACAGTTCATTACCTGTTGGTGACTACACATATATCACTGTCAACTTGAACGGTTACCGTATCGCTCGGTTTGGCGGTGATTGGCGTAATGGCGGTATTGCGGGCGGTTTCTGTTGGGATCTGGCTGGCGGTGTTAGTGATCGTTATCGGACTTTCGGGGGTCGCTTGGTATATATTCCAACACGTGGTTCTGCCACTTATACCGCTGCAATCGAAGCATGGAAGCGGAAAATGGCAGCTTAAAATGTAATTTGAAGAAAAAGCACACCAACACGCAAAGAAAGGATTGAAAGCATCATGATTGATTATGGAAAACAGAAAAGCACCGTCAGACCAGAAGAACTGGAACTGACGGAAACAAAAGTATTTGTCAGTTCCAATATCACAGAAGTGAATGAAGGTGAAACTGACGGACAGCAGGGATTTACCGGATATGAATTTGACCTTATCGAGTATGACAAGGACGAATACATTAAAATTCAGGCAGAAAAGAATGCTGATCTTGAAAATGAAATTACACAGGCACAGATTGCTATGTGTGAAATCTATGAAATGATGGGATAAGAAAGAAGGTGTGAAGTATGGCAAAGATTTATGCATCACTGATCATTAAAGGTGTCAAGACACTGGATGATGTGCCGGACAAACTGAAAAAAGCTGTTAAGACTATTTTAGATGGTGATAACTGATGATAAGTCAGTTGATCATAAAAATTCTATTTAGAAAGGATGTGCAGACTATGGCAATTATCTATGCAACTCTGATCATTAAGGGGAAGAAAACATTTGCTGATGTTCCTGATCGTATCAAGGACAAAGTAAAGGAAGTTTTAGTTGATCTTGATTGTCCTGAATTGGCAGAATAATCAACAGGCAAGGAAATCATCACATACACGAAAGCAACCGCTATATGACGATTATATAACGTCAGAAGCGGTTGTTTTTGCGTACAGAAAGGACAACAGACCATTGGAACAGTTTATTTATTCAACATACACGATTGCGTTACCAATCATTGTCACCGCCCTTATGGGGTACGTGGTTTGGTTATTGAAAAATCAGAAAAAAGACAGGGACGCAAACAGTAAAGGTACAATGCTTTTACTCAGGGTTCAACTTATTGAGTATCACGATAAGTATATGAGATTAGGTGATATCCCATCGTATGCTTATGAAAATTTCATGGAAATGTATGCTGCTTATCACGCTTTAGGTGGTAATGGGATGATCACAAAAATGATGCATGAAATTGAAGAATTACATTTGAAAAAGAAAGAGGTATAGAACATGAGAAATATTAACTGGGTAGTAAGAATTAAAAACAAAGCCTTTTGGCTCGCATTGATTCCGGCAGTCCTGTTATTGATTCAGGTCGTTGCAGCAGTGTTTGGATACGCACTTGATCTCGGTGACCTTGGAAACAAGTTACTTGATGTAGTCAATGCCGTATTTGGCGTGCTTGTGATTCTCGGAGTTGTGACGGATCCGACCACCAAAGGTATAACAGACAGTGATCAGGCACTCACATATACAAAACCGAAAGAATAGAGGGGATAAAATAATATGAGTAAAGAATACGTTGTTGCTGTAGACTTAGGTGGAACAAAAATTTATACAGCATTAGTTGATTTAGATGGAA
>ERZ857750.2930-NODE-2930-length-15141-cov-11.198131_pt1 | contig 15141 bp, 11 predicted proteins | sample MGYA00519915_ERZ857750 | MGnify/ENA primary metagenome ERZ857750 (study PRJEB31778, sample SAMEA3449358) | human gut metagenome | biome: human gut; feature: human-associated habitat; material: faeces | place: United Kingdom | collected 2010/2012 ... | reverse complement strand
GCCCGCAACGCAGAGCTCGTCGAGTTCGCACGCTCGCATGGTATCGAGGTCATGCGAGCGTGCGAAGGCGCATCGGAGGTTTCCCAATTGGAGTGGGAAGGATAAACTGGACTTTCTTTTAAGGATCCTAAAGCGTACTGTCGTTCGTATTCCATTGGAGACATGTAGCCCAAGGTGGAATGCATGCGCACCCTATGTGATGTCGCCCACCCAAAGCCTGTTGCCCCGCCCACGGAGAAAGTGCGCACTGCCAGGTTCAGCCGAGGGTCTCCCGGTGGATTGGCTACACTGATGCGGACAGTTCCGGGAGGGGCGGCCGCTCACGGCGCACACCGACGGCGGTGCCGTCTACATGGGGCGCGAGCGGCGCGAGGCATGCGGCCCCGGGGTGGTGCGCTCGATGTCGAGGAGGGCCCGGAGCCCCGACGACGCGCGCGCCGAGGGGTTCTTCGGCACGCTCAAGTGCGACTTCTTCGAGGGCAGGGACTGGACCGGCGTGCCGTTCGACGAGTTCTCCCGCCTGCTCGGCGAATATATCGAGTGATATAGGGACGACAAGCTCACGAAAGACCTAGGATGGAAGACCATTAGGGAGTATCGCGAGGAGAGGGGCCATGCGGTATAGCGCCGGGACATGGTCCGGAAAAACGTCCGAGGTCCCCGCTTTCCCAATGGATGCTGATGCGGAAACTGTGTCCCGGAATTCGCCTACAGAGCGGGATGCATTTTCCGGTTGAGCCTCGATTGGGAAACGACGTCCCATTCGCATAAAAACGGGCGGCCCGGATGTTTGTCCGAACCGCCCGTCTGGCGCGCTATATCGAGGCCTCTAGCCTGTAACGTAATACCAGACTACGTTGTCGCCGTTTGAGAGAACGTAGTTGCTGCACGCCGTGTTGGGCGCCACACCGTTAACGGAGTACATCCAGCCGCTCGTGCCGCCGTGCTCCTTCTCGGCCAGGCCGCCGATAGCGGCGACATACGTGCCGTACGACGAGCCGTGCGCATTCACAGAAAGGCCCAGGGCGCACAGGGCATCGTAGACCGTAGCGCCCTCGTTAAAGGTGAAGGTGCCGCCAGAAGACACAGGATTGCCCACGGCGCTCGACGTAACCGAGACCGTCACTGTGACATAACCAGACTGCTGCGAGCCATCCTGATTGCCCGCAGAGGCGCCGCCACTGTTGGATGCAGACCCACCGCCAGACATCGAGCCACCGCCCGAAGAAGAGCCGTCAGAAGAACTCGATCCACCGGTGGATTCGGATCCCTGTCCGGCAGACGCGTTGCTGGACTTCTTGCCGCCCTTGCCTTCGGACTTCTTCTCCTTCGAATCCCTTTTTGAGTCCTTCGACCCATCCTTCGCATTGTCCGAAGAATTGGAGTCCTTGGGCGCAGCCTTGCCCGAAGCGGTAGTCGAGCCGGAAGCCGACGCATCTTTGGCAACGACACTCTCCCCCGTCACGGTCTCGACAATCCAATCGATGGACCAGGCACCGCTGACGGAAGGGCGAACAAAGCCCAGCGAGACGACAATCAGCGCAATGCAGACGGCCGTCAGGGCGCCAACAAGCGCCTTGCGCCGCGGGGCGGACGCCGCCGGAGCGGCGCCCTTTTGCTTTGCATCGTCGAGCTGGATGAACGACGAGTCGGGCTGCTTGGAATCGGCGTCCTGAGGTTTATTGGACACAGCCCTCACCTACCGACGCTTGGTGAGCACGAACACGCCGATGACGGCGAGACCGATCACGCCAGCAGCAACACCGACAATGGCAAGCGGGTTGAAGCCAGACTCCTGCGCGGGAGCCGCTGTGGACTTCTTAGCAGCGGTCGCGGCGGACGAACCAGCGTCAGACTTGTCGGACTTGCCGTCCTTCTTATCGGACTTCTTGTCGGACTTGTCGGAATCCTTCTTGGAATCCTTGCCGTCCTTGGTCTCGGTCGTGGTTGTCGTGGAGACCGGCGTCTGACCCGGAGCAACGGCACCGCCACTCTGCTGGCCATTCGTTCCGTTACCGGCGTTGGCACCATTGCCAGAGCCGCCCGCATTGCCATTGGAGCCACCGTTGCCACCGTTATTGTCGGCAGCATTCTTGACCCACTTGGCATACAGCGTCATATCCGCCGTCACCGCAGTCGCGAAATCGTACGCCTTGGTGCAGGCCTCGTCAGTGTACCAACCAGCGAAGACGTAGCCCTTGCACTGTGGCTTGGTCGAGGGCTCCGTCGCCGTCTTGCCTTCCTTCACTCGCTGAGGATCGGGCACCGCCGCATCCTTGCCGTTAGCGTCGAACGTCACGTTATAGCGCTTGACCCTCTGGCCGTTACCCTTGACGGCAAACAGCTTACCGGAGTCGTTGACATAGTAGAGCGAGCCATCGGACCCGACCGAAATGGAGGCCATGCAATACTGTTGATCTTTGGCGTCCGGAGTGTAGAGCAGCTCTGCCTCGCTATCGCCAATACGGTAGCGATAGATGCCACCCGGGTTGTTGTTGGACGTGAAGTACACATACGTCTCGCCGTTCTGGACAGAAACAACCGGCTGCGACTTTACATCGCCGCCGCCTGAAGTCCCCTGACGGATATAGCTGCCGTCCGCCTTGCAGATGGAATAGTCCACAGCAAGCGTCTCGGCATCAATCACAGCAAGCTGACCATAGTAATACGTGTACCTGTTCTGGTAGCCACCGACAAAGGACTCGGTCGATGCGCCTCCGACCACAATCTTGCCATTGGCCAGCACCGGCGTCGAGGTCGAGCTACTACCAAACGTCACCTTGCCAAGCTCGGAAAGCGCTCCGTCCACTCCAACCGAAAGCTTATGTAAAACGCCATCGGCACTCACGACATAAGCAATCGACCCATCGACCAGCACGGTTGTGCGCACGCGGTCGGCAATCTTGAGCGACGCAACGGTCTTTCCAGTTTCGGGATCGACCGTGCTCACCGTACCGGAATCATCTGCGATGACCCCATAATTGCCCGAGAACGCCAAGCCGGCCCAGTAGTAGCCCTTGCTGTTCTCGTTCTTATGCTGCCACATAACCTTGCCATCGGAGATGCGCACGCAGAGCAGGTAGCCGTCGCTCGAGTCGGACCAGCCGGCCGACGCCGTACCAAAGTAGGCAAAGCTGTCACGAACCGTAATGGACGCAAGTGACTGCTGAGCACCATCGGGGCCAGCAGGCAACCCATCGGTTACCCAAACCGTCGCCAGAGCATCAACCGTCAGCGCCTGCAGGCGACCGCTCGAAAGCGGCACGAGTATCACGCCGCCGGTGTATACCATACGCGAGGTCGAATCGATCTTTGCCGCCAAAGGCGATTCGGCAACGGTCTCACCCGTGTCGACATTCTTCTTGAGCAGCTTGGAACCAACTGCCGCGTAGAGGTAGTCACCGACCAGCAACGGGTCGGAAATACCCTTGCTCCATTCGTTCGAGCCCTTGAGCTCGCTCACCCATTTTGCCTCAGCGTCCTTCGTGGGCACAGGAGCGTCAGTTACTTTGTCGGCGCTCGTATAACCAGGCCAATCGCTATCCCAGTTAGGACGTGCGGCACCCGGGTCAACAACAACGCTGTCGACGCCGGGCACAGTATCGCCGGGAGCAAAAGCCCAGACGATTTTGTCGCCAGACTTGAGCACGTAATCGCTATCGAGCTGAGACCCAGGAACGCCGTTGACAAAGAACGACCATGCACCCGACAGCTCGGTGCCATCAAGCGGAGATACGAGACTATAGACGCCCCAATAGCCAAATTGGTCGTACATTTTTGACTTTATGCCAAGGGCATCGAAGTAAGCAGCAGAGGCATCCTTAATCGACGTGCCCTTAGCAAACACCTGGGTCGAAGGGCTCGTCCAACGCTGAGCTATCTCGGCCTTTTTGCCAATAATCTCCATCGTGACGGAAACCTGCTCGGGCGCGGGGTCGCCGTACTTCGAGTAGCACCAGACGACGGAGTCGCCGTCCTTGAGCGTGTAGCCGCCCGCGCCGACCTCGGAGGCGCTGCCGTTGACGAACAGCTGCCAGTACGCGCCGGTCGCCGAGTCGTAGCCGAGCTTGCGGTCCTTATCGAAAGGCGACGTGATCGTGTTGAGCGCCCAGCCCCAGGGGCCGTTGGGGTCGTAGTCGGCCTTGAGGCCGGCCCGCTTGAAGAGCTGCTCGGAGAGGTCGGCCGCGGTCGAGCCCTCCTTCAGCGTGATCTGCTGGGCGGCGGCCCAGGTCTGCTGGGCGCCCTTGGCGTCGGTGCCGACGACGGAGCACGTGGCCGAGACCTGAGCGACAGGCGCGGGGTCGCCGTACTTCGAGTAGCACCAGACGACGGAGTCGCCGTCCTTGAGCGTGTAGCCGCCCGCGCCGACCTCGGAGGCGCTGCCGTTGACGAACAGCTGCCAGTACGCGCCGGTCGCCGAGTCGTAGCCGAGCTTGCGGTCCTTATCGAAAGGCGACGTGATCGTGTTGAGCGCCCAGCCCCAGGGGCCGTTGGGGTCGTAGTCGGCCTTGAGGCCGGCCCGCTTGAAGAGCTGCTCGGAGAGGTCGGCCGCGGTCGAGCCCTCCTTCAGCGTGATCTGCTGGGCGGCGGCCCAGGTCTGCTGGGCGCCCTTGGCGTCGGTGCCGACGACGGAGCACGTGGCCGAGACCTCTTGGCTTGCGGCTTCGGTAAGCTGAGATTCAGCCTCATCGGAAGCGGCTGCAACGCTTTTGACGTTCTGTTCGGATGAATCCGGCGAAGTAGTAGAAGCCTCGACTGCGGCAGAATCGTCCGACGCTACGCCGTTACTATCTGCGTCATTCGTCGAAGTGCCATCGTTGGCCGACGCATCGCTCGCGTTAGAGCCGGTTTCAGAAACGACACCGTCGGCAGCACCGTCCGCGGCCCCCGCGCCCTCACTCAACGTCGCAGCCTGAGCCACAGCCTCGGCAATGCCCTCGGCGCCCTCGGCCCACAGCTGAGCCGGTGTGGTGCTAAAGGCCATCGCGAAGGCCAGGAATGCCACCAGGCCGCGCTTGGCTACACCGCGTGCAATCGCGCCACGGCGATGCAACGAGGCGCGCTCACGCTCGTCCTCAAACATATCCATTTGTCCCCCATTGTCTGCACTTGGAGCATTGCCCAGCGGCTGCACCACGTCATCGCGAACATTGCGCTCGAGTACCCCCATCGGGGTCCCCCTTCCCTCCAGAGCCCAACGCGTACCGGAGGCATGCGCCACGGTCGCGTGCAAGATGGGAGGCGATCCGACTTAACCTTACCGACCCGGGCGCGCCGTCCGATCTGCGACGTGACCATCCCGGGCCAAGAGGAATTACGGTTACTGGTACAGCCGGGGACTTGCACCCCGATTCTCCCAAATGCGCAGGATAACCGCGCATTCGTGCGTCTCCGCACCACCATCTAGGCCATCGGTTATTACTGTCAGTATGGTAGCACGCAAAAGGACCCCGCACACAGGCGAAGCCCAAGGTAAAAGCTATGGTTTGCGATAGGAAGGACTGTCGTCGGACCTTGCAAGAACAGCCCGTTTCAAAACTATGCCGGATTACGGGGCTGATTCAGCACTTCGCAACCATATCAACCATTTTCGAAAACCAACGACTCATCTACCTGCGGTTTTAAAAGCACGGATTCCGGCATGGTCGAGGTTCGGCACTCCAGCCCCGTAAACCGGCATAGTTTTGTTCGGACCAGTCCACGCCGACGCGACGCAAGGCAAAATGATCCGTTTTCCTCCGTCCCCCAGGGGTCATTACCGCTTGCCGCCGTGGCTGTTGCGCCAAATCTCGCGGCCCAGCATCAGCGCCAGCACCAGCGCGCTCACGTAGCCCATAAAGCCAATGACTGGGATACCAAACACAACCGGCTCGATACGCGCGTAGTACACCACCGACGAACCGATAAACAGACCGGCGATCACAATTGCCATCGACATGCGGTCGATAATTCCACCCAGCTGTCGCAGCGCCTTATCGCTGCTCATGATCTGCGTGTTTACCTTAAGCTGGCCGCGCGTAAGCATACGCGAAGCCAAGCCCAGATACTCGGCCGCCTCGAGCGAGCCTTTTGCCGCGCGATAGCTGCTCGCGGCAAGATCGCGCCCCATTTCGCGGACGCGCGCATAGGTGCTCTTCTCGTTTTTGATGTGCGTCTGGATGATCTGAATCATGTTGACGTTGGGCATGTACTCGGTCAGCAGGCCCTCAAGCGTCACCATGCCGCGCGCGAACATCGTCACCACGCTCGGCAGCTCAACGTCGTTTTTGCGCGCCAAATTTAGCAGCGAGGTCAAAAACTCGCCGATATCAAGATCCTTAAGATCGAGACCCGCAAAGTCGGCGACGATAAAGTCCAAGTCGGACAAAAAGGCCGAATGGTCGAGCTCGGCCGAATCGCCGCGCGTCACGGCAAAGCGCATGAGCGAATCCTTGAGCTTGGGCACGTCGCCCTCGGCCACGGCAAAGATCATATCTTTGACGATACCGCGGTCGTGACTCGACATGCGCCCGACCATGCCCAGGTCGATAAAGTAGACGATGCCGTCCTTGAGGATGATGTTTCCCGCATGCGGGTCGGCATGGAAAAAGCCGTCGTCGAGCACCTGCGTCGAATAGTCCTCGACGATCGCCGAGCCGATCTTTTCCAGGTCATAGCCCTCGGCCACCAGGCGCTCGGGATCGGCAATCGAGATGCCGTCGATGTAATCCATGACCACGACATGCTCGGTGCACAGATCCAGATAGGATTTGGGACACGACACGCCATGCACGCTTTTGTGGAAGTCATAGAAATCGTTGAGGTTTTTGGCCTCGGCCAAAAAGTTGGTCTCCTCGCGAAACGAGGTCCACAGCTCTTCGACCACGCCGTGCAGGTCAACAAACTGATCGGTGTTGACGAACTTGGAAACGATACGCACCACCGAACGGATGATGTCGATGTCCTGTGCCATGACCTGTTGCGCGCCGGGGCGCTGCACCTTAACGGCCACGTCCTCGCCGGTCACCAGGCGGGCGCGGTGCACCTGCGCGAGCGACGCGCTTCCGAGCGGGTTGGGGTCGATCGCGTCGAACATCTGCCCCAAACGCTGGCCGTATTCCTCTTCCAAGCAGCGGAGCACCACCTCATATGGCACCGGCTCTACGTCGGAGCGCAGGCGGCGCAGCTCGTCACAAAACCGCTGCGGCAAAATCTCGGAACGGTTGGCCAGAATCTGCCCCATCTTGACGAACATGGGGCCGAGCTCTTCGAGCAGGCGGCGTAGGCGCACCGGCGTGAGGTTGTCCCACACGCGGTACTTTTTGATCAGGCGAACAATCTGCCCGATCCGTTCGCGGCGGCCCGCCGGCGTGAGCTGGTATTCCTCGTCCGGCGCCATCGCGTCGGGCTCCTCGGGGACCATATCGACAGCGCGCGGCTTCTTGCGAGCGCCCGAGACGGCGGCCTCGACCTCATCGACAACCGCCGTCTCGTCGTCCAAGGGATCTAGATTGTTGTAATCGGTGGTGGAATCTGCCATCTGCGCTGCTACTCGGCCTCTTCGGCGTCCTCTGCGTCGTCGGGCTCAACGGACTCGACGGGCACCGAAGTCACGTTGTCCTCGACCGAATCGACGATGTCGCGCACATGGGCCAGGAAGGCCGTGCGCTCGGGGCCGGTCATAACGCGGACGCGGGCCAGGATGAGCTCGTCGAGCACGCGCTGTGCCGCAGTCTCGCCCTGCATGCCCAGACGCTCGGTCAGGTCGGAGATGGTGCCGCCGGCCTGCTCGAACATGTCGGACACGCTGCGGGCGATATCGGGGGTGCCGGCATCCTTGCGGACCTGCTCGCCCTTGGTGCCCAGGTCGTCAAGGACCTTCTTGCCGCCCTCGACGGCAACGGCGGCGGCGCCAAAGCCCACGTTGATGGCGCCGTTAACAAGCTGATCGAGTTTCATAACCATGGTTGACTCCAATCATGAACAACTGCATTGGCCTTCTTGTACCCAAGATTGGGCGAACGACACAAAATCGTTTTACCGCCAAGGTAGGAATCGAGCGGGGCAAAGCCTTTGACGGCGTTTGCCCGCTCACTCGTTGCAAGGTTGTCTTTACCTTACGTTGTCGTTCATCGCGAAGGAGTTCTTCATGGCACAGCTCGTGGTGTAGAGCACCTTGCCCAAAAGAGCATCGGTCTCCACGCGCACGAGCTCGGCAAAGGCCTCGTTGGCGCGGGCGAGCTCGGCGGGCACCTCGGCCTCGGGCAGCGCGGCTACGACAGCGTCAACATCGTGAATCTGCTTGTGGCCCATGCCGCCGACCTTCTCCTGATAGTCCTCGACCGCGCGACCACACTCATGGAAGCGAACATCGGCCAAGGCACCGATCAGGCGATTTGCCCAATAGAAATTCTCGGACGTCACGCGAGCCTGCGTGTCGGCATAGTACTCGGGCATGGTCTCGACGTTGGCGTACAGCGGAACCAGCGCGTTAAACGAGTTGGAGCCAAAGGCCATCCACTGCACGGCGCGATAGGCCGGCTGCGCATAGGGACGCAGCTGCAGCACGGCGAGCTGGCTGTTGCGGTTGATGCCGATGGGGCGATAGGCGCCGCGCGTGGCGGGCGTGCCCTTGCTGCCGTAGCAGTCGTACTCCGTGCCCTGGTAGTGGCTCGAAAGCACGTACTTGATGTCCTCGATGGTCACCCTGCGCTCGGGCACGCGGCTCCAGGGGATGTCGTCGCTCTCGGGCGTGTAGTCGGCCTCGGGACCGTCCCACACATCACTGGGGTTGAGGCAGCGCTGCATATACCAGGCGCGCGGCGTGTTGTAGACGTGGTCGCTGTCGCTGTGCGAGCCAAAGGCCTCGCGCGGGTTGAAGACCGCAGCGGGACCGTCGCCCTTAACGCCCAGCGTCAGGTCCAGATGCCACTCGGCCATCCAGGAGCGCAGGTCGGCGGAACACATGTGGTCGACCTGAGCGCCCTCGGCGTCGTCCAGGTCAAAGCTGTCGATACCAAGCTGGTTGGGCATGGTCACATAGGCGTCATCGGGCACGCGCTTTGCGATCCAGCGGTGCCCGCCGATGGTCTCGAGCCACCAGATCTCGTCAACGTCACTAAAGGCAATGCCATTGTTCTCGTAAGTGCCGTAGCGCTCGAGCAGCTCGCCCAGAATGCGCACGCCGTCGCGGGCGGACTTGGCATACGGCAGCACCAGGGTCACCATATCCTCCTCACCCAGACCGCCGGGCTGCGCCGGAACATAGCCGTCCTCGCCCTCGTTGCCCTTGGCGGGCACGTAGTCCACGAGCGGATCGGCGCCGCGGACGCGCTCGTTGGTGGTGAGCGTCTCGGTTGCGGACATGCCAACATTGAGCTCGTTGAAGCCGGCCTCGGCCCAAATGCCATGACCCGGGACAACGTCGGGGACGCTTGTGTAACGCATGGGATTGTCGGGCAGCTCAACGGTCAGGTGGCTCAGGACACTCGTGTAGACACGCGGCTGCTCGTCGGGATGCGCTACGCGCATGCGCTTGGGCTCAAACACCCCGTTGGACGAGTCCTCGTTGCGGGCGACCAGCGTCGACCCGTCGTAGCTCGCGTTCTTACCAACCAAAATCGTTGTGCACGGCATGCGCATCCTCCTTGAGCGAAGAAATCAAACGGCAACAGTGTATCGCTTCGGCGTAAAAAGGGCGAAGCCACGGCGCTGGCAACCCCTGTGGTCAAAAAATGCCAAATATGAGTACTGTCACCAATTTAGTAACAGCAATTTATCTGAACAAAGGTGTCGATAATCTACATTTGTTCAAAAGCTGGACAATGTAATTCCTCATAGGTCCAATAAAATAGGCTCTCTATCGATAATAAATATCGTTAGAGAGCCAAATTAACCTAAAATATATGTGACTATCTTGGCAACAGTACTCATATTTGGCGTTTTTCGACCACGTGGTATATGGCTAACCCCTCAAACAGACCAAAACGCCTATTTCGATGCACGCTCCGCCGCCTCGATCACGTGCTTGGCGAGAATCGCAGTGGTCACAGCCCCCACGCCGCCCGGCACGGGTGTGATGGCGTTAACGATCGGCTCCGCAGCATCAAAATCGACGTCGCCGACCAGCTTACCGGCGGCCTCGTCCCAGTTGATGCCCACATCGACGATCGTCTGGCCCTCGCGGACCGCATCCGCGCCAATCGTGCGCGCACGTCCAACCGCGGCAACAACAATGTCGGCAGAACGGCACTCGGCAGCCAAGTCGCGCGTATGCGTATGGCACGTCGTCACTGTGGCATTGCGAGCCGTAAGCATGGCGGCGACGGGACGGCCAATCACCAGCGACCGACCGACGACCGCGACTTTGGCACCGTCCAGCTCAACGCCGTAATGGTCCAGCAACGCCAGCACAGCCTCCGCTGTGCAGGGGGCAAAGCCCTCGCCACGCCCCGAAAGCGTGGTAAGCAGCGAGGCCGGCGTCATGGAGTCAACATCCTTGGCAGGATCGAGTGCCGCGGCAACTGCATCCTCGTCAAGCCCAGCAGGCAACGGACGAAACATCAGACATCCGTGAACAGCCAGGTCGGCATTGATGCCCTCGATAGCCGCCAGCAGCTCATCCTGCGAAACATCGGCAGGAAGCAAAACGCGACGAGCCTCGATGCCAACCTTCTCGCAGCGCTTGAGGGCGCCACGCTCGTAGGATAGATCGTCCTCGCGCTCGCCCACGCGAACGATGGCCAGCGTCGGCACGATGCCCCGTTCGCGCAGGGCGGCGCAGCGAGCAGCGAGTTCCTCAGTCAAAGCACGGGCGACGGGAGCGCCCTTAAGCAGCTCTGCCATGGCTATCCCCTCTTCCTTGCGGCGTCAGCGGCGCGGCGCGCCAGAGCATCGGCGCGCGGCAGCCACGTATCGAGCAGCTCGTCACATGCAGCCTCGAGCTCCTCGGCGCGGACACGATCCTTCATAGACGTGGTGTTCGCAAAGAGCGTCAAGCTCGCGCCCTGCATGGCCGCGCGGCAAAACACGGCGCCGCATGCCACGTCGGACAGCAACTGCCGGGAACCCTTGTCCGCCATGTCCTCGAGCACCGCCAGCGCACGCCCGCAGGCATCCATGATCCGATATGGCGGCATGGCGGCCACGTGCAACGCATCCTGAATCGCCGCGGGTCGAGCGGGGTCATCACGAGGAATACCGTATGCCGCAGACACTTGGCCGTACGCACGAACGTCCTCGGCAACCAAACCAACAAGTTCCTGCGCTAACTCATCCGCCTGGGCAAACGCGTGCGTCAGATCGTCCGCGCGATCGGCAAGCGCGGGATTGGTCGCGCCATAGCGAGCAACCATCCCGCACAGCGAGGCACCCAGTGCTCCCACAAACGCGCTCGCGCTTCCGCCGCCGGGAACCGGCTCGCGTGCAGCCAACGCCTCGGCAAAACCGCGACAGGTCTTATCCATCATCTCTTGGCTCATCGAAACACCTCTGCCCACCGCGCCGGACACCACGGACCGCACGCATAATAAAAAATGGGACAACGACGCCAGGAAGCGGTTGTCCCATTCATCGGTTTTATTGAAGCCCAGTCTAACCCATAAGACAAAGGCTGTCAGGAGCTCTGGCTATCGGCGTTTCCGATTGCCGGCTATAGGCACGGGCGCCTAGTCCACCTGAAACGTCGGTAGCAGCGTGTCGATAATCTTCGACCCCATGTCGCGGTTTGTAGTCGAGTATTCCAGAGACGCCGTGGCGACCGTCGAGTCCGTGACAATCGTCTTTGTGTACGTAATCGTGTCGCCCTCGCGCCACGAAACCACGTACCAGTTGTCGCCCTCCGCGGTATAGAGGTCGGCCTTGCCCGAGGTGTCCTCATCGACAAACATCTCGTGTGCAGTTTCGTCGTTAACGTTGACGTAGCCAGACAGGCCGATCACAAAACCCGTCTCCGGATCCTCGTACCTTGTGCTGCTGCCGCTGGGAGTATCTTCCATCTCAAAACGGTTGGGAATCGACATGCTATAAGGATGCATGTCGTTCGTGTACGTATGCACGTCGGTCAGGTAATCGTCCGAATCGCCCGAACCGTAGTATGCCGACTCGTCCTCGGGAACGGCCTCGTCATCGGACGACGAGGGTTCCTTGGTCTTGGACTTGTCGCTCTTCTTCTTGGCAGAAGAATCTTTCTCGTCCGAAGACCCGGTATCGACCACCGAAATCTGCGTGCCGGAGCTCTTTGACCCGTTGAGCACCGTAAGCGCAAACACCGTGCCGCCGCCGATGAGGACCACAGCAGCACATGCCACAGCGATAATGACCGGCGCCTTGCTCTTGGGCTTTTGAGGCGCAGGAGCGACCGGCGGCATCGATTGGGTTAGGCCCGGGCCGGCCGTGGGCGCAGAAGTCGGAGCAGCGCCCGTAGGCGTCGGCGCGGAGCCACCCGCCAGCGAGGCCCCGCAATGCGTACAAAACGTCGATCCATCAGGCACTTGCTGTCCGCATTTCTTACAGAACATCGTTCGACCTTTCGTGGTTTAGCTTTTGTCACAGCCAAGTCTATACGCCCCCACCCAGGGCGCTGTTGCGCAACATGAAAAAGCCGATGCCGAGCCGTGCCGTCCCATGCGCCTGCCCCAAACATGGGACACATGGCCCACCTTTCGAGACTCCCGGGCAGCACAAGCTGGGGCATATCTATAAGTAAGGAACCCGTTGGGGCACGGCCACTCAACGGCCGAAAACTAAGAACGGAGGTATCGCCGCACCACACACAACGACATCCGCCACACTTGCGAATAGCAACATACACCAACGGTTCCAACAAACCGCGGCGCCGTGATGTCACCGACAGACAAGGAGGACGCCACCATGAAGAAAAAGGCCCTATCAATCCTTTCCCTTTGCATCGCCCTCTTTGCCGCACTCGCCCTTGTAGGCTGCGGCGGAAGTGCGTCAAGCGGAGACAGGAGCAGCAGCGCATCCAAGAGCGAGAGCAAGGAAAAGGTCCCCGTCGCCAAGAGGACCGACTTTATCTGGTTTAAGGTCGAGATGCCCGAGAGCGTTGGCGTAAGCGACTCCGCTGGCAAGAATGCCGACAGGGTCCAGCTCACCTTCCCCGAAGACGAGAACGGTTCGGTCGATCGCTTTATCCCCGTTTGGAAAAAAGCGCTGACGGCAGAGGAATCCCACGCCGACCAGGCAGAAAAGAAAGGTGATACGTTCCAGTGGAAGGATGGCGGGTCCGTCGAGTATAACGGCAGGACGTGGCTCGTCGGAACGTACGAGGACAACAGCGGCGTCTCAACCCTCCTCTTTACCGACGTTGAGCCGGGAAGCGTCTACGTCCTCATCTCGAACTTCGATCTGCATAAGAAAGAAGCCGAGGCGCTCCTCAACTCCATCGAGTTTCCCGATGACATGGCGAAGGCAGTTGCCGAGGCACGCGAAGTCGAGATTTCGAGCATCGAGATCAAGCATTAGGGGATCGCACGCAGCATCGCATGCGCAGTCATTAAATGATCGGACGCCCAGCCAGGGGAGGATCGGATCGGCCGGCCCTCCCCTCTTTTACGCCCGAGCATATTGCCACTTGTCGGCGCAAATCAGGCCCCCAGAATGGGACACATGGCCCACCTGAACGAGCCGCCCGCGCGTACAGTAAAGGCAGGTAATCCATGGGCGGTTACAGATCGAGGAGGACACGACCATGAAAAAGAAGACCTTTGCGATTCTCACCCTCTGCATCAGTCTCTTTGCCGCAGTTGCCCTGGTGGGCTGCGGTGGCAGCGGCGGCGCTACCGGAAGTGGCGGTGGCGGCGGAGCAGAAAAACCAGCCGTGGATATGAGGACCGACTTCATTTGGTTTAAGGTCGAGGTCCCCGAGGGCGTCGAGATCACCGACGTTGCCGGCGACACGGCCGACAGGGCCCAGTTTAAGTTCACCGAGAGCGAACATGCCAGCGACCGCTTCATCCCCGTCTTCGATCCTGACAAGAACGCCGATGAACTGTTTGACTACGAGGCAAAGTGGAAGGCCAACTCCGGATGGACCGAGAGCGATCCCGTTAAGTACAACGGCAAGACCTGGCGCAGCGCCTACTTTACGCACTCGGGCGGCGTGACGACCGAGTACTTCACTGACGTTGACGGCGGCAGTGTGTACGTGCGTATCGACAATGTCGAGGAGCACAAGGACGCCGTCGAGACCATGATGGAGTCTCTGGAATTTGCCGACGACATCGCCAAGGCCAAGACCGAGGCCATGGACGTTAAGCTCGAGGATATCGAGATTAAACGCTAAAGCTCCAACGGCATGCAGCAGCGCCGTTTTAGCTCAGCCGGGATGCAAGGTGCGACTCCTTGCATCCCGGTTTTTTGTGTTCGCGAAAGCGCCCGGTCACATCACTATATTGAGCACGTTGACGAATTCCTGCGCCTTCGCACGGCTGCTGAGGCTGAAGGTGCAGGCAGTCAACAGTCTGTTGCGCAGAAAAACGTCACGGCCCTTGATCCTGTTGACTCCCGTGATGTCCTTAAGGTAGACATACGAAGGTGCCAGACAGCACGGCAATTTGTGTCCGCGCGAGGCTTTAAACTAAATGCGATAAAGATGCATTCCACAAGAGGAAAGTGGGGCGACAGTGATGGGCGAACTGGTAAACCGTGGAGAATCGGCAATCGTGCCCGAAGGTTTTTACAAGCAGGTCTCCTCGATTCTCAACGCCGCTCGCGACAAGGCCTATACCGCCGTTAACTTTGCGATGGTTGGGGCGTATTGGGAGATCGGCAAGAGCATTGTTGATGAGCAGGGCGGAGAGGATCGTGCCAAGTATGGAGAGGCCCTGCTCAAGGCCCTCGCAATCAGACTTACCAAGGATTTTGGTAAGGGTTTTGAAGCAAGGGAGCTGCGCAAAATGCGTCAGTTCTATCTTGCATTTCCAATTCGGGACTCACTGCGTCCCGAATTGAGCTGGACTCATTACCGCAGGTTGATGCGCATTCCCGACCCTGATGCTCGCGCCTGGTATATGAACGAATGCGCCGATTCTCGTTGGAGCACGCGTCAGCTCGAGCGCCAGATCAACACCATGTTCCGCGAGCGCCTGCTTGCCAGCAAGGACAAGGAGGCCGTCACCCAGGAAATCCAAAAGAGCGCCCCGG
>ERZ857750.2929-NODE-2929-length-15142-cov-3.488765_pt1 | contig 15142 bp, 16 predicted proteins | sample MGYA00519915_ERZ857750 | MGnify/ENA primary metagenome ERZ857750 (study PRJEB31778, sample SAMEA3449358) | human gut metagenome | biome: human gut; feature: human-associated habitat; material: faeces | place: United Kingdom | collected 2010/2012 ... | reverse complement strand
AAAAAGCCTACTATCTCACTTCAATCTCCCGGATAGCAGGTTTTTTTAATGCAGGTAGACCGGTCGCAACCCCAGCGAGGCCTGCTAATTTAGTTTTAAAGGAAGGAATCCCATGGTATCAAAGGAATTTTTCGAGTTTATATCGGCACACTGCGGAAACGTGGTTGCATGGCTACTGATTTTGTGGCCATTTGTTCACTTAGCGCTCTTAATACAAACTTTTTCTCGTACAGTCTTTAATGAAGTTTTATGGCTAATAGACATGGGATTAGGAGGAAAAGGTCAATGGATCACAGCGATAAAAATTACTTGCATAAAACTATACCTACATCTACTAATATTCTCAAACCTCTCAATAATTTACTTCGGCATACCAATTGGAACCATACTATTTGTTCTTGTTGTCGCTACCTTCATAATTCATATTATCGATATTAGCATAGAAGATAAAACGCTTTCCGAAGATCTCCCCGGGATTATCCGTATGGTGATCTATTTTGTCCTTTTTGTAGCTATTATGTATTTTCTTTTTCTTCTTCTTTAATTTTACGTTTCTGTTCCTTTACAAATCTCCAGAAAGAATTTGGCGATTTGTTTTTCCAAAAGCGCCAAATTTCTATTACAAGTCCTACAAGTGCTGCACTTCCTATCAACGATCCAATACCAATTAACCAAGACGTTCCTAATGATACCACGAAACAGATCAATATTTCGAAAAGTACAAATAAAACTGCTACCATAAGATGTACGAACAATTTAAATGGCCCCTCAGAACCATATCTTAGTACATGAAAGGAATATAGCGTATCTCGTGGATAGCCCAATGCTTTGCGCAATCTATTATCTTCATTAGAAACATATGCACACAAGATTTCATAATCTTTGCGTAAGCGCTTCATTATTTTCTTTTCTCTACGACAAGCCAATTTGTCCTTTTCATCAATTCTATTTAGTATTTTCTTATAAGTTTCAATCTCGGAAATCATACGCAAAATTTCCGGATGCAAAAGCTTTTGGCTATCGTTTCTCTCCTTTACCATTTTCGTAATTTTATCTGTAACTTCTTTATTATAACTTTCATTACGGCTCACAAGATCAAAAAGTTCACAGCATAAACCAAATGACTTTTCGTTCACCTCGTCGTTTCTCTTACTGGTAAAACCTTTCTTAACTTGCCAAACCGCAAGTACTGCTGCTAAAGGAATCCCCACAATATTTCCAATTTGCGAAATAAGCGCATTGATTAATTCAGAATTCATGTTTTCACCCGTTCTTAAAAGTCTGTTATTCTTAAATAAAGTATATACCAGATTTAATTTGTCTTCAATTCAATTTTGCCCATGCAGAGCGAAAAAGCCTACTATCTCACTTCAATCTCCCGGATAGCAGGTTTTTTTAATGCAGGAAGACCGGTCGCAACCCCGGCGGGGCAACCTGTAAATTCAAAAGAAAGGATGAGCAAATGCAAAAAAGAAAAAAACTCGCCGTGATCGGCACACTGCTTATCGTGTTGGTCGCCGGTGGTATTGTATGGCAGGTCGTCGATGTCAATCGCACCGGGCGTTCGCCGGTATCAGCTCTATTTAAAAATGAAGGACAAGAAGCTTCTTCCAATGAACCGTCAGCTGATCCCGTTACAATCGTCTTGCGTGAGGAAGTGCCGACGCCAACACCATCTCCTACCCCATCGCCAACACCTACTTCGGCTCCAACACCGACGTCGACACCTACTTCTGCACCGGCAGAATCGTCAAAAACCGGAAGTACTTCCGGTTTTTCGACTGAAAGTCGGCCATCAGGTTCGCAAGCAGGCAATCAAAACACTGCTGAAGAACCCAAAACAACGCCAAAACCAACGCCAAAGGTCACGCCTACGCCTCGGCCGCAGGTCATTGAGGCAACGCCGGAACCCACTCCCGCCCCGGAGGTGCAAAATATCTCGCTTGATACATACAGCATCGATATTTTGCCCGGAGACAGCTGGCGCATCAACATTGCCGCAGCACCTAGTGATTTTTACAGCATGGGCGCGCAGTGGGTGTGCAGCAACTCCGCTGTTGTCTCTCTCTCAGGTTCCGATACTTCCGGCGTCACCATCACGGCCGTAAGCACAGGCTCGGCCACCGTCACCGTGTACAGCCGCAGCACCGGTCAATCCGCAAGCTGCACCGTCAACGTAAATTAAGAAAAGAGGTAACTTTATGAACATCTTAAATCAGCTCTATTTTCTCGCTATTTCACATTTACCGGCATCCACCGTCGCCACGATCTCCGGTGCACTCGAAAGTGCTTTTAACAACAATGTTAAGCCGGAAATGAAAGCTATTGGAAATATTATCATGTATATTATCTCCGGCGTGCTCATCATCGCGTTCGTCGTGAAAGGCGTTTTCGTGTGGAGAGACTATCGTCATAACGGCGGAGAAATTCAATGGAACGTACTGCTCGTTCTGTTTATTTGCCTTGTGGTTGTTGTTTCCGCGCCCTCGTGGATGTGGAGCGTCATTGGGTGGTGATGACCTATGTTTGCAAGCTCATCGCTCGAGGAAGTTTATCACTATGTGTACTATCAGCTCACCTCTGTTGCCCTCACTATGCTCGATGATGTAAACGGACTATCCATCAACTTCTTCAGCAACGAATTCATACAAGCTATTGTGAATTTCTTTACCCTGTTTGCTTGGGGGTTGGGATTGACCGGCGCAGCCATTGCTATAATGGACTTTGCCGTTTCCTATCAGACCGGTGGAGGCGGCAGCTTTACCGGAACCGGCATGAACATGCTGCGACTTTTAGTCGCCCTGCTCACCTTTTCGAGTATTCCTATATTGCTGTTTCAAACAAGCATGGATATTTACGGCACGGTGCGCAGCGTGGTCGTCGGATCAATGGACGGCGCAACCGTCAGCATAACCGATTTGGTCAAAGGCGCTGTGCAAAGTATGTTTAAATCTGTTTATGGCACACTGCCACCGGTTAAAATCGCAAACGGAATTTGGGAATTCCTCAAAAAGCTTACAGACGGCTTCCAAGCCACCGATCCCGCCGATGCCGCACTTTCCTCAAATGCCGACTGGTGGGCGCTTATTCAGCTTATCATTCTGGTGTGGGCAATCTTCAAGATTTTCTTTTCCAACCTCAAACGCGGCGGTATCCTTCTCGTGCAAATTTGTGTAGGATCAATGCACATGCTTGCGCTTGCACGCGGATATACCGACGGCTTCGGAAGTTGGTGCAAACAGGTTGCAGCTTTGTGCTTTACTGCTTTTGTGCAAAACCTGCTCTATCTGCTCGCCATTATCATGATGCAGGATGCAGCCTCCTCAAGCCTGTATTTTTCGCTCGGCCTGCTGCTTGTAGCTGCCGAAGTACCGCGCATTGCGCAAATGTTCGGTCTCGATACTTCCGCAAGGTTCTCACTCGGCAACGCTGCACACAACGTCTCCTCCGTGGTGTCGTTGGTCAAGCAATTCGTATAAGGAGAAAACATCATGAACGACGATCAAAACTATTTTTTCTACCCAGAAAATCTCAGTGAAAAGGCATTGTTTTTCGGTTGGACGGGTATAAACCTTGTTATCATCGCAGTGGGGCTCGTGCTCTCTACCCTTATCTTTTTCTTCTCTTTTGTCTGGGTTCCGCTGTTGATAACCCTGCTGTATATGGTGTTGACTTTTACAACCGACAATCAATCACTGCTTAAAGTCATACAGAGATATATCAACTATCTGTTTTTAGACCAGCTCGAGTACTTCTGGGGCGAGCCTAAATATTAAATTGGAGCGAAAAATGAAATCAAACAAGAAAAACGACAAAAAGGAATCGGCAACGCAACAACTGCTGAATCTGAAGCAATTTGTACCCCTCCAAATCGGAGATAACGGTGCGGTAGCCATTGAAGGTGAAGACGGTATGCTGTACACCTATATCATGCTGCGGCCGGACAACATCTCTGTTCTTGGTCGCAGTGAGGTACTTGCAAAAATCCGCAACCTTCAAAATATTCTTTCAGATGTTGCCGAGCTGCAAATGCTGTGCATGTCCTCGGCGCAAAATTACGAGGATAACAAGCGTTACTACCGACATCTCGCAGAAACCACCGAATCCCCCATGGTAAAGCAGCTCTGCTTGCAAGAAATCGCTTATCTGGATGAAATCAACATCGCGATGAGCACAAGCCGCGAGTTTGCAATGATCCTGCGTCACCGTGCAGATCGTCTGGATGACGCTCGGCGCAGCATTATGCAAACCCTTAATCTCATCCGCGAACACCAGTTTCACGCTCGCATCGCAACAAAAGACAGCTTCAAGCGTCTGCTTGCTATTTACTACGTTGGAGACATTTACACAGAGCATGTTCCCGATTTTGACGGAATGCAATATATGGAGGTCAACAATGCCACTGTTTAAGAAAAAGGCTGAAATGCCTACACCGGAGGAAATTGAAGCAGGCAAAGTCAAATCCTACAAAGATTTAATCGCGCCCTCTGTAGTCTCCTTCAGACGTTCGCCGGGGTATTACATTCTCGGCAATACGTATCGCTGCGTTTGGGCGATCCGTTCATACGCAGAAACCGTTGAAAAAGATTCACCGGAAATTGCTTTGCTGCGCGAGCTCGGTGAATCTGACGGTATAACGCTGCATATCTACACACGTCATATGCCGACCGTAGAGCGCGATGAGATCTTTCACCGTGCCCAAAACCGCACAAATATGCAAAAACGCTCATCCTACAAGTTGCATGAACAGATTGAAGCCGATGAGCAGCTTACTACGCTTTCCCGCATGATCCGCGAAACACAGCGTACAAAAGAAACTTTTGTGTACTGCGCCGTTTTCATTGAACTGATTGCAGACAGCCTCGAGCATTTACAATCGAAGCAGATCGAAACGCAAAGCATCCTAACGCACCATAAAATCTTAGTGGATAAGCTATACCTACGGCAGCTTCAAGGCTTTGAAAGCGTTAAGCCCAACGGTAAGAACGCTTTCGGCACAGAATTTGAGCGTGTTTTCCCAGCAAGCAGCGTTGCAAACCTGTTTCCTTTCTCCTACTCCGGCAAGAATGACAAAAACGGATTTTACATCGGCCGTGACCAGAACGGCAGCAACATCATTGTAGATTTTGACCGGCGCGCCGAAGACAAAACCAACGGACATATCCTAATCCTCGGCAACTCCGGCGAGGGCAAATCTTACTTGATGAAGCTCATCATCACAAACGTCATCATGGCGGGCAAAAAAGTATATATCCTCGACCCGGACAACGAATATGGAGAGTTGGTTAAAAACCTCGGCGGTACGTATCTGGATATGATGGACAGCAAATACTACATCAACGTGCTCGAGCCGAAAACATGGATTGACCCGACGCAGGAAATCAATGAATTTGATGACTCTCCGGAAGCCTTTAAAAAGCAAAATCGCCTTTCACAGCACATCGCCTATCTGCGGGACTTCTTTTCCGTTTATCAGGACTTTTCCAGTGCGCAGCTCGACATCATCGAGATCATGTTAGAGGAAACCTATAAACGTCGCGGCATCACACCCCGCACGGATTTCACAAAGCTGACCTCTGAGGATTACCCGATTTTGAGCGACCTCTACCGCGTCATCGAAGAAAAGCTCGAAAGCTATGATGAAGAAGCCGCACTTGCCGCTAAAGCCGGTCATCCCGTTATGTACAGCCTCGAAATGCTCAAATCCGTCGGTCTCGGCCTGCGCGGTATTTGCATCGGCGCTATGTCTCGATACTTTAACGGGCACACCAACATACCGAATTCAAACTTTATCGATTTCTGCGTCAAAGATGCACTCACCACAAACGACAATCTGAAGAACGCTATGTTCCTGAATATCTTCTCCTATATGAGCCACAAATTCCTGACCGAAGGCAGCTGCGACCTCTTTGTTGATGAGCTTCACGAGTTCGTGAAAAACCGTCTGGCAATCACCTACATCAACAGCTTCATGAAGCGTGGCAGAAAGAAGGAATCCGGCGTTTGCATCGGTTCGCAAAACGTGGAAGATCTTCTGAACCCGAGCGTTATCACATACACAAAACCGCTCATGTCTATTCCGACCCACAGCTTTCTGTTTCACCCCGGTGCAAACTGCGATATTTCGGAGTTTCAGCGCACAATAAACGTGCAGCCGTGGGAATATGAGATCATCCAGACACCGAACCGAGGACATTGCCTCTATAAATGCGGTGCGGAGCGCTATCATCTCTCCGTCCGCGCCCCGGAGCACAAATCTGCACTGTTCGGTAACGCCGGTGGACGCTAAAAAGCGGAAGTACTTCCGCTTTTTATATTGAAATCTCGGTAAAATCGAGCAGTCATCTGACTGCTCTTTTTATTTCTATACAAGGAGATGAATGCCTATGGACGGAGCACGTCTTATTCTAAACGCAAGATACTTTCATATTGCCCAGACCGGTGAAAAAGCCACAAAGTACGCCTTTGTCGCCGAAGCCGCAGCCGGACTGGTGAACTACATTGCGACGCGTGAATCCGTCATTTATAACTACGATGAGCATTATAAGGAAGTGAGTGCCACAGAAGCACAGCGCGAAGCTATAAATCAATTTCTTGAGGTATCCCCTGACCTTGAGCTTTCGCGCGAATTCAAAGCCTACGACGAAGACCGCAGCGCCGCAAACGCCAGCGCTCTGATCTCACGTGCCGCACAATATGTCTACGGCATGACAGCAGAAGGTGACGTTAAGCCCTCGGCCCCGGCCACACGTGCTCAGCGAGAACGCATACAGGAGTTTGTAAACAAAGTACCGGCCATCCGTCAAACACCGGAATACAGCGACTACAAGGCATCCCCTACGCGTGAAAACGCAAGCGAAGTACTCTCTCATGCACTCGAAGTCGGTCTCGCTAATTCTGCCGACCCCGAAACGCTTGAAATCATGCTCAACTACATTGCAGAGCGTCCGGGCGTCGTCCATAACGAAGGCAAAGTGCACGGACTCTTTACCGTAAACGGTGCAGCTGACCTCGCTGCCGAAAAGGAGGCTATTGCCGCACATACCGGCAATATTTACAGCATGGTCTTCTCTTTACGGCGCGAAGATGCAGACCGCCTCGGGGTATGACCGACAGGATGCCTGGTCTCAGTTGTTCGCCATTAAGGCGGACAAAATCGCCCAAGCGCTGCGTGTGCCGACCTCTAAGCTGCACTGGGTTGCTGCCGTGCACAACACAAAGCATCACCCGCACGCACACTTTATTGCGTACAGCACTGAACAAAAATCCCGCATATACCTTTCCGAAGATGCCATCGAGCAGCTGAAATCTGAATTTGTTTCGGAGATTTTCGCTGAAGAACGCCATCAGATTTTTGCCCCACGTGAAGAAGCACGTCAACAGCTTGAAGACCGATTGGAGACCTTGTTCACACAGCTCGAGCATAACAGCAATGCTCCCGTTACCGATCTACTCTTGCCGGAAAAGCTTGCAGCGTTACGCAAGTCCATTGAAAGTGCATCCGGTCGGCATGTGTATAAATATCTGCCAAAAGACACTAAAGCTATGGTAGATAAACTGCTCGATGAGATCAGTGAAGTTCCGGAAATTAAAGAGCTGCTTACAGAGTACAACAAGTATCAACAGCAGCTCGAAGCTTATTATAAGACGCCGGACGAGCCTACGCCCTTATCTGCCGCGACCACGCGCAGCAACTTGTATCCTTTGAAAAATCTCGTCGTACAGTATGCCTTGCAGTTCGAACCTTCACCCCCATTGACTCCCAAAACTGAAAATTCATCTGCAAAAACCGGAAGTACTTCCGGTTTTTCTTATTCTGATGCGTTGGATGAGCCTGAAAATGCACAAATGAATGAACCGTTCAAAGCGACATGGAAAACCAATGACATACGCAGTTGGAGGAATAACATGAAAGTTCAAAGTTCTTCGCCGCCGTATGACGGAACAGCCGAAGAAAAATACCGGTATGCCCAGTACCTGCGTTACGATGAAAAATGTCCGCAAGACGCTATCCTGTGGTACAACCTTGCGGAGCAGCTCGGTCACACCGAAGCCGCCTATCAGTTAGCGCAGCATTATTTGAAAAAGGGCGAAGATCAAGACGTTGAACTCGGTAACTATTATTTGCTAAAAGCCAAACTCGGGTTTGAAGATACCCTGTTAGATAGCGTCAACACCATGCAGCTTCAAGCAATCTCGGCTGGCAACACCTATGCAGATGCCATTGCCGATTTTGGGCCACTGGAAGCTGAAGAAAAGAAGCAGCAGCGCGCCATTAGCAGAGCCGCTTATTTCCTCGGCCGTATTTACACAACCGGCATTGAAATCGCAAACATAGACGGCATAGAGTCGGAAGATCTTCCCGCACTGCAAGTCGCGACTGATCCGCATAAAGCAGCAGCTTATTTTGAGTTTGCTTATAGAAGTGGGTATAAGCACGCCGCCTATTATCTCGGCAATTTGTATTTCCACGGTAAGCTCTCCCCTGCCGACAAACCGGATTATGAACGTGCCGCCGGTTGGTATATGGCCAATACTGAAAACCCCTATTGCCAATTTGCACTCGCAAAAATGATTGAACACGGGCAAGGCTTTACGCCGAATGTCGAAACCGCCGAAACACTTTACCGTAAGTGCTTAAACGCAAATGATTATTTAACTGCCGAATCCTCTTACGCCATAGCGCAGATTTATCTGTTATCACAACCTCCATGTCCCGCCTGCTTGCCTTCATCGACTCAGAGTCAGAAAACATTCTCTGCAAGAATTCCAAAATCACAGTCGCAGACATCTACCAGAAAAAAGTTGCCGTATTCATCACATTCCCAGAAGAAGACGCCACAAAACACGTATTGGTCTCCCTTTTTCTTAGCCAGATCATCAATGAAGCCATCGTCTATGCAGATGAACGCACAAAAGAAAATAAGCTTACACGCCGCCTTTATATCTTCGCCGATGAATTCGGCATTTTTCCTTATATGGGCAACATTCTCGGCATGTTCGGCGCTTCGCGATCCCGTAACATTATTATCGTGCCCTGCATCCAGTCACCGGCACAGCTCAGACAGACCTACGGTGCAGACGGCGAAACTATTATTCGAGACTGCTGCCAGACCGTTATTTTCGGTGGCTTTTCCCCCATGTCCGATACCGCCGTTACCTTCAGCAAGCTGCTTGGAAATCAGACGGTCGCTGCCGGTTCCGTTTCAACCAACAACCGGGAAGGCCGCAGCCTTTTTGGTAGTGGATCAAATAGCAGCCGCAGCGTCAACATGATTGCACGGCCATTGATGACACCAGACGAATTGCAGCTCCTGCCCTTTGGCAAATGGGTCGTCAACCGGCGAGGCAGTCACCCGTTTATCGCCAATATGCCGCGCTACGATAAATGGGGCATTCGCCTAGAAGCTCCTTATATCTCAGAAACACGAGAGTATGTTCCCACCGCCTACGCCAAGTTGGATGATGTTATACGAACTATAAAAGAAGAAAAATGGCGACAGACCGTACAGGAAAAGCGAGAGTCTGCTAATTCGTCAGAGTCCGTGGGCAGCACCGCAGACTATTAAAAACCGGAAGTACTTCCGGTTTTTAAATCTTTTTTCAAAAAAGTTGAAATATACTGATATTCATGTAATAATGGAGTGGTACAAATGTTTGAGATAATTATTCAATTCTTAATTGGAGTTCTGACACCTATAATTTTTATCGGAGGGATAATAGCTGTGCTTAACGAATTGATTCAATCTTTTGAAAAAAAAGAAGAATACAATCGGAAATTAGAGGAACTCGAAGAAGAAATCAAAGAGTTCTCTTCTCAAAACCAAACGCTTGTAGAAGATTGTAAAAGTACAATTCGCGAAATTGAACTTGAACATCAAAAAACTATACAGTCCTTGTCCAGATGTTCACAATCACTATACAATGAGGCAAACGTTGTTCTTAAAAACACACATGACCTAATGATTATCAACGGTTTATTGTCCGAGCGAATTCAGACTTTATTAAAATATGCTACTACTTCATTAGAACCAGAACAAGAATCCAAACTGATAGAAGAAATTACATCAGCCATTAATCACATTAAAATGGAAAATGAACAAATCGCTCATCATCGGCAAGAGCTCGAAAAGGCTATGAGAGATATAGAGCAACATGATTTAGAAGTGGCTCAAAAACAAGAACTCAAAGATATACAAGGGCATCATTTTGGAGGATTAAGCATATAATATGACAAAAAAAGAAAAATCTCAACAAAGCAAAGAGCCTCCCAAGTATATCCGTGTATTGAAAATACTATCGATTTTTTCTTTGTGCCTTACTATGCTGTTATTAGGTGTGGTAAATGGAGCTACTTATGTTGTGAAAACCGATATTGGACAGAACATATTAAAAAAAGTAAGCATTGCTCTTCGGCCACACACTCCTACTATTATGTGGCTTTGCTTCGCTTTATTGACTATCTATATTTTTGCAAGATTGATAATTAAAAAATGGAACGCTAATGATAAAATAAGCGACATAGACAGAATTACTAACCGTGTAAAAAACGAACGCGATAAAGCTTCCAAAGCCAAAGAAGGAATTTTTAATTTACGAAACAGCATTCTTCTTGAAGACATTCAAACATCAGGTAAAGTAAAAGATGAGCTTTATAATTATAGCAAAGAGATAAGTCATACACGGATTGAACAAGAGCTTGAGTGTCGAAATGCGAAAAGGAATTACAATAAAATACTTAAAGAACTCTATCTTCTGACACTCAAAGCGTACAAAAATCCCTCTGAACAAATAAAACAACTGCACGATGAATTGAATAAGCTATAGCAATGCTGAAAAACCGGAAGTACTTCCGGTTTTTCTGTTATCTTCAAACATTTTGTTTTTGAATGCTTGCATTTGTAAACAAACTTGTATATACTATATTTTATAAGGAGCGTATCCCAAATGGCAAAGACTACCGTAGTTTTCGCACGTGTTGATACTGAAGTGAAAGAAAAAGCCGAAAGCATTCTCACACAGCTCGGCATTTCTCCAACAAGCGCCATTCGAATGTTTTACAGCCAGATTGTTCGTGAAAACGGTCTTCCTCTAAGCTTACAGCTATCTTCAGTAAGCCCCACAGTCACAGATGATACAAGTCTAGAAGAAATTGACGCTGAACCAACGAAAGAAAGTACTTAAAACAAAAGCCCTACGCATCGGATGAGGCAAGCTTTCCTCGTAAGCCTTAATTTGCCGCAGATTTAGCTCAAAAACCGGAAGCACTTCCGGTTTTTCTTTTATCAAAATCAAAACTCAGAAAGGAGACGCAGTATGGCAAAGCAAAAGAAAACCGGCTTCGGCACGTACATTACGACACTTGTTGTCGATTCTGATCTCACAACCACCGAAGCCCGCCTGTTTGCATTCATGCAGCTTCATGTCGATTACCGTACCGGTGTTTTCGATCTGAAGCGCAAAACGACCTGCGCAAAGCTTGACATCAACCTCACCACATATACCCGCGCTCTGCGCACCCTTATCGAAAAAGAGCTCGTTTCCGTCAAGCACCGTACTCGCGGCGGGCAGCAGATTACCTCTCATATTCAGCCGCGCATGGAGGGATTCAAGCTGCGCTTCCCGCGTTATTTGATTTCCGAGCTCCGTGATACCGCCTTTTTGGTCTATGTCGAGCTCTTAAACCGCTGCGGTAAGGAGTCCTGGTCTCTGAGCCGTCGTGTGCTCGCCAAGAAATTCCACTGCTCGGCCCTCACAATCAGCCGCGCAATCCGGCAGCTCAAGGAACGCAACTTGATTGATGCTGTGCCGGATTATGACCGTCAGGGCATCAACCGTTTCCGTGCCCTCTCCCTGCATGAGCGCGTAGCACGCTTAAAGCGCCAGCATAGCCGCACCATGCTCTTTTTCTATCAGATGCACAAACTCGTGCTCGAACGCAAGAGACAGCGTACAGCTGCCCTGAAGCGCCGTTATGCGTATTCCCTTTTTGCAGCACCCTTATCATCTATGCACCTGCTCTTTCCTATACCCCGTTGTTTTATTAGTAAGGAAAGAAAAAATAAAAGTTTACCATTAGCTAAGAGTAATTCTCTAATGGGACTTTTGCGCCGAAAAGCAATGGATCGTGCACGAAGTCCCATGGTGGAGTTTTCCGGATAGAAAAAAAGAAAATGAGCTGTGACCGGGTGAAGGAATCAGCTCATTTTCTCAGGCAAGGTAACACTATAAGTGCCCCTTTTCTGCTTCCAGTATAGGTTTTTTCTCTCCGTTTGTCAAGCAAAAAGCGGAAGTACTTCCGCTTTTTTGATTTTTATTTTCTTTTATAGCTTCTACATTTATCTTCTAGCAACGCAAAATCATTACATCTCCGAGCTAACAAGGTTGAATCACCATTGATCTGCTTGTGTTTATATAACGCAGCAGCATTCTTCTGAATCTTTTTCTGCACGGACTTTATGTAGCGATATTCAGCAAGAAGTAATGATTTGTAATTGGGATCTTTGATCGTTTCAAAATTCACATATACACGTTCACTGTACGGTACAGGGAACATGTTATTCAAATTTATCACTGCATATCTGAGAATTTTGATAAAATCCAATCCCTCTTTCATTTTCTCGTGTTTTGGTTTAAAAGAAGACAAAGGTGCAAAATACTCCATGTCGTTTATCTGAAAAACGATTCCGATATACTTTCTCTGATTGGCTTGTCCCTTTTTACTATTATGAAATAAATGCGGTGCATACGGAGCAAGATAGTCAACATATTTTGCATTGATTTCGTAAAATCTGATATTATCCATTTCCCCTCCAAGATAAAGAAATAGGGCGGACACAAAGCCCGCCCTGCTAGGTTACGTTCGCATTCCGAGTAGCGAAACACTCACTTGTAAATGTCTTGATATAGAGCCAAGAGAAGCTCACGTATTAAATGTCTCACTTATGGGCTGAGATACACCCTCTAAGCGGAGATGCAATATCTCCACTATTATTATATGCAAAACAACTTTCATTGTCAACAGATTTGCTGTTAAAAAACCGGAAGTACTTCCGGTTTTTTTTTTGCTTTTCATCTTCGCCTTTGTTAGAATTCAAGCACCCTATGTGGGGAATTTTAATAAAGGAAGTAGCAACATGTACGAAACAAACAAAAGGGATTACACACTCGGCGAATGGCTTGATATTTGGCTCGAAGAAATCGCGCCCACAAAGCGAAAGCCCAACACTATAAGCATTTACCGGGACGCCAGACGGCGGCTGCTGACCCATCACCCGGAGGCCGCCGGTATTCTTCTCGTTGAGCTCAATGCTTTACAGGTTGAAGGCTGGTTGGACTCCATGCGGCAGAAGTATGCAAAGTCAACGCTGCGCCATATCCGCGTTATGCTGAATCAAGCATACAAATCCGCAATAAAGGGACATAACTGTGACGATAATCCCGTTAAAGACGCAGCACTTCCCGCCGCGCGAGAAAAAGAAGTTAAAGCGCTTACACAGCGAGAACAGGCCGCATTTGAAGGATGTTTTCACATACTGAAAAAACCGATAGATGAATACATTCTGCGCATGTATTTATTGACCGGTCTGCGCCGGGATGAGCTACGCCTGATGCAATGGCGGCAATACGATCCGCAAAACCGCACGCTCAAAATTCCCGAAAGCAAAACCGAGGCCGGTGTCCGTCTTCTCCCTGTTTTGCCCGAAGCAGCCGCTATACTCTACATGATCCGGTGCAATACCGAGTATAACAAGCCGCATGACTATATATTCAGCGTGGCTGATAACGGGAATAAACCGTTCAGCACATATCATTTGCGCTATATCTGTACACGCGTTTCAAAGGCCGCCGGTATTTGTCATGTTACTCCACATATGCTACGGCACACCTTTGCTACACGGCTAATAGAAAAAGGCGCCGATCCGAAAAGCGTCTCTATGCTTCTGGGGCACAAAAACGTTGTTTTCACGCTGCAAAAGTACGTTTCGCCGGATATGGAGCACCTTGAAACCGAAATTATGCGTCTTTCTCAAATCAAAAAATCCTGAAAAATAAAAAAATTCGAGAAATTTTTCCCGAATTTTAAAAAAAGACTTGAAATTTACGGCTTATAGTAGTAAAATATATATTGCAAAATGAATAAAGCCCCACTAAATCAAAAATTTTTCAGGAAAAATTTTTGATTTATTCCGTCCAGATGCGCCAACATCTAAAGGAACTCGTGAAGCTTATACTCATATTGTGTTTAATACGTATGTATTATAACACATTATAAGTCTGTGTTCAAGAGCCTTTTGCTGTTACATCTGCGGAAGGCTCTCTTTTATTTTGCCCGTACCTTGACAATCGAATGAACCCACAGACGAGAATACCCAGCGCAAATCAGTGTGCATGTGCACGCCTCTACAATGGGAATCACGCGGATAAGCGCGACCGGACAAACCTGATCGTGCCGCACGTACAGGAACGGCGTCTGAGAACGGGTCACTAAAACCAGAAATATTAAAACAAATATTCTTTGTTTTAATTGATGTGCACAGCTAGAAGTGGTTGTGCACATACATTAGAGCAAAGTTAATCTTCTAAAATCCACTCAGTATCATCTAACGCTCTAATTGCATACAATTTGCACTTTCCAAACTTACATGCCTCTGGACTTTCCTTTGACAAAAATTTACATGTGGAATTTTTGAAGTCGAAATAAGCACAAGAATACTTAGAAGCACGAGTACTCATTCGCGGAAATGAAGGGCAATGGCCATATACATTTGGAAGTTTATTTCGCGTTTTCAAAATACAATTCACCTCGGTTCTGCTTAAAAATTGAGCAACAATTCCGAACCAGAATTGTTCTCCTCCTGTAAGTAAACCCTCTTGATCAAAGTCAAGGTAAATTGCATAAACGCAATATATTTACTTAGTCAACGCGCCCAACGGACTTCCGTTGAGCGCATAACTAAGATAAAATCTTCTGGAGGTGACACCCGGATTTGAACCGGGGAATCAGGGTTTTGCAGACCCTTGCCTTACCACTTGGCTATGTCACCATTTTGAAAAAGACGCCTTATCTTCAGCGTCTTTTTCTTTTGGAGCGGACGACGAGGCTCGAACTCGCTACCTCCACCTTGGCAAGGTGGCGCTC
>ERZ857750.2919-NODE-2919-length-15176-cov-14.388268_pt1 | contig 15176 bp, 10 predicted proteins | sample MGYA00519915_ERZ857750 | MGnify/ENA primary metagenome ERZ857750 (study PRJEB31778, sample SAMEA3449358) | human gut metagenome | biome: human gut; feature: human-associated habitat; material: faeces | place: United Kingdom | collected 2010/2012 ... | reverse complement strand
ACATGAGGCGATGATGAATAAACGATTAAAACAGGGAAGTACTTTTCTCTTAGCTCTCGCTCTTGCATTTCCGCTTCTCACTCTGCCTGGTGCCAGAGCTGCGAATGCGATTAAGACGGACCGGAAGTGTTCGGTTGCATTTAATGTAAGCGGAGAAGACAATGAACTAACAGCTGATGGCACTAACATTAAAGTGAATCTTTATAAGGTGGCAGATGTAGACGTATCCGGTAACTATACCGCAACCAAAGATTTCACCGGACTGGATGTATCTTCGGTAAGGGCTGATAATAACGATGCAGCAAGCAAATGGGCTGAGCGTGCAAAGAAAGCAAAAGAAAAGCTGAGTGATTCCGTAAAACCGGTCGATACAGTTACCTTAACAGGTGGTATCGGAAATAAAGATGGTCTTGATACCGGACTTTACCTTGTAGATACACCGGAAGTAGTTACCACGAATTATACCTATACCTTTACCCCTTACCTGGTATCACTTCCGACCAACAATTATTACAGCAGTGGTAACGATGACTGGATCTACGATCTGATAGCTACCAATGCAATTGGTCTGAAACCGGAAGAACATGCAAGATATGGTGATCTGGTGATCAACAAGACACTTGCAAATCACAATGCAACAACCGGTAAGAAAGCAACCTTCGTATTCCAGATTGATATTACACCACTTAAGAGTGATAAAACAGAAACCCGCATCGAGTCCCTTGACTTTGAAGCCGCAGGGAACTCTTCCGTAACAATTACAAAGATCCCTGCAGGAGCTGCGGTAACTGTTAAAGAAGTGTACAGCGGTGCAAGCTACAAGCTTACCTCAGCAAATGATCAAAAGGCAAAGATTGTAGCAACTGATAGAGGTGCAAAAGTCGATTCGACATCCGTTTCATCCGTTTCATTTACCAATGATATCGATAACAATATGAATGGCGGCTACGGTGTAAAAAATAATTTCAAGCTGAACGAAAATGGTCAGTATCAGTACACCGAACCGGCAGAAAAGAACTAGGAAGGGGGAGTCGGAATGAGAAAGTTACATAAAAAACCACTTATCATGGCAACAGCAACACTTGCTCTTACCGGAACCCTGGCAGTTGGAAGTGCAATGGCATACTTTACAACTTATACGACAGCCGGTGGCGGTGTGACGATGAATATGGGATTTACCAAAACCATCCCTAACGAAACAGTCGATAAAGATGGCAAGCACGTCACCATTACAAATACCGGTGATTATGATTGCTTCGTAAGAGTAAAAGCATTTGCCCCAATGGAACTTACCTATACTGCTCCGAATGGCGGATGGAAAGCCGAAGATGATGGTTATTGGCACTATGAAGGTGTTCTTCCGGCAGGCGAAACCACACCGAAACTCAATATCTCTTACAAATTCCCGGAAGGGAAGGATAAACCGGAAGAATTCAATATCGTGGTTATCCAGGAATGCACACCGGTTCTTTACGATGAAAATGGAAAGCCATATCCAGACTGGAATCATGTAATCACAACTGAGACAACAGAAGACAGTAAAACCACAGAATAGGAGGGAACGAAGATGAAAAAGAAAAAGAAATCATTTCCAAAAAAATCGGCCCTGCTTCTGACAGCATCAGCGCTCCTGTTGATTGGCAGTACTGTCGGCAGTACACGTGCCGCACTCACCTACTACAGTGAGAATTATTCCGCACAGATCGAGATGCAGAATATCGGCGTATCTCTTTTAGAGAATGGCAATGTCGTCAGCAGCCAGGATTTTACATCTAAGAACCAGAAAGAAGTAACAAACGGGGAACTCCTGACAGGCCTTCTCGGAAAAGATGAAAAATTCGCACCTGGAAAGAAATACAAAGAAGAGCTCAGTGTTCAGAACAGCGGTAACATCGACACCTTCGTGCGTGTGATCCTTACCAAGAGCTGGCAGGACAAAGAGGGCAAGAAGAACACCACTCTTTCACCAGATCTGATCGAACTGAATTTCCTTACCGCTAACGGCTGGGTAGTTGCAGATCAGCAGACCACAGACGAAAGAACCGTTCTTTATTACACAAAGGCAGTAAAAGCCGGAGATACCACACCGGCATTATCTGACACACTCCGCATTGATCCAAAGATTGCAACAGATGTAGAAAAAACAGTAAAGGACAACACCATTACTTACACATACAAGTATGGCAACTATACGTTCCACATCGATGCAGAAGTAGATGCAGTACAGACACATAACGCAAAAGACGCCATCAAGAGTGCCTGGGGTGTAGATGTGAATGTATCAGAGGACGAAACCAGTTTAAGCTTACAGTAGGGAGGTACAGAGTATGAAAAAGAAAATTTTGTGCCTCGCCATGACAGTGATAATGGCAGCAGGGGTACACACAACTGCATTTGCAAAAGACTATCAGGGAGCCGATGGATGGCAGGTTCATTTCACCGGCGACAAGATGGAAAGCAATTTTGAAAACAAGACTGTTTCCGATGAGCTGGCAACGATCCAGCCGGGTGACAGCATCGAATTGAAGGTTCAGCTAAAAAACTCCGATAAAGGCGAGACCGATTGGTACATGACCAATGAGATCATCCAGACACTGGAGGAAGCACAGGAATCCGCTGAAGGCGGTGCTTACGAATACAAGCTGACTTATGTTGGAAGTGACAATACCGAAAAGGTACTCTATAACAGTGATACCGTCGGAGGTGAAGGTTCTTCTAAGACCGGTGAAGGTCTGAAGGAGCTTGGAAACTCTACCGAGAAATATTTCTACCTCGGTCGTCTTGCTTCCAATGGTACCGGAACCGTACACCTTACCATCGGTATCGAAGGTGAGACACAGGGCAATGGTTATCAGAACACGCTCGCAAAGCTTCGTATGAACTTTGCAGTGGAAAAGGTAAAAGTAAGCAATACCATTACCAAGACGAAAATCGTCAAGACAACCAATACCGTAAAGACCGGTGATACCGCAAGAGTCCTTCTCTTTAGTGTACTTACACTGATCAGTGGACTGATCCTTCTGGCATACGGAATCTACACATATAACAAGAACACAAAGAAACGCAGACGGAAAGGAGAGTAAGCAGATGAAAAGATGGAAAAAATTACTGGTTTCTCTTCTGACTGTATCAATGACGATCGGTGCATCCACGATGAGCGTTATGGCTGCTAACGGGTATACCTATAAGGTAACTTTATCAGCAGGTAATAAAGGAACGATAAACGGCCAGGCTAAGGTGGAGCGGGATTCTGTTGTCGCCGGTTCTACTGTTACTTTTAATCTGAAGGACGTTCAGGTAACCGATGACAAATACTATATCAAAGGAATCCGTCTCAGCGGACGTGACAATGAAGAAGCTCTTGCTTCTCCTGTATTAGACAATGTAACCGGCGATGCCGACTATGTAGTAGCCTATGGAATCAAAAAGGACATGGTTGCCTACACCGTAAACTATCAGGATGCTTCCGGTAAGGCGCTTGCAGAAAGCCAGACCTTCTACGGAAATGTCGGTGACAAACCAATCGTCGCTTATCAGTATATTGAAAATTATATTCCAGATGCTCTTGCACTTACCAAGACTTTGAGTAATAATGAATCTGAGAATGTATTTACGTTTACCTACAAACCGGGTGCTACAGACCGTGTTGTTACAACAACAACCACCATCACAACGACTGTTCCTGGTACAGCAACTCCTGGCACAGGTACCGGTAATGTCGGTACAGCAGGTGGCACGACAGGCGGCACAACCGGTGGAACTGCCGGAACTACCGGTGGAACTACAACCGGAACTACCAGTGGCACTACAACCGGAACTACCGGTGGCACAACAGACGGAACCACAACCGGTACAACCGATGGTACAACGACAGATAACAATTCTCAGGATACGACAGCTAAAGATAAAGATACTGCAACATCTGAGGATGAACAGACACCAAAGTCTCTGGTAGATCTGGATGATGAAGACACTCCAAAAGGAAATATCGATGCGAAAGACAAGACGAGCAAGACTCCGATCGCAGCAGGGATCGGCATTATCGTTGTTGCGGTAGCAGCTCTCGCAGGACTGATCGTATTCTTGAAAAAACGTGCAAAATAAAAAAGCGCGGCACTAAAGGAGAAGTCTTTTTTGAAGAGAACGAAGAAAAAGAAAAGCCCGGTGGCTGCATTTTGCAGTGCACTGGGCACTGTTTTACTGACAGTACTGATTCTTGCCTGTATTCCGCTGACGCTTCCGAAAGCTTTTGGTTTTCAGATGTACACCGTGATCAGTGGGAGCATGGAACCGGCGATCCCGACGGGAAGCCTGGTCTATGTCCGGTATGAAGAACCAGACACGATCGTCAAAGATGATGTCATTGCTTTTTACAGCAACAATGCAGACGGCTCGATCATCACCCACCGTGTAGTATCCAACAGCCCGGCGATGGGACAGTTTATCACCAAAGGGGATGCCAATGAGGAAAAAGATATGAATCCGATCCCTTACAACAACTACATCGGAAAAGTAAAGCTTTCTGTTCCGGTTGTCGGCGGTATCGCACAGGCTGCAACCGGCACTGCCGGAAAGATTGCTGCCGCATCCATCATCGGTCTTGCTGTGATTCTTGAAATCGTTGCTGCCATGCTTGACAGACGCGATGACGAAGACGAATAAGAGAGAACGTTTTTCATTTTAGCTTGCTAAAGTGTGAAACATTTGCTAAAATAATATCAGATTGTATTGTCAGAAGAAGATGGGGGAATTTCACAATTCTCCCATTTGTCATATATTGAAAAGAATGGAGAGGTGAATGGATTGTTATCCAACCAGATTTTACAGAGAACAATCAATGAAATAGGGGATATCATCGAGTGTAACTGTTCCATCTGGAACACAGACGGAGTGATGCTTGCAGCTGTAGGTAAGGAGAAGCCTGCAGTAAAAAAAGCTGTCTGCTCATTTTTAAAAGAGCTGGAGGTTACCGGCGTATCGGAGGAGCACCTGGATGAATGCTATGGTCTGTTCCCGGTTTATGATGATGATGAACTGACTTATATTTTCGTGATCGAGCACAATAATGAGATTGATGTGCATACCAGCGGACGCTTAAGTGTCTGCCAGCTGGAGAGCCTTTTAAGATCCGGAAGCGAACGTCTTGACCGTAACCGTTTTATCCAGAACCTGCTCCTGGATAACCTGCTCCTCGTAGATATCTACAATCAGGCGAAAAAGCTTGGTATTACAGTTGAGCAGCGCAGAGTCGTCTATCTAATCGAACCGAAGAATCCGGATGACACGATCGTCCTGGATATGATCCGTGGGATTTATTCCTCGGGAACCGGTGATTTTGTTACTGCCGTAGATGAGGGACATATTATTCTGATCAAGTCCCTTGACAGTACGGATGATTATGATACGATCCGTTCGACTGCCGATATGCTGGTGAATGCGATCAACACCGAAGCTATGGTCAATGTCCGGCTTTCCTTCGGAACCATCATTCTCGAACTCAAAGAGGTCTCACAGTCTTACAAAGAAGCAGGCATGGCTCTGGATGTGGGACGTATCTTCTATCCGGAACGCAATATTTTATCCTACCGCGAACTCGGTATCGGACGGCTGATCCACCAGCTTCCCGTTTCCTTATGCGAGATGTTCCTGGAAGAAGTATTTGCCGGAAATACCGTTGATCAGTTTGACGAAGAAACCTTATCCACAGTTGATAAATTTTTTGAAAACAGCCTGAATATTTCGGAGACAGCGAGACAGCTTTTCGTCCACCGGAATACGCTCGTCTACCGGCTGGAGAAGATCCAGAAGCAGACCGGGCTGGATGTCAGAGTCTTTGAGGACGCCCTGACATTTAAGATTGCTTTGATGGTCGCAGACCACATGAAATTCATAGAAAACAGAAAATAGGAGGACATGATATGGTGAAATTATACGAAGGCGGTGCCTATCTTTTACACGGTACTGAGGTAATTGCAGATGCACCCGATGCACTTGCTGCCGTAAAAAGCAAGACAGGTATTGAGACAACAAAAGAAGCTGCTGCAAAAGAAACAATGGCTTATGGGATCTTAAGTGCGCATAATACTTCCGGTAATATGCAGCAGCTTCAGATCAAATTTGACAAGCTGACTTCGCACGACATTACCTTTGTCGGAATCATCCAGACTGCAAGAGCATCCGGACTGGAGAAATTCCCGATCCCTTATGTTCTGACCAACTGCCATAACTCTCTGTGTGCAGTCGGCGGTACGATCAATGAAGATGACCACATGTTTGGACTGACCTGTGCGAAGAAGTACGGCGGTGTCTATGTTCCGCCTCATCAGGCCGTTATCCACCAGTTTGCCCGTGAAATGCTCGCAGGCGGCGGCAAGATGATCCTTGGTTCTGACAGCCACACCCGTTATGGTGCACTCGGTACCATGGCAATGGGAGAGGGCGGACCGGAGCTTGTAAAACAGCTTCTGAACAAGACTTATGATATCAAGATGCCGGGCATTGTCGGAATCTATCTGGACGGCGAACCGGTGAAAGGTGTCGGACCGCAGGACGTTGCCCTTGCGATCATCGGCGCAACCTTCGGCAATGGCTATGTCAATAACAAGGTCATGGAATTTGTCGGACCTGGCGTTGGCAAATTAAGTGCAGACTTCCGTATCGGAATCGATGTTATGACAACAGAGACAACCTGCCTCTCTTCTATCTGGAGAACCGATGACAAGATCAAAGAGTTCTACGATATCCACGGAAGAAGTGATGACTTCAGGGAACTGGAGCCTGGCGCAGTCGCTTACTATGACGGTCTTGTATACGTCAATTTGAGCGAGATCAAGCCTATGATCGCCATGCCGTTCCATCCGTCCAATGTCTACACCATCGAGGATGTCAATGCCAACCTTGCAGATGTTCTCCACGATGTAGAGCAGCGCGCGCTGGTAAGCCTGGACGGTGCTGTGGATTACTCTCTTCAGGACAAGATCGTAAATGGTAAGCTTTATGTCGATCAGGGTATCATCGCAGGCTGTGCCGGTGGCGGTTTTGAAAATATCTGTGCTGCCGCAGACATCATCCGTGGCAAATACATCGGATCAGATGAATTTACCTTCAGTGTTTACCCGGCAAGTACACCGATCTACATGGAGCTTGTGAAAAATGGTGCGGTTGCTGACCTGATGGAAGCCGGTACGATCGTGAAGACTGCCTTCTGCGGACCGTGCTTCGGTGCAGGGGATACCCCGGCAAACAATGCATTTTCCATCCGTCACTCTACCCGTAACTTCCCGAACCGTGAAGGAAGCAAGCTGCAGAGTGGACAGATCGCATCTGTTGCCCTTATGGATGCACGTTCCATTGCCGCAACTGCTGCGAACAAAGGTTTCCTTACTCCGGCAACAGATTTTGATATTGAATACAAGAACCCGACCTACCACTTTGATTCCAGAATTTACGCCAACCGTGTATTTGACAGCCACGGCGTTGCTGATCCTTCGGTTGAGATCAAATTCGGACCGAACATCAAAGACTGGCCGGCAATGAGCGCTCTTCCTGAGAATCTGATCCTGAAGGTCGTATCTGAGATCCACGATCCGGTTACAACGACAGACGAACTGATCCCGTCCGGCGAGACTTCTTCTTATCGTTCCAACCCGCTTGGACTTGCTGAATTTGCACTTTCCAGAAAGGATCCTGCCTATGTAGGACGCGCGAAAGAGGTCCAGAAAGCCCAGAAAGCGATTGAAGCAGGTACTTGTCCACTGGATGTACTGGATGAATTAAAACCGGTGATGGCAGCAATCCAGAAGTCTTATCCGGAAGTCGGCAAAGGAAATATCGGTGTCGGAAGTACCATTTTCGCGGTCAAACCTGGTGATGGTTCTGCCCGTGAGCAGGCTGCTTCCTGCCAGAAGGTTCTCGGCGGCTGGGCGAATATCGCGAATGAGTACGCAACCAAACGTTACCGCTCGAACCTGATCAACTGGGGCATGCTTCCGTTTATTACCGAAGAGGAACACACAAAGCTTTCTTTCAGGAACGGTGACTATCTCTTCGTGCCGGATATCCGCAAAGCAGTAGAAGATAAAGCTTCCACGATCAAGGCTTATGTCGTAGGCGATGATCTGAAGGAGATTGATCTGAAACTTGGTGATCTGACGGATGCAGAACGTGAGATCATCCTCAAAGGATGTCTGATCAATTATTACAGAGGTTAATTTTTCTCAGACAATGATATGATTTAAAAGGGACGGAAATTTTTCTGTCCCTTTTTGCAACACTTCCGACTTTTTTATACTCTTATATACAAAGAACCTGTTATGAGAGGAGGGACTTTATGATCGATGCAATTGCATTTAAAGAATTATATAAGACGGTTTATCAGGATCTGTATCGTTTTGCGCTCTGCATGATGCATCATCCGCAGGATGCAGAAGACGCCGTCAGTGAAGCCGTTCTTTCCGCCTATGAGAACATACATAAATTACGCAAAGAAGAAGCATTCCGTTCCTGGATCTTTCAGATTCTGGCAAATGTGTGCCGCCGGAAGTTAAAGAGCCGTGAACGGACCGAGACCGAGCTGAAAGAAGATCATGCTTCTGCCACATACTGTGACGGACTCCGCACAGATGTGGAACGTGCTTTTCTTATTCTCGATGAAGACGATCAGCTGATCATCGGCTTATCCGTCTATGGCGGTTACAACAGTAAAGAGATCGGAAAAATGCTAAGGCTGAACCCGAATACAGTCCGCTCCCGCAGAAAGCGTGCCCTCGAAAAGATGAGCTGGCTTCTGAAAGAGTAGGATAAAAGAGTAATAGGAGGTGTTTCATATGACAGATCACGAAAAAGAAATACTGGATAAAATAAAACAATCTACGGAAAAAACTCCTGTTCCGGAAAGCCTTGCACCGGATCAGATTATGAAAATGCTGGAAGAGCATAACAGCACTCAGGCTTCCGAACATATCCCTAAAAAGCATGGATTTTCCCGCGGCCACCGGATGCGCGGAGGACTTATCGCTGCCGCACTGGTACTGGTTGTCGGCATTGGCGCCCACATCCGCCAGCAGAATCTTTCTTCAGACTCAGCCACTTCTTCCACAAAAGGCAGTTTTTCAATCGGTACATCCTCCGGTAAGCTTGCCTCTTCCGATACTTTAGAGACGGCAACCGATTATGATGAAGTCTACACATACCTGCAATCTTATCAGGATGAGTTGGATTCTTCATCTGTTACCGGTTCAACCGACAGCGGAATTGTCATGTATTCAACTGAAACAGCCGACAGTGGTGCACGTACCGATAGTTCCAGCTCCTCTTCGGATTCTTCAACAGCCTCTGCACGTGCTGTGGATACTTCATTTTCCGATACCAACGTCCGCACAGAGAGCGTCGGTGAAGCAGACATTGTAAAAACGGATGGAAGTTATCTTTATACACTGAAAGCAAACTCACAGGAAATTTCCATTGTAGATATCCGGTCTGATCAGATGAAGGTTGTTTCCGGTATTTCGCTGAATGAGAATTTTCAGGCATCCGAATTTTACCTGAGTGACCAGAAGCTTTTTGTCCTTGGCAACATGCAGAACACGCAGGTTGATTCTGACAGTAAAACCTTGTACCGCGGCAGCTGTACCCGTATCCAGACTTATGATCTGGCAGATATCAACAATCCGAAATCCATCGGAACCGTGGATCAGAGTGGTTACTACCGCACTTCACGTTTTAAAGACGGATATCTGTATGTATTCAGCGACTATTATATTTACGATACGATCACCAAAAAAGATTATCCTTCCTATGTTCCGCTTGTTGGTGACAATCTTCTGAAGCAGTCGGATATCTATCTCCCGACGAACCATGCAGCAGACCAGTACCTTGTTGTCAGCTCCGTTTCCGCTTCCAGTCCGGATAAGGCAGCAGACCAGAAAGCAGTCATGTCTGAGAATGGCGAAGTCTATGTGAGTGAGAACAACATTTATATTTACGAGTATGCGAACAGCAGTATCCTCGCAGATAATCTTGCGGCAAAGAATCAGACGATCCTCCGCAAGCTGTCTTACAATAAAGGAAAACTTTCCGGCTCTGCCCAGGGCAAAGTAAAAGGATATCTGAACGATTCCTTCAGCATTGATGAGTATGACAATACGTTGCGGCTGGTGACAACGGTTACGCATAATGTCGGAAGCTCTTCACAGTCCAATTCAGTCTATGTGCTGGATGCAGATTTGAAAACAATCGGTAAGATCGAGGATCTTGCCAAAAATGAACAGGTCTATTCCGCAAGATTTTTGGGCAATACCGGTTACTTTGTAACTTATGAACAGACAGATCCTTTATTCTCCGTAGACTTTTCCGATCCGGAGAATCCGAAGATCCTTGGCAAGCTGAAAATTCCCGGCTTTTCGGAATACCTGCATTTTTACAGTGATAACCTGCTTCTTGGCATCGGTATGGATACCGATGAAAATGGCATTACAAACGGGGTAAAGATCTCCATGTTTGATATCAGTGATCCTTCGGATGTGAAGGAAGTCAGCAAGTACACACTGGATCAGTACTATTACTCGGATGTTTTTTCTGACTACCGTGCAGCACTGGTTGATCCGGAAAAGAATCTGATCGGCTTTCCGCTTTCCGGATCTGCCAACCAGTATGTGATCCTTTCTTACGATAAAGATCAAGGCTTCCAGGTACAGATGCAGGAGGAAGTCAACGGTAATTCTTATCTTGGAACCCGCGGTGTGTATGCAAACGAAAAGTTCTATGTGATCAATGGAAATGCAATTGAAGCATACCGGATGGGAGACTATGTGAAGATAGATGATCTGCTGCTATAGTGCAGCTTTGCAGAAGGAGCTGCCGCTCCGCATACTTTGTACACCATTCCACATCACCTTATACACCAAAATCGTATATACAAAAACAGGTGCCCACTGGGATATATCACTAAGATATACTTACGTGGACACCTGTTTTATATTTTCATTTACCTGTTATTCCACACCGTTAAAGCAGTAGGTACATACCTGGCATGCATCAATCCCGATTGATTTGATCAGATCATCCAGTCTGTGATAACGAAGTGAAGTGAAATTCTGTCTCTTGCGGATTTCCTCCAGCATTGCTGCATACCGGTCACTGTTCGGATCCGCATATTCACCCAGTACATTGACATCATTGTCACCTTCCCACTCACGGATGATCCTTCTTGTGATCAGATCCAGGTCTGATTTGGAACGGGAGAAGTTCAAATATTTGCATCCGTACAAAAGCGGTGGACATGCCGGGCGGACATGCACTTCTTTTGCGCCACTCTGATACAGGAACTCTGTCGTCTCACGGAGCTGTGTGCCACGCACGATAGAATCATCGATCAGCAGCAGGCTCCTGTCTTCGATCAGACTATGTACCGGGATCAGTTTCATTCTGGCGATCAGATTACGCTGACTCTGTGTTGTCGGCATGAAAGATCTTGGCCAGGTCGGAGTATATTTGATAAATGGTCTTGCATACGGAATACCTGATTCATTTGCATAGCCTATCGCATGAGCGATACCCGAATCCGGAACTCCTGCAACAATATCCACGTCGATCGAATGGTCATCTCTCTGTGCTAAAAGCTTTCCACAGTTGTAACGCATTTCTTCTACACCAACCCCTTCATAAGAAGAAGTAGGATATCCATAGTATACCCACAGGAACGAACAGATTCTCATCTTTTCACATGCAGGACTTACAGTCTCCACAGATTCCGGTGTCACGTAGACGATTTCCCCAGGTCCCAGCTCTTTGTAATCTGTGTATCCAAGGTTGATATATGCAAAGCTTTCAAAGGAAACGCAGTATGCATTCTCTTTCTTTCCGATCACAACCGGTGTACGTCCGAGAAGGTCTCTGGCTGCATAAATTCCATTCTCTGTCAGAAGCAGAAGCGTCATCGAGCCTTCAACTACTGACTGCACATAACGGATTCCCTCAACAAACGAATCCTTTTTACAGATCAATGCCGCAACCAGCTCTGTAGAATTGATCTGTCCATTGGTCATAGACTGAAAATGTGTATGTCCATTTTCATAAAGATTCCGAATCAGCTGATCCGCATTATTGATCTTACCTACTGTCGTAATTCCAAAGCACCCCAGATGCGACTGGATCAGAATTGGCTGTGGATCATAATCTGAAATACATCCAATTCCAATATTTCCCTTCATTGTATCAACATCTTTTTCAAATTTTGTACGGAACGGCGAATTTTCAATATTATGAATTGCTCTCTTCCAGCCATCACTTCCGTAAGTAGCCATACCTCCGCGGCGGGTTCCAAGATGCGAATGATAATCTGTTCCATAAAAAAGATCCAGATTACATGCTTCTTTTGATGCAACGCCAAAAAATCCTCCCATATCTGTAGGTCTCCTTTCTTTATCCCAATGCCATAGCCTGTATTTTTCATCTATTTTTTAGTGTATCATGCATTTATGGACGGAAACAATAGCAAAACCCCGAATATATTGCAAATGGCTATAACTATTTCTAATCGTATTTATAATTGTTTGAATTTTCTGATATATATATTACAATTTCAATTCTTTCTAATTTTATAAAAATTATTTCAAAATTATATTGACAAATAAGTATTTGAGTGTTATTATTAAGTCAATCCAAAAGAAAAGAAGTTCCTGACGAGAAAGGGAATTTCAAAAAGATATTTTTTTAATCTGTTACATAGTTTCATATATACTCGCCAAGAGTATAAGATGAAGAACCAGATCAGAAAAGGGTAACAAGAATAATTGTTATTTGAAGGTTAGAAAGTTTTAAAAAAGCAACTATACATTTTGGTTATGAGCGTTTTGTAAGCGGAGTGTGTAGAGAACAATTTTTAAAATTGATAATTTATAATAATAAGAGAAAATTGATATCTGACTTCTGAACAGAAAAAAGTATAAGAGAAAAAGAATATCCGGATAAAATTTTGGAACGAGAACGAAAGGAAGGAGGCTTTGACCGTTGGATATTTCATCATCTAAAACTCAATATGTTAATGGTATGGCAAATGTAAATTCCTGTGAGATGAGCCTTAACCATAGATTATAATCCGGTAAGAGAAAAGTTAATGATAAAAAAGGTCGGAGTAGTAGATAAACCGGAAGCGATTATAAGATATAAAAAGATTCAGCATTTGTTGACATATTGAAGTAAATACCACAGTAATTCAAGATCAGAAAATGTGTAAAGAAACATTCATTGATAAGTAAATTTAACAGTGACGAGAAAGCTGATAAATACCAAAATTGGATTACCTGATTATATAAAATAACGAACGATCAGAATTGATCAAAATCGATTCATATGATTTCATTTTTATAAATTTTATAAAATCTGAATATCATATGAAATGCTCAAAGAACTTACAGGAATAAGAATTACTTAATTCCTCCGATATAAAAATAAAAAATACAATTGAATATTCCGAGACAGCCATTCAAAAGATGGCTGTCTCCTTTTTTTCTGTTACCAGCTCCCAATTTGTGAATTTTTTGTAATATTTTTTTAACATTTCTGAAAAATATCAGCCGTAATTTTTGACATTGACAACGCTCTATGATACACTTAGTAAGTAAAATTATAAGACTTTTGTTTTCCGTTTCTGGTACAAAAGTCAGACTTACTGAGGAAAAGTAAAATAATTAATAATAATCATATGAGGTGAGAAACGTTGGATAAATATGAATATCGCGCAAAGACAGAGCAGATGCTTGCGTATGCCGAACAGAAGTCTTACCAGAAAGCGATGTCGATTGCAGATACGATCGACTGGCGTAAAGTAAAAAATACCGCCATGCTCTCTACCGTAAGCGAAATCTATGAAAATGCGGGGGAACTTGGTAAAGCACGTGATACCTTATTTATTGCGTATGATAAAGCACCTTCCAGCAGAAAGGTTGTATACCGCCTGGGAATTATTTCTCTGAAGCTGGGACATTTCGATGAAGCAGCTGATTGCTACGAAGAATTTGTCAAGCTTGCTCCGAAAGATCCAAACCAGTACATTCTCCGGTATAAGATCTTAAAAGCACAGAAAGCGCCAGTCAAAGAACAGATTGAAGCTCTTGAAGATTTCAAGCATTCTGAATACGTTGAAAAATGGGCATATGAACTTGCCAGATTATACGCTGAAGCTGGTATGACTTCCGAATGTCTTGATGAATGTGATGATCTGATTCTCTGGTTCAGCGAAGGTACTTATGTATACCAGGCAATGGAACTTAAAATGAAATACAAACCGCTGACTCCACTTCAGCAGGAAAAATACGATCATCGAAATGATGGTATCGGCCGTAAGGATTCTTCCAAGAGAAAACCTTCCTTCCGAAAATCCAAAGAACGTCCGGCACCGAATCCACGAATTGCAGACAAGGTCCGCAAAGATGTACATGTCACAGACAGTATTGATCTTCCGGATCTTCCAGAGCCAATGGCCCGGACACATGCTTCCGAACCAGAAGCTGAGTCACAGCCAAAAACCCGGATTCGAAGCACTTCCGATATTTCCACAACCATTTCCGGTGCTTCCCTTTCAGATGCCCTGAAAGCCGGTGTTGCCGTTGCAAGTGGTGCAGTTGCTCCTGAATCTGCTTCAGACGATTCACAGATGACCGGTAAGATGAAGATTGAAGAAATTCTTGCCAACTGGGAAGCAACTCAGCGTGAAAATGCAAAGATTCTTGAAAAGAGCCAGGAGGAAGCTGAGAAAGAAAAAGCCCTGCGCGAAAAGAAGAAAGAAGAAGAAGAGGAAGTTCTTGGAGCTACAAAACCAATCCTTTCTGATGATATCCGCAAACTGATGGAACAGCTTGAAAATGGTGAAGAGCCTGAAATCACCGATGAAGATGCTGAAGATTTCGTTGATGATGAAGAGGATGAAGCGACTGAAAGCCCGGAAGATTCATCCAAAGAAGCTTCAGACACTGACGAGGAAGATCCGGAAGAAAATGATTTTGAAGAAATCGTTGACTCCGAAGAAGATGATGAATCGGATGCGGTTTACGATGAAGAAGCTGAATACGAGGATGAAGACGATTCCGAGTATGACGACGACGAGGAATACGAGGATGAAGATGATTCCGAGTATGACGACGACGACGAATACGAAGATGAAGATGATTCCGAGTATG
>ERZ857750.2914-NODE-2914-length-15185-cov-10.397422_pt1 | contig 15185 bp, 5 predicted proteins | sample MGYA00519915_ERZ857750 | MGnify/ENA primary metagenome ERZ857750 (study PRJEB31778, sample SAMEA3449358) | human gut metagenome | biome: human gut; feature: human-associated habitat; material: faeces | place: United Kingdom | collected 2010/2012 ... | reverse complement strand
GGCAACACAAAAATTTTATATTTTTTTAATTGTCTACTTGACGGGATGCACACCAGTGAGTCTAACACATTTCCATTTTCATCCTTTATCTTCTTTACTGTAAAGGTAAAGCTTGAGCTTTTCGAATGAGCACCTACATACTTACTGTCACTTAATAATTTTTTCTCGATTTCGATCTGGCCTGGGACAACTGTAATCTTATAAACTCCATATTCTCTCGTCTTGGAATCTTCGGAATTATGTGCCATTAACGGAACATTATTATTTTTAACCTCATCTCCAATCTTTGTATTTGCATCGCTCTTGTCTGTCGCTTGCTGCATCTTATTATACGTTACTTTAAGATAATAATTCTTTTCAGAAAGTTCTGGAGCCTCATCCTCCATATATTCCTCTCCTGGTGTTATCTCTTCTGTACAGTCGGCATCTTTATACCATTTCAATATAAAGTCATTGGCCTCTATTGGATTACCGTCTGCGCCAATTGTATATGTTACCTTCTTGGTCGTACCTTCTAGTGTTTTAATCTCACCCTGAGGATTTGCTGTATCAAATAATTGCTTTAAGATATCATCACTATACGGGCTCTTCTCTCCATAAAAGACTTTTTCTTCATGATTATTCACAAGAAGATCTGCCTTTACATTCACCTTTGGCTGCGGCAATGTCGCATCACCGTAACTTGTTGTAATCTGAGAATCTGGAGAAATGTTGGTAGGAATATTATTACCACCGATATATTCCTCTTTGGCAACAACAGAAATCGTCTTATGCCATTCTCCTTTTGTTTTATTCGGTATCGTCTCATCATTCCATACAATATACTGATATGTTTTCTTTACAGGATTTCCATTCGCATCTTTTACTACATTTCCATTGGCATCTTTCTGCTCAAATTCTCCGTAATAAACAGTTCCTCCGTTGGACAATGGAATTCCTGTTTCTGTATTGTAAGTCGTTCCGTTCTTTGTGACTGTATAATCCTGAGTAATCGCCTTCTTATCATCACCAATAATCGTAAACCTCGGATCAATGACATCCTTAATCTGTGCCGGTTTAATGTCAAGACTCTGTGTCATGGTCTGCTGGAGTTCCTTAAATATGGTCTTTAACTGATCAATGTTATCCGCTGTCAGTGCACAGTCTTTAGAAGCAATTCCTTTATAAGGTGTGTTCCCATCTTTGCCTCCTGCTAACCATGCTTTTGTCTTATCATTTAATGCAAAACCAACGGTATAAATCTTGATGCCTTTTTCTTTTATTCTATCGGCTTCATTTTCCGCTGCTGTCGCCGCTGTACTATTCCAGGTATTACCCGTTCCTGTTGGTTCTCCATCTGTAAATAGAATAACGTTTTTTGACTTTCCATCAGATAATAAGGTCTCTAACTGTATTCGTGCATTGCTTAATCCCTTATCCTGCTGGGTTCCTCCCGATGCTGTCATCGCTGCTATCTTCATTAAAATACCATTAACATTCGTACCAATAGTCTCTATAGCAACGGTTTCTTCTAAATTAGAGTTGAATGTTGCAATTCCCAGCTTGCTGTTTGGAGAAGACTGTGCCATAGAACTTACAAATCCCATCGCCGCCTCTTTCAGTCCATTCAATCGGCTAGCACTTGTATAAATTGATGTATTTGAGGAGGTAGGTACATCCACCCAGAAGTCTCCGCTCGCCAAGTATTTCCATTTTCCATCTACATAAATCATCGGGTGAGCTAAATTTGTATAACTGTATTGATTTTGATACCATACCGTCCTGGTACCCTTTCCATAATAATAAATCTTTGTCGTGTCAAGATTATTCAATGTATTCTGATTACATTCACCATAAAATGTAGCATACTCCTGACTTCCAGTCGTATGGGCACTATCAAACAACATCGAACCAGAAACATCCAATACCAGCATCGTGTCAGACACCTCATTATTCGTTATCGTTGTAGACTTGGTCAACTTAGATGAAGCTTTGATATCAATGTCATAGGTACGCTTATCCCAATCTGTCACCTTTGCTGTCTTACTATAATCCATCACACTGTCTATAAGTTCCTGCTCAGTAAGATTCAGAACATCATAATAATCTCCCTCTTTCTTAGTATAAGCGGTTTCACCATCTGAAAGGTACATCGTAGCAACTAACGTTCCTGCGTCATTTTTTGCTACCTTAACCACCCAGTTATCTACGGACGGAATATAATTTGTTGGTGCAGCATCTTCTGTTAATGTGTAAATTCCTTCCGTCAGCTTGGAGAAAGTTGCATTACCATTCGCATCAGAAGTTGATGTCTGTTTCTCCTCAGTTGCCTCATTCTTTAAAGTGAATCTCGCTCCCTGAAGTGCTTCATTCTTTTTGTTAATCTTATGAAGTACCAGATTCGTGGATTCTGCTTCTGTTATCTGTGTAATACGGGCTGATGGTAAAGTAAAATTCATATTACAGTTAGAAACTCCTGCTCCACGTTCCATATAGAGAACAGTCAGTGTATGTTCCTGCTCTTTTTGTTCTGTTGTCAGCTGATCCTTTGTCTGATTCTCGTTCAACAGATACTTCCATAAATCAACCTTGCCAGGTGCTGCATCATGGATACCACCAAGATCAAGAACAACTTTATTCCCATCTAAAACAACCCAGAGGTCATCATCTCCTGTAAATTCATAATCTAACGGACCAATATAATCTCCCAATTTGAAATCAACGTCATAGCGCATTCCAAAATAATAATTATGCCCATTCGGTGCATTAGCCGTAGAATTTTCATTCTTATATTGTGAATCTATAGAATCTAAAGGGAAAAAGTTTTCACCTGCTTCCGCAACTTTTGTCTCCTCTGAGCCATTCGTTCCAGGTTTATTAACCTGCGTAAGCTGATAGGAATCTCCATTCTGAGCAAATACCAGTTTATAATCTGTAAACACCTTTCTTAAATAACGAGTTTTACCGTTAGAAGTAAATGATAAATCTGAATTATCAAAAAATCCTGGTTCCGGATAATTAAATTCAACATCACCATTACTATCTAATCCCTTTAATAATCCTGTGACTACTTGTTTTGTACCAGTCCAAGCATTCGCATTCCAAGTCTTTGTCTGTCCATTCTCATTGATATTGCTGACATTACATGTATAGTTTCTATATTCACTATAATTTTCTTGTGAAATTGTATGGTTATCATTGCCATTTCCAGACTCTCCCATTGTCAAGCGGGCACTATCTGAACCAATTCCATGATAAGAAGGATTCGACGGCATATTGATAGAATAATATGTACTTCCGTTTGGATTCCAGTAAGTCCCATCACCTCGTCCAGCCATAATCGTATAATCATAGAACTTCGTCTGGCCTTTTACTGTTGTCTTTTTCGGAGTATAATATACCTCTACTGTAGAATCTTTTGACAATGTGATTTTAGAATATTCGGATTCATTCACATAATTCTGTCTTTTTTTTGTTCCATCAGTATTTGTATTCTCTACAATTACCTTCTTTACATTCCAATTGCTTGCTTTAGCATAATCGTTGATTCTTCCTCCAACTGGAATCTCTAATACATCATCGGAGTAAATCTTTTTCTTTTCTCCGTTCGCATCAGCGGTTGAATCATCATTATAATGCTTAATTGTTGCCGTAACCTTTGTACTTCCCTGCTGAACAATAACGTAGGTTGAAAAATGATTTGTCTCAAATACAACATCACCTTTCTTATCTACATCCCCGTTCATGTTCTCTACTTTATTATTATCATCAACATGGAATACTGCTGCGTTCTGGCCTGCCGAGATTCCTGGTACATCTACAGAAACCTGTACAGATGCGCCCGGCTGGATCTCCTCACCATACAGTTCAAAATGAATATCATATGCATGAACCTTTTTCACAGTTCTCTTTTCCTTTAATGCAGCCTCCTCGACCTTTTTCTCTGTCTTCTCACTTAATTCTACCGGTTCAACAACTAATTCTGCATCTTCCGGCAAATCATTCTTATCAGCAGCCGTTACTGTTACATTCACCTCATCGCTCTTATACTCTTTCACGATTGGTTCTGGCTTGGCAGAAGAGGTCGTTGCTTCTGTTGTTGTCTCTTCTGGCGCAGTCTCCGTCGTTGCTTTTGTCTCCTTCTTTGTTGTCTCTTCTGCTTTTTCTTTCTTACTTTCGTCCGCTCCAGTTTTTTTCTCTGCTTCTGTTGTCTCTGTCTTTTTCTCTGTCGTCTTCTCCTCCGAAGATTCTGACTGTTCCGAAGCATCCAGACTTTCCGTTTGTATATCTTCTTCTGAATCAGCGTCCTCACTCTGTACTTTTACATCGGAATTATCCGGATTACCATCTGCCGCAGCCGTCGTTGCTTCCTCTTTCCCCATAGAAGCAAATCCAACTATATGCGGTGTTGTGAATAACATTACTGCAACGATAAAGATTGCTACGAGCTGTTTCCACCTTCTTTTGTTTCCCTTCACATTCTTCATAGTATTCCCCGCTTTCTTAAAAATAATCACTATGTAAATTCTGTTTATTTATTAAATTTTATTTTTTGTTAAACTTTATCGCTTATAAGTCATATTCGTCTGACATCTTTTATTCTATAATTTTATCATAAAATCTTCTTTTCGCCAATAAAAATTCTCCTTATTTATATGTTTTTTACCGCAACTTTACGCTTGATATTGCACAAGTTTACTTTTTATAAATTGTATTCTTTGTATATATAGAACATCGTTCTGCTTTATTTTTAAATTCCCACTATTATTAAGATACGTTTTTTTCTCTTTTGTGACTATCTTTTATATAAAAAGACATTTTTTAGCTTTTCCTTTCACTAATGAATGATTTTTTTATCAAAAACTTAAAAAACATCGTATCACAGAGTTCATGCTGGAAAAATACCCGTTATAAACCGATATTTTACTCAAAGCACTTCCCTTTATCTCTGCAATACGATGTTTTTCATCTCATCTCTGTAAAATACTCCACAATTAAATTGCCGAGTATTTCCATTTACTCTTTTAACAAATATATTTTTCTGCTATTTTTTTTAGTTTGTCTGGATGTTTGGCATACCAGACTTCATAAGTCAAATTTTCATCGGAAATAACCTGTCCAAGTTCCACAAAAAATTCTGGAATGACGTCAGCAGCCATAACACCCCATTCTTCTCCAAAATGCTCTGCTCCCTGTGCATCTGTTCCATTTACATGAAAAGCAAATGCCGGCTGCATTTTTCCATCCACACGTTTAGATGCCCCGTGGAAACCAAGCTTTCCAATCTGATGTGTTCCGCAAGAAGAAGTACATCCAGATATATGAATTCTTGGAAGTACCCCATCTGCAAAATGATAAGGCTCTACTGTCTCCACAATACTTGCAAGCAATCCCTGAGAATCTCTAAGTCCAATCTGGCATACGGTACTTCCAATACATGATACAGATGTTTCAAACAAGTTTTTTGCCCCGTCTTCTGTAATTGCAGCAATCTCCTTTGCCTGTGACGCATTCAGATTAATAATATACAATGTTTCATCTGGAGCAATGCGAACTTCTGCGTCTCCAATATCTTTTATTATATTATAAATTTCTCCAAACTTCTTCACTGGGACAATTCCACCTATTGGGTGATATGCCACTGCATATAGTCCCTGTTGTTTCTGTGGAAGAATACGTTCTGATGCTGCTTCTTTTTGTGGATAACTTTCTGCTGTTTCTAATACAACATTTTCATCCGTTTTTACTATGTTGTCTGCTACATTCTTGGTTATGCTCTCTGTTATATTTTCTGACATATCAGCAGTGTTTTTTCCTTCAACATCATCCGCACCATTATTTCCCATATTATTTATTGCATTTTCAGCTACTTTTCCTTCTAACTTTATAAGAAGAGAATCTTTATATTCTGCCTTTACTTCTGCTAACTTTTCCTGATATGCTTTGCGGTAGCCATCTACCCCTAATGTCTCCTGCATGTATCTTGTTCTTGATTTAGCACGACTCTCATAATTACCATAAGTAGTAAATGTCCGAACCATTGCTTCTACATAATAAAGTACCTCTTCAGGCTTTACATTTTCCGCAACCTTTACTCCCATTCGGTAATTATTTCCCAGTCCGCCTGCACTGTATACATCAAAAGTTCCTTCTTCTTTTGCTACAAATCCAAGATCTCTAAATGTTGCATGTGTTACATTCGCCGGAGAATTAGAAAATCCTACTTTTAACTTTCTTGGAAGCTTCACCGTCTTGATGATTCCCATCAGATAATCTCCCGCTTCTTCCGCATAAGGAAGTACATCGAAATATTCCCCCTGTTCCACCCCAGAGAGGGGAGAGACCATAGTATTTCTTGGGAAATCTCCACCGCCTCCTCGAGTAACAATGCCAGCATCCATTGCCTGCTCCATAATATCGCAAACCGCCTTTGCATCTAAATCATGAAACTGCACTGTCTGGCAAGTTGTGATATGTGCTCTTTTCACATCATACCTTTCAATAGAATCTACGAGGAACTTTAACTTTTCCTTCGTCACTCTGCCGCCTGGCATACGCAGGCGGAGCATGCTCGCTTCTCCACCTTTTTGTGCATAACTTCCAAAGCCGCCAGAGAAACCTTTATAATCTTTCACACTGACTTCTTTTGCATAAAATTTCTCTGTCATCTCTCGAAATTCTTTTAAATCTGCTTTAAATTCCTTCATTAATTCCTGATTCATATTTCCTCGACCTTACTTTCTATTATTCTCTATAACGCATTATTATTTTCTCTCAATAATAACGAATTAAATTATATCATACTTATCCTACCTGCAAAAGTAGTAATAAATTTAATAGTAATTTGTTGAGCTAAACAGACGAAGCCTGAGAATCAAATCATTTATATTTGTGATTTTCGTCGCGGCATGTTGAATGGTCGCTTTTGCGCTCGCATCCAACACTTGCTCCCAGACCACAAATATAAATGATTTGATTCTCAAGCTTCTGTTTTCTGACCACTCGAATAAATTAATGGAGAAATTAGTTAGAGCAAACAAAAGCGACAGGCTAACCAGGAAACTAATTGGTAAATTTGTTGTTTGACAATTTGGGGATTTCTCAGAAAATTGTACTCATTAGGAAATTAAATTTGAAAGGGCCAATACTCAAACTACTGGCATAATGTAGCTAACGCGAAGCGCAATTGTTAGCACTCATTTAAATTGAGTGCTAATTTTTTCTTGACATTCCTGCAAACTGGTATTAGTATAAGAATGGTATTGATAAAAATACAAAGGCAATATTCCAGTCAGAAGTTTTTTGACTTAGTTCATAGAATATTAGCCTACATTTATATAATTAATTTTAAGGAGATGCTTATTATGGCTAAACAGGGAAGTTTATCAATTAACAGTGAAAATATTTTTCCTATTATAAAGAAGTGGCTCTATTCTGACCACGACATTTTCATCCGTGAGTTAGTAAGTAACGGATGCGATGCTGTAACAAAGCTGAAAAAGCTTTCTGTTATGGGTGAATTTGAAGAAGCTGACGATGAGAAGTATAAAGTAGAAGTTCGTATTAATCCTACTGACAAGACTCTTACCTTTATTGATAATGGTATTGGTATGACAGAGGACGAAGTAGACGAATACATCAATCAGATTGCTTTTTCTGGTGCTGCTGCTTTCATGGAACAGTATAAAGACAAAGCAAGTGATGAGCAGATTATCGGTCATTTCGGACTTGGTTTCTATTCTGCATTTATGGTTGCTGATAAGGTTACTATTGATACTCTTTCTTATAAAGAAGGCGCTACACCAGTTCACTGGGAATGTGATGGTGGTACAGAATTTGATATGGAAGATGGTGACAAAGCAGAGCGTGGTACAACAATTACTCTTTACCTCAACGATGAGAGTTATGAATTCTGTAATGAATACCGCTGCCGCGAAGTTCTTAACAAATACTGTTCTTTCATGCCAGTTGAAATTTACTTTGTAAATGAGGAAGAAGAAGCGAAAAAGGCTGAGGAAGCTGCCAAAAAGGATGCTGAAGAAAAGGTAATTGACGTAGACGTAAAGGACGCTGATGCAAAAGAAAATAACGCTGATACAGAAGATGGTGATTCCGAAGTAACTCTTGAAGAGGAAGAAGAGGAAGAAGATGATGCACCTAAGCCAATCAACCAGATTCATCCATTATGGACAAAGCATCCAAACGACTGTACTGATGAAGAATATAAAGAATTTTACCGTGATGTATTCCACGATTATAAAGAGCCTTTATTCTGGATTCATTTGAACATGGATTATCCATTTAACTTAAAAGGTATCCTTTATTTCCCTAAAATCAATACAAAATATGATACAATCGAGGGAACAATTAAGTTATATAACAATCAGGTATTTATCGCAGATAATATTAAAGAAGTTATTCCTGAATACCTCTTATTATTAAAGGGATGCATTGACTGTCCAGACCTTCCACTGAACGTATCAAGAAGTGCATTACAGAATGACGGTTTTGTTAAGAAAATTTCTAACTACATCACTAAGAAAGTTGCGGAAAAGCTTTCCGGTATGTGCAAGACCGATCGTGAAAACTATGAAAAATACTGGGATGACATCAGCCCATTCATTAAGTTTGGCTGCATCCGTGACCAGAAATTTAACGATAAGATGAAAGATTACATCATCTTCAAGAACATGGAGGGCAAATATGTTACACTTCCAGATTATCTTGAAGCTGGTAAAGAAAAATACGAAAACAATGTTTTCTATATCACAGATGAAGTAGCACAGTCTCAGTATATCAATATGTTCAAAGAACAGGAAATTGATGCCATCTACCTGACACACCAGATTGATACAACATTTATCACTCACTTAGAGCAGAGAAATCCAGAAGTAAAATTCCTGCGTATCGACTCTGAACTGACTGATAACTTCAAAGAAACAATTGATGAGAACGAAGAAAAAGAACTCACTGAAAAGCTTTCCGAGAAGTTCAAAAAGGCAACTGGTGTTGAAAACTTAATCGTAAAAGTTGAAAAGCTGAAAAATGCCGATATGCCTTCTATGATCACCGTTTCTGAACAAACACGTCGTATGTCCGAAATGATGGAAATGTACGGAATGAGCAACAGCTCCACAGGACTTGGTGCAGAAGGTGAAACTCTCGTCCTTAACATGAACAATGACTTAGTTCAGTATGTTTTAAACAATGACGAAAGCGAAAATACTACTACAATCTGCCAGCAGCTCTATGACCTTGCACGTCTGGCAAACCATCCGCTGAAACCGGAAGAGATGACTGCATTTGTTGCACGTTCCAATAAAATACTCTCCATTCTGACGAAATAATTTCTGATTTGCCGCAGGCAAGGGAGACGCCCTCTGGGAATGAAATAATCCTTATTTCATTCCCAGAGGGCGTCTCCCTTGCTGCACAATCAGAAGTTAATAAAATCCATTATATTCTTTGTCGTTTTTCTTTAATTCCTGATTAATATATCCTCTTCCTAATTTCTCTGGAAGTGTTTTTTGACCAGAGAACAGATTCGTTCCTAATCCCAGGCGATTTCCATCAATCTGTACTCCCAAAGCTGCTAATGTCGTTGGAAACATATCCATTGTAGAAAAATCTCTGTTTTCGGTCACATTTTCTTTATAGGTACAATCAGCATTGATAATTGTATTATACACGGTTCTTTTATAATTATTATTTAAATTACCCCATATCGGATCGGACGTATCGACCATTGTCGTATGATCACCAGCTATAACAATTGTCGTATTTTTGTAAAAATCCTGTTTTTTTATCCATTCTACAAAGTCATATACCTGCTGGTCTGCACAGGCAATTACATTAGCATATTGTCTGTTATATTTATCTTTACAAAGTCGGCATTTATAACCTCGTGGAAAATGCGTATCCACCGTCAGCATTGTAAGATTAAATGGTTTGTCAGACGAAGAAAGCTGTTCGAGCTGCTTCTTCGCACGTTTATATAATATTTCGTCTTCATGCCCCCAAAATACTTTGTAATCCGGCGCAATGAATCCTTCTTTTTTCGCTGCGTTATAATCTTCTATATGAAAATCTTTGTGGCTTGTAAAGTATGTATCTCTTCCGGCAAAGTCTCCCTCACTTCCACACAAAAACACCTGCTGGTATCCTTCTTTATTAAGAATATCTCCCATTGTTGTTAAATTAGGAAGAAAGTTTCCAAACATAGATCCCGAATTATGAAGCTTTAAATTAATTGCTGCTGTCTGTGCAACCATTCCTCCAACCGTATAAGCCGTTGCCTCTAAACAAGTTGGCCCGCCTAGCTTTCCATCCGCCTTATCTGAAAAATTTATATTTTCCTTCGCCAATTTTGTCAGATTCGGAATATAATTATCATCCATGATACCGCCATCTTCCTGATCGGCATAACTACTTTCCATTGATTCCATAAATATATAAATCAAATTTCTTTTTTGAGATGGAAAATCAAGTTTTGTCTTAGCTGGGTTTACATAATATTTTTCATAGAAATCCGTTTTCTCCTGAACACTTTTTATATACTCCCACATACCTACTTTTGTTCCCTGAACTTGTATTGTTCCAACCAGGGCAATGAGCAGAATAATTTCCAGACAGATTTTAGTCCATGCAGGAACCTTTTTTACAGGTAAATCTTCAAGATTGTATAATACTCTTACCATAATAAGATAAACTATGCTAATCGTAAGCGTAACAAGGAGCGGCGGAATAATTCCTGTTTTTATAATACTGTTTATTACGCCACTGTCCGTTCCTTTTATCGGACTGGTAAGCTGCAGCACAATAATGGAAAATGAAACATCCCCACATGTACTTTTAAGCCATGCAACCATACTACATACCAGCAGTGTTATAAATAAGGCTACCGGAACTAATAAACCAAACGGAAATGATAATACTTTCAATATTTTGTTCTGATCCGTCCTCTTCTGAAGTTCAACCGCATGAGATAATAGCAAATAGCAAGCCGGCATAAGCAAAAACATCATAAAATAAATTATCATTGTTATCTGTTTTTTCTGCACACGCTCCCTGTAATTTGCATTTAATTCTATATGATCTAATACAAACTGCTGCCCTATCTTGCTTCCAAAACGAACTTTTATCCTTGTTATTCCAGTAGCATCTACCTCTCCAAATGCTATTTTTTCTCCTTTTTTTATATTAGCCCATACTCTTGGGTTCTGTTCATAAGTAGGCTTTTCTTTGGTCTGGTAAGAAATTTTTACATCTGTATCCTGCGCCACTGGTTCTGCAAAATATACTTTTACATTGGCAATTTTCGAGGACTGCATCTTATACTTTATAAAAGGTCTTGCTTCTTTAATAAGAAAATGATTTCCATTTATCTCATACCCACGAAATTCTGCTTTTTCCAGATTCACATTCTGCGGTTTTAATGCTTTTTCCTGCGGAATTCCAGAAATATGCCATGCAAAAAATAAACTAAGAAGCACAATGGCTATTATCCCTGCTACTTTACTGACAGATTTTTTTAAAAAATGTCTCCAACACACAGTAAGGCCAAAGAGCAAAATGCCTGCAATCAGTCTTTTTAATACTGGTGCCATCAGGTTTTCCATTCCTTTTTCTTCTCTCATAAGATAAAGGGCAGTCATAATTCCTGCACAGAGGATTATTGCAGCCAAAACAAATCCTACTACAGCTTTTATATAATTCTTTTGTTGCTTATTCATCTGTTTCAATCTTCTCCTAATAAAACTGATTATACATTTTATCGTTTCGTTTCAGTTCTTTATTAATATAATTAGCACCTAATTCTTCTCTCAACGTCTCTTCTCCTGAAAATAAATTAGTTCCTAATCCAAGTTTATTCCCATCAATTTCTACACCAAGAGCCGCCAATGTTGTTGGGAACATATCCATTGTAGAAAACTTTCTCTTTGTCGTAACTTTTTTCTTATATGCACATTGCGGATTAATTATTGCATTATATACCGTACGCTGATAGTCATTGCTTAAACTTTTCCAGAACTTACTTCCTGTATCTACCATAGAAGTATGATCTCCGGCAATAATAATTGTCGTGTCTTCATAGAAGTCCTGTTTCTTTATCCACTGTACAAAGTCGTAAACCTGACGGTCTGCACAGGCTACTGCATTCCCGTAAGTGGTATCGTATTTGTTCTCACATAAATCACAAATATATCCATTAGGGAAATGTGTGTCTACCGTCAGCATAGTAAGATTAAAAGGTTTACCTTCCTTAGATAATTTTTTCAGATTCTTTTTTGCTCTTTCATATAGAACTTTATCCTCATGACCCCAGTACACTTTATAATCTTTTGGGATATCTCCTTCTTTTATTGCGGCTTTATAATCTTCAATCTGATAGTCTTTATGTGTTTTAAAATAGGCATCTCGCCCTGCAAAATCTCCATCACTTCCACACAAAAACATCTGATTGTATCCCTGTTTGTTAAGGATATCACCAAGTGCTGTCAGGTTAGGAAGGAATGAGTCAGATACTGCCCCAGAATTCATTACTTTTAAGTTAATTGCAGATGTCTGTGCTACCAATCCACCGGCAGTATACGCTGTTGCTTCTAAACAGACAGGTCCACCCACTTTTCCATCTTTCTTATCAGTAAACTGTACATTTTCTCTTGCAAGCTTCGTCAGGTTCGGAATATAATTATCATCCATAGTTCCACCATCTTCCTTATCTGCGTAACTGCTTTCCATAGATTCCATAAATATGTAAATCAGATTTTTCTTTTCCTTAGGAAATGTCATCTTTACCTTTGCAGGATTCACATATTCTTTTTCATAAAAATCAGAACTCTCCCTCACACTTTGTATGTAATCCCACATACCTATCTCTGTTCCCTGTACCTGTACAGTATGCAGAAAAAATACAACCATAACTACTTCTATACAAATCTTACTCCATCTTGGAATTTTCTTCACTGGAAGATCTTCTAATGCATACATTCCCCGCACAATGAAAAGATAGCACAGTACAGCTGCTACGGCAAGAAGTACCGGAGGAACTACTGCAGTCTTGATGATACTGTTTATAATTCCGCTATCTGTTCCTTTTATCGGACTTGTAAGCTGTAAAAGAATAATGGAAAATGAAACATTTCCACATGTCATCTTCACCCATTCTACTAAATTCACTACAAGGAAGGTGGCAAATAGTGAAAGAATTGTTATAAATCCAAATGGAAAAGATAAAATTCGCAGGCAAATATTTTTATCCGTTTTCTCCTGCCACTTCTTTCCTGCTGCTAATATAAAATATCCTGCCGGAATCAGCATGAAAAACACAAAATATTTCACCATGCTAACTTTCTTTTGATGCATACGTGCCGCATAATTTCCATTGATTTCGGTATATCCATAATCAAACTGTGTTCCAATCTTTCTTCCGATACCAATTTTAATTCTCGTAACATCTTTTACTTTCATTGAAACACAGCCTACTGTCTCTCCCTTATGAACTTTTACACGCATTTTTCTTGTTTTATTATCAAATCCATGCTGTGTCTTTGTCTCATACAGAACACGCACAATAACTTTCTGTGTAACTGGTTTTGAAAAATGTACCGTAACATTATCAAGATAATCTACATTAATTTCTTTTACAATATTTGCGTTTGCCTCTGCCACTGTAAAATGACCATCTTTAATATCATAACGATCAAATTCACTTTCCGGTGTTTCTAATCGCTGCGGCTTCAACTGGCTTTCCTGCCAGATTCCAGAATTCTGCCATGAAAAAACTCCCGCAACAAAAAGAAGAACAATAATACCTGCTATCTTTCTATTTCTTTTCTTTAGCAGATGACGTACTGCTATTGCAATTCCTAATAATACTGCTATTTCTACAGTCAGTTCCACTTTTTTTACCAATTCTTCAGCAGAAAGGCCAAGCTCTCCTTTTAAATAATTGGCCCCTGCAATTCCTATGCACGCAATAAAAAAAGCGGCCAGAAAATAGATTACTGCCGCTTTTTTCCTGCTCTGCATGTTCCCCTGATTTTCTATCTTTTCCTCCTTATGTATTTTATGTAATTTGCTATATTACATTTTTTAATCTTGTTTTTGTTTTATACTTCTCAAACGTATTTCATAAATGCTTTCTGCAAGATATGAACCACACACGCTCTCTAAAACAAACCAATCAAGAATTATAGCATGAAAAGATAGAATTGTAAATGCAGGTACTACATAAAACGATACTATTTGAAATATTTATCTACGCCATTCGCAATTCCCTTCGCAAGTTTCTTCTGGTAAGAAGAAGAATTCAACTGACGATCCTCTGTTGGATTTGTGAGGAAACCACACTCTAAAATCATTGTAGGAATCTTTGCCCAGTTAATAGTTGTATAATAATCTGAGCGGATTGTTCCGTGACTTTTCTTATTCACAGCTTTTGCTACGGAACTTAACAGGCAGCTTCCAAGACGGCGTGAACTGTTAAATATCTTCTTTCCAACATAACGTGAACTTCCGGGAACACAAACCAAAGGACCTCTCGCACTTGCTCCTGATGCATTACAGTGAATACAGATATGGATATCCGCACCACTCTTATTCGCCTTCTTTGTTCTCTGCTGGTTAGAAAGTGGACAATTATTGGTTGTTCGGAGCATGATTACTTTATATCCTCTCTTCTTCAGCTCTTTTTTTGTCGCTTTTGCAATTGCAAGATTAGTTTTATATTCCGGGATATGCGTACGTACACCAACAGTACCAGATGTCAGTTTTGCTTTTCTTCTGGAAGAACCTGGCGCTAATCTTTCTGTAGAAGAGATTCCTCTCTGCTGGTGTCCAGCCGCTATAAATACAGTTCTCTGCTTCTTTGCTTTTGTCTTTTTTTTCTTTTTTGCTGTCTTTTTTGCTGTCTTTGTTGTTGCTTTCTTTGCCTGTGTAGTCGCTGCCGCTGCTTTAGCAGATACTTTCAATGTACTTGTCGGAATCATAGTAAAAGCCAGCATAAAAATCAGCAGCAAGCTAAACGTTTTTTTCATCATTTTCTTCACTTTTTATTCCTCCCTGTAAAATTTATAAGTCCATTATACACTCTGCAAAAATATACGTCCACTGATTTAATTTACTATTTAATTCGTTAGACAAACAGACGCCCGGGAAGAGAACCGATACCCTATATTTGTGACTTTAGTCGCGGCGGTTTAAAT
>ERZ857750.2888-NODE-2888-length-15285-cov-3.523112_pt1 | contig 15285 bp, 13 predicted proteins | sample MGYA00519915_ERZ857750 | MGnify/ENA primary metagenome ERZ857750 (study PRJEB31778, sample SAMEA3449358) | human gut metagenome | biome: human gut; feature: human-associated habitat; material: faeces | place: United Kingdom | collected 2010/2012 ... | reverse complement strand
GGAATCGAACCACCGACACGGGGATTTTCAGTCCCCTGCTCTACCGACTGAGCTACAGAGGCGTTTTTACAGCGCTTGTTTAGTATATTATATTCCCTCGGAAATGTCAACAACTTTTTTCAAAATTTTTTGTATATTCTGCAAGCAGGCGAAAACAGTCACAGAAGCTCAGTCTGCGACTGTATCACTTTTCTCTTCCGTTTTACGGCGGATTTGTCCCCACAACAAGTCCGCCGCTCTATCCTTTTCATGCGGGAGCAGCCACACGGTGCAGCCCAAAATAGTTCAACTGAATCGCGCCTCCTTTATGTATGTCTGGTCATCTATACTGTCGGCCGCCTGCCTTGCCATTTGAAATGTCGGATAGCATTCTCTGCAAATCTCGTCATTGGCCGGCACGGCAGCCAACAGGCTGGTTTGTGAATCAATCGAGTCCAGTTTCCATGCGCCGTTCTCCTTCTTCATGATCGCAGTGATGGTATCCCGATTGACCGGCAGCTTCACCGAAAATCCCTGCTCCGGATTGCCGGAGATTCGTTTATCCCAGACAATGATCTGTGCCTGCACCACCGCCGTCATTCGGTCTGCGGACAGTCTCACGCTGTCAAATCGGCAGTCAGCTGCACCGCAGGACTCGCTGTATTCTACATTTGGGTCGGTAGCCGTCAAAATCCCCTCGTTCAGCGCAATGTATCGTTCCCGGCAGGGATTTTTCTCGGTGTAATACTGCTCCACCCGTGAGACGTATGCCGTCTGCAGTTCCGTGCGTTCCCGCTCGGTCAGGTCGGCCGGTGAGCCAGTCTCCGACGGATAGCACCCTATCTGCATCTGCGTTTCCATCGCGCCGAGGAACGCTGTCTGTGCATTTTTCGCTTCCTGCGCACGGTCGGAGACAACAGCCGCACCGTCTGTGCAGACAGCTGCCGCAGCCAGTACGCCGCCCAATCGAAGCCATATCCTGCGATTATCCACGCAATCCCTCCTTTCCGGCTCTCCTGCCCTGCTCATACTATATAGACGAATGCCCTTCCGGTTTTGTGACACGCTTCCGCAAAAAATTTAGATTTTTTTCGACATGAGAAGAACAGCCTGTAAATCCGTTCTTCAGATTGCATCGTCAGGCACAATATGCTATAATCTGCTAAAATAATAGGCAGGAAGGCGTAAAAATGTTTCTCTATCTGGCAATGATCGACTCGGACGCAGACAAGTCCAAGTTCGAGATTCTTTACAGCGAATACAAAAATCTGATGTACTACACCGCAAACCGCATTCTGCGCAACAGCAGAGATGCGGAGGACGTGGTGCATCAGGCTTTTCTCAAAGTCATCGAAATTCTGGACACCATTTCTTCACCGAGGTGTCACAAAACGCGCGCGCTGCTCGTCACTATTACCGAGCACAAAGCGATCGACCTGTACCGCGAAAAGCAGCGCCGCAATGTCCTGCCGCTTGTCGAAGAATATGTCGGAGCCGCGCCTGCTGCTGAGATTGAGCGTCTCGCCGAGCGCGACACTCTGGCGGCCGCTATCGCTGCACTGCCGCCGCGTTATCGCTCGGTACTGCTTCTGCGGTACGACTGCGGCTATTCCAACGCGGAGATTGCGAATATTCTGGATACGACCGAGCCGAACGTGCGCAAGCTCATCCAGCGTGCCAAGGAAAAACTCAGCGCAGCGCTGAGCGGGATGGAGGAACCGTAAATGAAGATCACTGACGATATGCTGTCCGCGCAGGCCGCCGAAGCGCGCGAACTGTGGCTGCAAGCCTGCACGCCGGATGCGCTGCCCGAGCACCGTTTCTCCCGGAAATTCCGGCGTAAAATGAGCCGTCTGGTGCGTGCGCAAAAGCACTCTGCGGCGTTTAACCGTAACCTCCGTCTTGCGCGCCGCACAGCCGCTGTTCTGCTGCTTTCCGCTGCAGTTTCGTTCGGCTGCGCGATGAGCGTAGAGGCATACCGCGTATCGCTTATCAATACTGTCGTGCGCGTGTTTAACGACCTGACCGACTATCGTTTTTCATCGGCCCTGCCGTCCGAAACCGACAGCAAGGCGTTCACACCGCCGGTTCTGTCCGGCCTGCCGGATGCCATGCACAAAACCGATGAGCGCAGCACGCCCAACGGCTATACCGTCACCTACGAAAGCACTACCGATTTTCTTGACCTGACCTGCACCCGGATTACAGATACTTCAGAGGCACACAAGTTTGTAGACACGGAAAACGCATCTGTTACCGAATTTGCTCTGCACGGCAGTCCGGTTACGATGATCGAGAAAAACGGCACGGTCACGCTCCTCTGGACGCAAGATGACATCGTCTATCACCTGTACAGCAGCCTGTCCGCCGATACCTGCCGTAAACTCATCGAGAATCTGCAGTGATTCTCTGCTGATATTGCAAAGAATTGCTATTGCGGCCTGCCCTTCCGCGGTGTTATAATGATAAATTGTGAAAGTGTATAAACCACGCGCATGATTTTCTGCGCGAAAACAATCACGGAGGTTTACTCTTTTGAAAAAACATCGCTATACCGCGGCGGCCGTAATGCTCAGTCTTTCGATGCTGACCGGCGCCGCTGCCGCCGATTATTCCGATTTAAAACCGCACTGGGCCGAACAGGCCATGGAATTCGCCGTACAGTCCAATCTGATGGACGGCATTTCGGAATACACCTTTGCTGCAGATGCACCTGCGACCCGCGCCTGTCTGGTGCAGGCGCTGTACCGCATGGAGCACGCGCCTGCAGCTGACACAGTGCTTACCTTTCAGGATGTCGCGGAGGACGCGTCCTTCCTGACCGCGGTTCAGTGGGGTGTGTCCAACGGCATCATCACCGGTTACAGCGACACGGTATTTCGCCCCGGCACCTCACTTATGCGCGAGCAGTTCGCCGTTATGCTGTACCGCTTTGCCGAATACAAAAAGCTGGATGTGACGTCACAAAGCGCTCTCTCTGGCTACACGGATGCTTCTTCGATTCATCCGTATGCGCAGACCGCTATGCAGTGGGCCAACGCCGAGGAACTGATCACCGGCACGACCGCGACCACGCTGTCTCCGCAGCGCACGGTCTCCCGCGCACAGCTGGCGACTATTTTGCAGCGTTTTGCGCCGATGGTCTCCTACCAGCAGCGGGAAACCGATGCACCGAAGCCGCCGCAGACCCATTCCTACACAGCTTTCACCACCAAACTGGGCGACGTGACGCGCAGCGAGACCGAACAGGACCTGACCGAAGTTCATCGAGCGACCCGCCGATACACGGACGGTCAGGGCTGCGCGGTTGAGATGGGACACTCTGCCGCCGTACTGGACGCACCCGCACACACAGCCGCGCAGTTTGAGATGAAGGGCACGTCCGGCACCGTTCGCTGGTACGACACCGCAGCGTCCTCGTGGAAACAGCAGCCGCTCACTGCGGGTACGCTGCCGAGCGGCATGTACTTCCTGCGGGTGGACGGCGTGGACAGCATTCTCGTCACGCCGATGACCTATGCCGCGCGAGACAACGGCATGATCGAGTATTTCCCGGGCAAAAACGGCTCTCTGAAGATCGAACGGACAGCTTCCGGCTTCCGCTTCTCCGTACAGGTCGCGGCTCTTACGCAGGGCACCTACAGCGACTATCTGCTGCTGACTTCTCAGCAGACGCTCATCGACTGGAGCGACCCGTCCATGCTCAGCCGCTGGGCGAACTACAGCCTGATCGGCACCAACCGCTGGTGCTACAACGGCTACTACTATACCGCACCTTCGACCTACTATCCGTTCGACGAGAACTACTTCTACTCGCTTCCGGCGGCGCATATTGCCGGCAAGATGGCAAACGACACCGATCAGCCGGCCTCCCGCGCGATCGGTCTGGCGATGATCGACCTGATGCGCGAGCAGCAGAACGAGTACGGCTTTATCCCCTCTCAGGCGGGCAGCACATGGCTCAAGACGGATTACGGCATCGACCCCGGCTACTACGACACCCGCTTCAACACGGATTTCTGGCTAGCGAATATCAACGCAGCCGAAAACTTCGGCGTGACCGGCTGGCTGGACAAGACCCGCAAGTATGCGGATTTTCTCGTCAGCTTTGCCGAGCAGCATCACTTCACCTTCGGGGCCGGCGATGACGAAGGATGGCTCGTGCAGGATTACTGGCACCCGAACGGAGAGTCCTCGCCGACACACGCTTCGCTCAACCATCATGCCGCCGAAGCCGAATTCCTGTACCGGATGGCAGACGCAGTTGATGAGGACAGCTACGCCGTCCTCGCCGACCGCATGGTGCGCGGCATTGAGCAAAGCGAACTGCTGTGGTACAAGCCGGACGGTGATCTGAACTACTCCTACAAGCCGGACGGCACCTGTTCCGGGCAGGATTATCCGTATTTGACCTACAACGACCTGCTTGAGCTGCAGCGGCTGTATGCAGCCCGGCACGGTCAGGAAAATCCGGCGATCGCCCGTTTGCTGCAGGTCAAGCTGACCTGGATGAATAAAAACGGCGTGACCGGATACAACAAATAATTTTGGGGACGGAGAGAAATAAACGTGACACCAAATTCATTCGCTTATATCGTCTTTCTGGTGATAGGCGCACTCATTTACCACCCACTGTCACAGAAGGCCAAGAAACCCTTCCTTCTGCTGCTGAACTTCATGTTTTACGCCATCGGCGGTGTAAAATTTCTGCCGCTGCTGGCGCTGACCGTTGCCTTCAACTTCTTTGCAGCGCAAAAGCTGGAACGCACCGAGCGTAAGCGCGGTCTGCTCACGCTGGTGCTTGTGCTCAACCTCGGCGCACTCGGGTTATTCAAATACCTCGGCTTTTTCGGAGAGCTGCTCGGCTGCACCGGTGTGCAGCTCAGTCTGCCGCAGCTGGCCCTGCCGATCGGCATTTCGTTCTATACGTTCGTCATCTGCGGCTATATGATCGACGTGTACCGCGGTCGTGAAGCCGAGCGCAATTTCCTCGATTTTGCGCTGTTCACCACCTTTTTTCCGGCGATCCTGTCCGGCCCGATCGAGCGCTCGAAGAGCCTGCTCCCGCAGTTCAAGCAGCCGCGCCGCGCAAACGCGGACGATGTGCGCTTTGCCGCCGAACGGCTCATCGAGGGCACAGTCAAGAAGGTGCTGCTCGCGGATAATCTGGCGATTCTGGTCAACACTGCGTACGCCGATCCGGCGCAGTTTTCCGGTCTGGAGCTGGCGTTCGCCGCAGTGGCGTATGCCCTGCAGATCTACTGCGACTTTTCCGCCTACTCCGACATGGCGATCGGCTCCGCGCGGCTGTTCGGCATTACGCTGATGGAAAACTTCCACGCACCGTCCAAGGAATTCTGGCACAGATGGCACATTTCCTTGTCCACCTGGTTCCGCGACTACTTATATTTCCCGCTCGGCGGCAGCCGCAAGGGCAAAGCGCGCACCTACATCAACGTGCTGATCGTGTTCGCACTGAGCGGCCTGTGGCACGGTGCCGCCATGAAATATGTGCTCTGGGGACTGCTGTTCGGCGTTTTTCAGGTTATCGGCGGCCTGCTGACACCGGCAAAGCAGCGCCTGTGCGCTGCACTGCACATCCCGTGGGACGCAGGCTGGCTGCAGATCATCCGCGTGATTATCACCTTCGGCCTTTCCACGTTTGCGTGGATATTCTTCCGCGCGGATTCTGCTTTGCAGGCGTGTGCTATTATCAAACGCATTGTGACGGCGGCAGGCGCATGCTTCCCGCTTAACCTGACGCATCTCGGTCTGACCGAGCGTGCGCTGCATGTGCTTGCCGTGAGCCTCATCGGACTGGTGCTGACCGACATCATCGGTGACCGTTTTCCGCTGCGGGAAAAGCTGCTGGAGACCGTCTGGCTCCGGTACGCGGTCTGGGTTATCCTGCTGGCAGTGACGGCCGTCTGCGGCGCGTACGGCACCGGATTCAACCCGCAGGAATTCGTCTATTTCCAGTTTTAAGGAGGAATCGCCGTGAAACACATTTTCAAGAGAGAACTGGCGGCCTTCCTTGCCGCTGCGGCAGTGCTCGGCGGTATCCTCGCCGGTGCGACCCATTATCTCACACCGCAGCAGCATGATTACGGCTCGGTCTGGGGCATGTACGAACAGGAGCAGACGGATTCGATCGATGTGCTGTTCTTCGGCTCGTCCGTCACCTACTGTGACGTGGTACCTGCCGTATACTGGGAAAATTCCGGTTTGACCGCCTTTGTGCAGGCCGGACCCGAGCAGCCGCTTCCGCTGACGCTGGATTACTTAAAGGAAAGCCTGCGCACGCAGTCACCCAAGGCGGTTTTCGTGGAGTGCACCGGTATAGCGTTCCATCAATACATGGGCTTCACCAAGACCAATATCGGTCAGATGCCGTGGGGCATCAATCGTCTGCACGCGACCTTTTTTAATGCCGAACCCGAAGTCCGCAAGGGACTGCTGTTTCCGCTGTACTTCTATCACGACCGCTGGACGACCCTCAAGAGCGAGGACGTGCAGCCGTACACCGAGGATATGCTGGCCGGCTACACCTTTCTGTCCGGCGGCACGGACAAGGGGCCGGACGACTGCGAAACGGTTGATATTGCCCCGGAGGACTGGGCGCGCAACATAGACGCCCTTGAGGATATTTACGCGCTCTGCCGCAGGAACAATATTCAGCTGGTGCTGTACCGTGCTCCGACAAAGCGTCTGCACGACGCTGACTGGGACAGGCTGACCGCGCAGTTTGACGGACGCGACGGCGTATCAACACTGAATTGCAGCGACTACACCGCGCAGATTGCCGCAGATCCGGAAAACGACTTCTACGACTCACTGCATTACAACTGTGTCGGTGCGGAGAAATTCAGTGCATTTCTCGCAGACTGGACGAAGAGCAATCTCTCGATCTCGCCGGATGAACCGCAGGATACCACGCTGTGGACGGCACGCCTGCAGCATTTCCGCGATTTAACGGCAAATCCGCCGCAGGAGAACACAAACGCATAACAAAAAAGGACTGCTGCACAGGTTTTATCCTTGTGCAGCAGTCCTTTTCTTATGCGCTTATTTCCAGAAATCAGTTTCTTCCTTGATGCCGATGTTCTTCGCATGAAATACCGGATTCTCACCGCGCTTGCGGCTTGCGACATAATCGTTCAGGCACCTGATGGCCGTGCCGCCAAGAATCAGGATGGTCGGCACGTTGACTACGACGATCATACCCTGCAGCATATCCGCAGTATCCCATACCAGACCGGCGTTTGCGATCGCACCGATGAACACGATGGCTGTAGCAAACAGGCGGAAGAAGAGCAGCTCATGCTTTTTGATGCTGCGATGCAGGATGAACTCCAGACAGCCCTCGCAGTACGAGTAGTTGCCGAGCAGCGTGGTGAACGCGAACAGCATCATCGCCACAGCAAGGAACACCGGACCTGCCGTACCGAGCGTGGATGCGATAGCATTCTGTACATAAACCGCACCGGCGATTTCCTCGGTCGGAACAACGCTGGTGGACAGACACATGAACGCCGTTGCCGTACAGATGAGCAGCGTGTCGATGAATACGGACAGCATCTGCACCAGACCCTGCTTGGCCGGATGGGAAACAGATGCGGTTGCGGCTGCATTCGGTGCAGAGCCCATACCTGCTTCGTTCGAGTACAGACCGCGCTTTACGCCGTACATGATGCAGCTGCCGGAGAAGCCGCCCATCACGGACTGGAAGTCAAATGCGTTGCGGAAGATAGACGCGAACATGCCCGGTACATTCCTGATGTTCAGGAAGATGATGAGCAGCGAAACCAGTACATACAGGATACCCATGAACGGAACAAGGATTTCGGTGATGCTTGCCAGACGCTTTGCGCCGCCGAGTACCATTACGCCGAACAGGAACGCCAGAATGACGCCGATGAACGCCGGCGTGATAACCGGATGGTAGAACTTGAACACCGAGAATGTGGACTGCAGATTGTACGCCGCCAGCATGTTATAGCCGACTGCGTAGATCAGGATGATGAGCACCGAGAAGATGACACCCATCCAGCGCTTGCCGAGTGCATCGCGCATGTAGTACGCAGGACCGCCGTAGCAGCTGCCGTCCGGTGCACGCTTTTTGTAAATCTGCGCGAGCGTAGACTCGATGAAGGCGGTTGCACCGCCGAGCAGTGCGGTTACCCACATCCAGAAGATAGCGCCCGGTCCGCCGAGGCAGATTGCCGTGGATACACCGATGATGTTACCCGTGCCGACACGCGACGCGGTGGAGATCATGAGTGCGCCGAACGAGGAAATGCTCCCCTCGCTTTCCGGCTTCTCCATGATGACCTTGCACGCGTCCCTGAACAGACGAATCTGGATGAATCTGCATCGGAACGTGAAGTAAATGCCGCTGACTATCAGAAACAACGGCACAAACCACGGCTGATACAGTACATCCGATATCGCTGCGATAACGGAGTTGATCGTTTCCAACATAATTTCTATTCCCTTTCCAAAGTACTTTTGTTATCGGTTGTAGTCAACCGGTAACATTTATTTATTATTATACAGGAATCCGACAAACTTCTCAAGCATAAGTTATACCTTAATAAAATAAGTGTTCCAGTACCCACGCAAACGCCTTTGCCGTGCGGCAGTCCGGCTGCTGAAAATGCCCGCCGCTGTTCCATTCCAGTGTGCAGCTTACGTTTTTCTCCTGCAGGAGCGCATACGCTGCCCGCATGCGGTCACCGACGGCAGCCATCACCGGATTGCGCGTCTTTTCCTCGCGGTTGCCCAGACTGAGATAGACGGCAGCGCTGTGCAGATCATGCGCCTGCATGTACTCCAGAAATTTCGGAAACCACAGAGACGGCGAGGCTGCCGCGATGCCGGAAAAACGGTCGGTTCGATATGCGCTCCACAGGGCAAACAGCCCTGCCATCGAGTACCCGCCGATGATGTATTGTCTGTCTGCGTCCTCACACAGCGGCAGGATTTCGCGGAGCAGTGCCGCAGCACCGTCTCCGAAGTCCTCATGACCGAAAACCGCCGGTGCACACCACGGAGACAGGTCGTTGTTCCAGCTTTCAATCTTGACGGCAATCAAACGGAACGGCTGTGCAGTCAGCCGCTTGATCTCTCGGATTTCGTTCTCGATAGCTGGCAGGTCGTGGTCCCCAACCGGCTGCAGCAGCACGTTTTTCGCATTCGGCTCGCCGTATTCGTAAATCCTCATGCAATCCCCTTCTTCTATGCATTTTCGCACTGATTTTACCACAAAATGCACCGCACCGTCAAATTTGCAGTGATTGACAATCCGCATCCGCAACGGTATGATAGATGCAAAGAGTAAAAAGGAGTTTCCGCTATGGGAAAATATATACTGGCGCTCGATCAGGGCACGACAAGCTCGAGAGCGATCTTATTTGACAGCGAACAGAATATTCTCGCTATCCGGCAGCATGAGCTGACCCAACACTATCCGCACGAGGGCTGGGTCGAGCAGGACCCGATGGAAATCTGGTCCACGCAGTATGCGGCTATGCTCGAGGTGCTGGCGGCAGCCGATGTTTCTCCGTCCGATGTGGCGGGCATCGGCATCACCAACCAGCGCGAGACGACCATCCTGTGGGATAAAAATACCGGACGGCCGATTCACAACGCTATCGTCTGGCAGTGCCGCCGCACAGCGGATATTGTGGACAGGCTGGTGCAGGACGGTCTCTCCGAGCACATCCGACGCACGACCGGTCTGGTGCCGGATGCGTATTTTTCGGGAACGAAAATCAAGTGGCTGCTCGACCATGTGGAGGGCGCACGGGAAAAGGCCGAGCGCGGGGAAATCCTGTTCGGCACGGTGGATTCCTGGCTGGTGTGGAAGCTGACCGGCGGCAAGGTGCATATCACGGACGCGACCAATGCCGCACGCACGATGATCTTCGACATTCACCGTCTGGACTGGGACGACACCCTGCTTGAAGCGCTCGATATTCCCCGGGCGATGCTGCCGCGCGTGTGCTCCTCGAGCGAGGTATACGGTTCTGTTTCCCTGCCGGGCGGCGATGTTCCGATTGCAGGCATTGCAGGCGACCAGCAGGCGGCGCTGTTCGGTCAGACCTGCTTTGCGGCAGGCGATGCGAAAAACACCTACGGCACGGGCTGTTTTCTGCTGATGAACACCGGCACGACCGCCTGCGAGAGCAAAAACGGCCTGCTGACCACCATCGGCATTCAAATCAGCGGAGAGACGCAGTACGCGCTCGAGGGCAGTGTGTTTGTCGGCGGCGCCGTCATCCAGTGGCTGCGGGATGAGATGCGCTTTTTCTCCGAGAGCCGCGATGCGGAATACTACGCGGGCAAGGTGAAGGACACCGGCGGCGTGTACCTCGTGCCTGCATTCACCGGTCTGGGCGCGCCGCATTGGGATATGTACGCACGCGGCTGTCTCATCGGTCTGACGCGCGGCACGACCCGCGAGCACATCATCCGCGCCGCACAGGAGTCCATCGCCTATCAGGTGAACGACCTGCTGACCGCCATGAAACGCGATACCGGCACTGCCCTCTCCTCCCTGTCTGTGGACGGCGGTGCCAGCCGCGACAGCTTCCTGATGCAGTTCCAGAGCGATATTTCGGACTGCACGATTCGCCGTCCGGTCATCCGCGAAACGACCGCGCTCGGCGCATGCTATCTTGCCGGACTCGCGACCGGTGTGTGGCACAGCCGCGAAGAGCTGAAGCAGCTCTGGCGGTGTGATACGCTGTATGCGCCCTCGATGGACGAGAATAAACGCCGCAAGCTGCTCTCCGGCTGGGATAAGGCGGTTGGACGGTCGCTTGATTGGGCGGAGCATTAAAAACAGCAAAAAGCAAACCCGAGGTGCAGGTGTAAAACCTGCACTTCGGGTTTTGTATTTAATCTGGTTTAGTTGTTCGCTTGAATCCATGCAGGCAGCTGCTCGATATTCAGCAGCACATCATCGGCGCCGGCCTCGATGAACATCTGCCGCGCACGGTCAAATGCGGCCTGCTTTTTCTCAGCGGAGAGCGTCTCATAGGCTGCCTGCGTCATGCCCATCACACTGTTGCCCTCGAGCACGCCGAGCGAGCAGACATCGGCGTTCCTGCCCTCCCGGATGTCGGACACAGTGTCACCGACCTTGACGACCGCCTGTACGGACGGCACCCCCCACTCGCTCACGAAAAGGCAGGTTGTCAGAAAACTGATAAGTCATCAATCGTCCTCCTTTGGGTCTGCGTGTTCCATTGGAACACACTCGACTTGGTGATGTGTAAACGATACGACATTAACTTCACTCCATCGACATATGAGCGATTTCATCGAACTGTGCTTGATACTTTGCAGCGCAGGCAGGGCAAATATGCTATTCACCGATTTGCACACGAGTTGGATTACCACAAAAGACACAAGCCGTTGAATGTTTTGCGACAATTACTTTCCCGTCAGCAGCGGAAATTTCAACCTCCATGCCGATGGGCCAATTAAAGGTTTTCCGAAACTCCTTGGGAATGACTACGCGACCGAGATCATCTATCTTACGAACCGGACCCATTTCAGCCATTTCACAGCACCTCCTTCTGTTATACAGATATAAAAAACTTACCTTTGAGGTGTGTTCCTCTTGGTAAGTTTAATATTACATTTTTCGTCGAAAAATGAAATGCGGTTGCCACTTTACAAAAACGGTATATCGTGGTATTATAATCTATACCACGGTAAGGGAGGTTTCGCCATGGCTGTTGACAAAAAGGGCACAAAGCAGATTGCGGCTAACAAAAAGGCATGGCATGACTACTTTGTCGAGGAAAAGTATGAAGCGGGCATCGAGCTTGCGGGTACCGAGGTAAAGTCTATCCGTCTGGGACAGATCAATCTCAAGGATTCCTACTGTTCGTTCAAGGACGGTGAGATATTCGTGCGCGGCATGCACATTTCGCCGTATGAAAAGGGCAACATCTTCAATAAGGACCCGTTGCGCGTGCGTAAGCTGCTCATGCACAAGCGCGAGATCGTCAACCTGTTCAGCAAGACCAAGCAGGACGGCTATTCGGTCATTCCGCTGGCGGTTTATTTCAAAAGCTCGCGCGTGAAGGTTGAAATCGGTTTGTGCAAGGGCAAAAAGCTGCACGATAAGCGTGACAGTATCGCCGCACGCGATGCAAAACGCGAGATGGACCGTGCGATGAAAGAGCGTAATCGTTAATTAAAAAAATGGAAAAGCTGAGAGCAGAATCATTCGCTATTCTCAATTTTCCATTCTCCATTTCAAAATGGGGCCGTAACGGGTTCGACGGGGGTGTTGAAGCCGGGATAGCGGGCCGCAGTGGGGATCTGCGATAAAAGCTCCAACTGTTTATAAATTAAACAACAACAATTATACTCTTCAGGCTGCCTAATTAGGCTTAGCCCGTCGGCTCAGAGAGGACCACGGCTTAGAGACCCGGCGTCGATTAGTGGTGAACGTGTACGAGGTAAGAGTTGCCCTCGTCATGTAAAATGACTCTACCAAAACGGTAAGCCTGTTTGCCGGCGTGCCGCGGCGGGAATCTTAATCGACAAACTGCGCCCGGAGAAGTCCTCGTGGATGCGCTTTCGGACAGGGGTTCAACTCCCCTCGGCTCCACCAAAACTAACACAAAACCGACGGTTTAAGCCGTCGGTTTTGCTGTTTTATCGACGGATTGCAACTTTTATAGAATACGATGTTGCACGTGTAGCCTTTTGTAGCCATTGACATGGTGCGGATAAAGTGATATTCTCATCGTGAGGTGAGGATAATGGCATACGGCAGTATCACACGACGCGGTGAAGCGTTTCGAGTTTGCTTTGATTATGGTAAAGATAGTTCAGGCAAACGCGTTCGCCAATACCAGACCTTTGCGACAAAGAAAGAGGCAACACAGGCACTCAATGCACATAAGGTCAAAATGGATCAGGGTACTTATGTTCTTCCAAGCGAGTATACCTTTGCGCAGTGGCTTGATTACTGGTACAAGGACATTATCCTGCCGCAGATTGAGGAAACGACGGCGTACGGCTATCGTGGCATGATCAAGAATTACCTTAAGCCGGAGCTTGGCGAAATCAGACTGCAAAAGCTGACAGCACGCGATATTCAGCGGTATTACACGTGGCTGATGAACGAAAAGGGGCTGTCGCCGAATACGGTCATCAAGCACCATAACCTGCTCACGAATGCGTTGAATGCAGCGGAAAGACAGGAGTACATCACAAAAAATCCAATGCGTGCGGTATCGCCTCCTAAAAAGCGTCAGCACGAAGCGAAATTCTACACGCCTGAGCAGCTGGGAGTTTTGCTGGACAAAGTGGCAGGAACGCGGCTCGAACTGCCGGTGTATATCTGTGCCTACCTCGGACTGCGGCGCGGCGAGCTGTGCGGTCTGCGGTGGAGTGATGTTGATCTTGAGCACCAGACTATCACGATTGAGAATACGCGAACACAGGCGGGAAAGAAAGAGATTGAAAAGGGCACCAAAACGGTCTCTTCGACACGCACACTGTATCTGCCTGATACACTGTGTGAAATGCTGAAAACGGCAAAGGAGCGTGAACAGGAGTGCAAAACAGCGTATAAGAATGTGTATGACGATAATGATTATGTGGTCGTGATGGAGGACGGCAAGCCGTTTCGACCAAATTATCTGTCTGAGCTGTTCAGCAAATTTCTCGCAGATAACGACTTGCCTAAGATTGTTCTGCATGAGCTGCGACATACCTTTGCTTCTCTCTCCAATCAGGCTGGTATTCCCTCCTTTAATATAGGAAAGGCACTCGGGCATTCGACGCCTGCAACGACACAGAAAATATATACGCACCTGCTCGATCGTACGCATACGCAGGCAGTCGAGGGCGTGGCGGCCATCGCAGATGAGGCGCGGCGCAAGGCAGGAAAAAGCTATCTGCTGCAGTTGGCAGCCGCACTTATCGATGAGATTGGGGTATGGGATCCGATGAAATTTGGCAGCTGCAATGAGTATATAGAAGAAATCCAGACGATCGGCAAGCAGCTGACACCTCAGACGGACGCTGCTGCAATGGGACATATGTTGTACGAGACGTTTCGGGCCTCCTTCGGCACCCGCTCGTTCCGGTGCACACTCGAGGAGTGCGAAGAGGTGGCAGAGCGGGTTATTCGGAGAGTGCATTGCTAACGGTAAAACAAAAGGCAATGATGTGTTATATATAAAATTTCATGTGCAATGGAGGCAGAGTAAAAAAAGTTATTCAGTTAATCGATGAGGAAAACTTGAAATAAATACTGCGGAGATGTTGAGTATGCGTTATTGATTGTGCTTAAAATTTCGCGTCAGGCATGATATAATAAGGTAAAGCAAAGGCGGTGAGCAAGTGGCGGATTATACAATCAAATTATATGACGAAGAACTGCTGTCTTTTACAGCGGAAAAGTTCTTAGACGAAATTGTGATCAGCAATATTCGGGAGAATGACAGCCGCAGGTCTGTATTCCCGATCGACCTCGAGCCGACGGCAGACAGCATTCTTCATTGGCTGCGCCGACGGGTCATTCCGAAAAATCGTGCATTTGTCGGTGAGATACTGCATTCGCTTGGCCTTCAGCCGAACGATGTGCTAGGTATTATCGACGTCTGCAAGGGACTTTCGCTGAATGACAGCTACTGGGTGACGCCTGCCGGTTTTGCAGGTTTGTTTGCGGATTACAACCTTTATGAAAATCCTTTTTCGGAAGTGCTGTCCATGGTGGCATACACCGGCTACGGCTCATCGGATAAGGCGTTTACGACCTCGCCGGAGCTGACGACAGACGGTATGCTGCCCAAAGCGTGGCGCAGCGTGAATGGCGGTATTTATCTGTATAAAGGCGGCAGTTCCGGAGCGGCAAATGCGGGAAACGAGCCGTATGCGGAGTATTATGCGGCGCAGATTGCGGAGGCAATGGGAATTAACGCGGTATCATACGGACTTGACCGCTGGAAAGGTATTCTGGCGTCTACCTGCAAGCTGTTTACCGATATCGACACCTCGTATGTGTCGATGGGACGTCTTTTCCGCAATGTAACCTTGAAGAAATGCATGGATTTCTGTTCCGAGCGGGAAGCGTTTGCCGAACAGCTGAAGAGTATGCTGATGTTTGATTCGCTTATTTGCAATGAGGATCGACATTTCGGCAACTTTGGTGTTCTGCGTGATAATCACAGCGGAGAGATCATCGCCATGGCGCCGCTTTTCGACCACGGACTGGGACTGTTTGCGCAGGCGTTCAGTACGGAATTGCAGTCGGCAGAGGCACTCTTCGAG
>ERZ857750.2887-NODE-2887-length-15292-cov-8.343900_pt1 | contig 15292 bp, 13 predicted proteins | sample MGYA00519915_ERZ857750 | MGnify/ENA primary metagenome ERZ857750 (study PRJEB31778, sample SAMEA3449358) | human gut metagenome | biome: human gut; feature: human-associated habitat; material: faeces | place: United Kingdom | collected 2010/2012 ... | reverse complement strand
GAAAAACCAAGAAAAACTAAGAAATGCGAGGTTATGCAACAATGATAAAAATACTTTTCATCTGCCACGGCACTCTTTGAAAGCTTCTCCCAAAAGTCAGTAAAATCAAGGTCCGGAAGGCATAGGCAGCTGAAAAATAACCCGAAAATAACCCACGGGATTTTGTGCAGATATTACATGTAAATATAGATGATTTTGGGACGCAACATGATAGAAGAGCTGTAAGATTTTGAAAAGAAAATCTTATGGCTTTTTGCTTGTTTTGGATTACAAAAATTTTGTATAGATTGAAAAATTCACGTTTTCGTGATACTCTATTCCTATATCTGTTGGTAAAATAATGGAGGTATGACATGGCAGTCAGTTATAAAAAATTATTCCATTTATTGATAGAAAAAAACATGACGAATGCACAGTTGCAGCAGGAGGCTGGTTTCTCCGCAAATATCATCACACGGCTGAAACGTAATGGGTATATTTCCCTCGAAAGCGTAGAGAGTATATGTCGTGTTCTGAACTGTGGCGTTGACGATATTCTGGAATTTGTACCAGAGGATAACGGAGGAAAAGAGAATGGTTGATATCAAAAAGGAACAGGAACGTGATGAACTGCACCGTGCAATATGGGCAATTGCAGATGAACTGCGTGGAGCAGTCGATGGTTGGGACTTCAAAAATTATGTTCTTGGCACGATGTTCTATCGTTATATTTCCGAAAACTTGTGTAATTACATAAACAGTGGTGAGATTGATGCGGGCAACACGGATTTTGATTTTGCTAAAATGCCGGATGAAGATGCAGAAGAAGCAAGAGAAGGACTGGTAGAGGAAAAAGGATTTTTTATCCTTCCGAGTGAACTTTTCTGTAATGTCCGTGCCAATGCTGCGAATGATGAAAACTTAAATGAAACACTGGAGCGTGTGTTCCGTCACATCGAGGAATCAGCGAAAGGAAGTGAGGCAGAGAGTGACTTTGCCGGACTGTTTGATGACTATGATGTAAACAGCAATAAACTGGGTTCTACCGTTGCAAAGCGTAATGAAAAACTCGTAAAGTTACTGAATGGCGTAGGCGAAATGAATCTGGGAGATGTGAAAGATCATTCCATTGATGCCTTTGGTGATGCGTATGAGTATCTTATGACTATGTATGCATCGAATGCCGGAAAATCTGGTGGAGAGTTCTTTACTCCGGCAGATGTGTCCGAACTACTCACACGCCTTGGAACTGTAGGAAAAACAGAAATCAATAAAGTATATGATCCTGCTTGCGGTTCGGGTTCATTGCTTTTGAAGGCTGAGAAAATTCTTGGAAAGGATGCTATCCGTAACGGATTTTATGGGCAGGAGATCAATATCACAACTTACAACCTGTGCCGTATTAATATGTTTCTGCATGATGTGGGATTCGATAAATTTGATATAGCTTGTGAGGATACATTGCTCAGTCCACAGCACTGGGATGATGAGCCATTTGAGCTGATCGTGTCTAATCCGCCATATTCTATCAAGTGGGCGGGAGACGAAAACCCACTGCTCATCAATGACCCTCGTTTTGCTCCGGCTGGAGTTCTGGCACCTAAGAGCAAAGCGGATATGGCGTTTATTATGCACAGTTTATCATGGCTTGCATCCAATGGAACTGCTGCCATCGTATGTTTTCCGGGAATCATGTACCGTGGTGGTGCAGAGCAGAAAATCCGTAAATATCTGGTAGATAACAACTATGTGGATTGCGTTATTCAGTTGCCGAGTAACCTGTTCTTTGGCACTTCAATTGCAACCTGTATCATGGTAATGAAAAAGAACAAGGCAGACAACAAGACACTATTTATTGATGCTACAAGCGAGTGCGTGAAGGTTACTAACAACAATAAGCTGACACCAGAAAATATTGACCGCATCGTGGATATGTTTGCTAAGCGTGAAGAAGTGGAGTATTTTGCACATCTAGCAAGCTATGAAGAAGTATCCGGTAATGATTATAACTTGTCTGTATCCACTTATGTTGAAGCCGAAGATACCAGAGAGAAAATTGACATCGTGAAGCTGAATGCAGAAATTAAGGAAATTGTTGCCCGTGAGCAGGTACTCCGTGATGAGATTGATAAGATCATTGCAGAAATCGAGGTGTAATTATGAAAGAAAAAGAAGCGTTGAAAAATTTGATTGATAATCCAAAACAACCTAATGTCAGTGAATGGGTTTATGAGGTAGAGGCGTTTTTAGATGAAATTAATGAAAGCAACGAAGAAGCATGGGTACTTATTGATGGTATAAAAAAGCAAGGAGATGCTTTTCAGCGTTGCGAAAATTTGGTGGCATTATTACGCCAACTCTATAAGAGAAAATACGATAAAGTGTCCATTCCACCAATAATGAAAAGAAATCAAATATTTGTTGCTATGATGTTTGCGGAAGAAACTGCTTCTACATATGAAAATGTATATAAGCCTGTTATTCAATCATTGAATTATTCGGCTATGAGAATTGATGAGAAACAATTCAATGGATCTATTATCGGAGAAATTACTGCTGAAATAACAGATTCTGTTGCTTTGATTGCAGATTTAACAGGAAATCGTGGCGGTGTTTATTATGAAGCCGGAATTGCCAGAGGACTACAGTTGTGTAATCATCCAATCAAATTAATTTTAACTTGTAAACAAAGTTTTTTTGATAGTGAAAGAGTTCATTTTGATGTAAGTGGTGACAACATTGTTCTTTATGCAAACGATGACGATTTGAAACAAAAACTTGCAAAAAGATTACAGGCTGTTTTGAGCAAGGAGGCTGAAGCATGAGCCAATTAGATGAACTGATTGCGGAGTTTTGCCCAAACGGTGTGGAATATAAAACGATTGATGAAATAGCAGTGGATATATATAGAGGTTCTGGTATTAAAAGGGATCAGGTAACTGAGGAAGGAATACCATGTGTGCGTTATGGAGAAATTTATACAACGTACGGTGTCTGGTTCGAAGAATGCAAGTCTCATACAAAATTGGAGTATGTAAAATCGCCAAAGTATTTTGAACATGGAGATATTTTATTTGCAATAACTGGAGAAAGTGTTGAAGATATTGCAAAGTGTTGTGCATATATAGGAAATGAGAAATGCTTAGCGGGTGGAGATATAGTTGTACTGAAACATAAAGAAGATCCCAAATACATAAGTTATGCTTTATCAACAGTAGATGCACAAAGACAGAAAAGTTCTGGAAAGGTAAAAAGTAAAGTTGTTCATTCTAGCGTACCATCTATTAAAGCCATTAAGCTTCCTGTACCTCCTCTGGAGGTACAACGTGAAATAGTCCATATTTTGGACTCTTTCACGTTACTTACAGCCGAGCTTACAGCCGAGCTTACAGCCGAGCTTACAGCTCGGAAGAAACAGTATGAATTTTATCGTAATAAACTGCTGACATTCGATAACAATGTTAAAATCGTTCCGTTAGCTGATATTGCTGATATTGGTACGGGTAGTAGTAATACTAATGAAGGACTTGAAGAAGGTAAATATCCTTTTTATGTCCGTTCACAGGAACCGTTGCGAAAAAATGAATACGAATATGATGAAATTGCTATTATTACTGCTGGTGATGGAGTAGGCGTGGGAAAGGTATTTCATTATGTTGAGGGAAAATATGCTTTGCATCAAAGAGCATACAGAATTCATATAAACACTCCAGATGTATTACCAAGATATTATTTTCACTATATGAGATCGGCATTTTTACCATATATACAGAAAACTATGTTTCAAGGATCAGTGGCATCTATTCGAAGACCGATGCTAAATCAATTCCCTGTTCCTGTTCCAACATTGGATGTACAGAAAAGGCTTGTTAATGTTCTCGACAATTTTGAAGCCATCTGCACTGACCTAAATATTGGCTTGCCAGCCGAAATAGAAGCACGTCAGAAGCAATATGAATATTATCGTGATTTGCTCTTGACATTTGCTGAAACGGGTAGCACGCTCATGACAGACAGACAGACAGACAGACAGACAGACAGACAGACAGACAGACAGACAGACAGAGCTGAGCGCAATTAAGCTCATTCAGTATGTGTTTGGTTATGCAATGGTTAGCCTTGATTATATTGCTGATTTCAGAAATGGCAAAGGGCATGAAAAAAGCATTGTAGCTGATGGAAAATATATTGTTGTAAATTCTAAGTTTATTTCTACTGATGGGCAAGTGAGGAAATATTCGGATGACCAGATTTGTCCATTATATGTGAATGATATTCTGATGGTTATGAGTGATTTGCCAAATGGTCGTGCACTGGCAAAATGTTACTTAGTTGATGAGGATGATAAATATACTCTTAATCAGAGAATTGGAGCATTTACAGTTAGCAGACCAGATTTGGTTACTACAAAATATTTGTATTATATATTAAGTCGTAATCCACAGTTGTTAAGGTATGATAACGGAGCAGACCAAACAAATTTACGGAAAGCAGATATTTTAAATATTTCAATTGCTGTTCCAACGGTCAAGGAGCAGAAGAAAATTACAGAAATTCTAGACCATTTTAACACTCTCTGCAACGACTTGTCTGCAGGACTTCCGGCAGAAATCGAAGCACGTCAGAAGCAGTATGAATATTACAGGGATAAGCTGTTATCCTTTAAAGAATTACCAAAGTAAGGAGGCGAGGATGTGCCGTACTTTAATATTGTAGCGGAGACATCGGAGAATACCGTTGTCACGGAATATGAGCCAGTCAAGAAGCGTTCTGACAGTTACCAGAGCGAAGCAGAACTGGAACAGGAGTTTATCCGTCTGCTCTGTGAACAGGGATATGAATATCTGCCGATTCACACGGAGAAAGACCTGATTGCCAATCTCCGTAAGAAATTAGAGGAATTGAATAACTATCAGTTTTCAGACACAGAATGGGATGATTTTTTCAAAAATGCCGTTGCCAATCCAAATGAGCATATTGTGGAAAAGACTAGGAAGATACAGGAGGACAATGTCCAAGTCCTGACTCGTGATGACGGTTCTTCCAAGAATATTACACTCATAGATAAAAAGAACATCCATAACAACAGGTTGCAGGTCATCAATCAGTATGTAATTGGCATGGAAAATGGTGCAAAGCATGACAACCGTTATGATGTTACAGTATTAGTAAACGGTCTTCCTCTTGTGCATATTGAGCTGAAGTGCAGAGGAGTTGCTATCCGTGAAGCATTCAATCAGATCAACCGCTACCAGAGAGACTCTTTCTGGGCAGGATGCGGATTGTATGAATATATTCAGATTTTTGTTATTTCCAATGGCACGAATACAAAATATTATTCCAACAGTACCAGAAGGAATGCAGAAAAAGAACATGAGAAACGGGGAGCAAGTAAGACCAAGACCAGTAACAGTTTTGAGTTTACCTGCTTCTGGGCAGATGCCAACAACCGGGTGATTCCTGATCTGATTGATTTTACAAAGACTTTTTTCGCAAAGCATACGATTCTGAATATCCTTACGAAGTATTGCATTTTTACATCTGAGGATATGCTGATGGTCATGCGTCCGTACCAGATCACGGCTACGGAGCGGATTCTCAATCGTATCGAAATTGCCAATAATTATAAGAAGTACGGCAGTGTCGAGGGTGGTGGTTACATCTGGCATACCACAGGTTCCGGCAAGACGCTGACTTCGTTCAAGACGGCAAGACTGGCATCGAAACTGCCTTATATTGACAAGGTACTGTTTGTGGTTGACCGCAAAGATCTGGACTACCAGACCATGAAAGAATATGACCGTTTTGAAAAAGGTGCGGCCAACAGCAATACCTCGACAACCATATTAAAACGGCAGTTGGAAGACCCGGATGCACACATCATCATTACTACAATTCAGAAACTGGCTACCTTTATAAAAAAGAATCCGGGACATGAAGTTTATACGAAACATATCGTTATTATTTTTGATGAGTGCCACCGCAGTCAGTTTGGGGATATGCACACTGCGATTGTGAAGAATTTCAAGAAATACCATCTGTTTGGATTTACAGGAACACCGATTTTTTCTGTTAATTCCGGCAGAGCAAAAAATCCAGAATTCTTTACTACAGGTCAGACCTTTGGAGATCAGCTCCACAGTTATACGATTGTGGATGCTATTAACGATAAAAATGTTCTTCCATTCCGGGTGGATTATATTAAAACGATGGATGTGGAAGAAGAAATCACAGATGAGATGGTCTGGGACATCAACCGTGAAAAGGTTATGATGGCTCCTGAGCGTATCCGAATTGTAACACAGTATATACTGGAACATTTTGACCAGAAGACCTATCGTGGAGATAAAACTTACATATATAATACGCTGACTAATATCGCAGAGGTAGCTTCTGCCAAACGGGACGAGGTAGAGGAAATCAAGCAGAAACAGCGTATCAGCGGTTTTAATTCCATTTTTGCAGTATCGAGCGTTCCGATGGCAAAATTGTATTATCAGGAATTTAAAAAGCAGATGGTAGAAGACCCGACCAAGAAGCTACGTGTTGCGACCATTTTCAGTTATGGTGCAAATGAGGAAGAATCGGATGGTATTCTGGATGAAGAAAATTCAGAGGATACCTCTGCCCTTGATCAACCGTCCAGAGAATTTCTGGAAGAAGCCATCAAGGATTATAATGAAATGTTCCATACGAATTACGATACCTCAAGTGATAAATTCCAGAATTACTATAAAGATGTGTCACTTCGTATGAAGAACAAGGAATTGGATATTCTGATCGTAGTAAATATGTTCCTGACAGGTTTTGATGCCACAACCATGAATACGCTGTGGGTAGACAAGAATCTGAAAATGCACGGGTTGATACAGGCATTTTCCCGTACCAATCGTATTTTAAATTCCATCAAGACTTTTGGAAATATTGTATGTTTCCGAAATCTGCAAAAGCGAGTGGATAGTGCCATTTCCCTGTTCGGAGACAAGAATGCCGGAGGTATTGTTCTGTTGCAGAGTTTTAAGGATTATTATTACGGATATGAATCTGTAGATGGTAAGCCAATGCCGGGGTATGTGGATATGATGGAAGATTTGAATAATAAGTTCCCTCTGTCAGAACCACAGATTGTCGGAGAACAGAACCAGAAAGATTTTATCGCTTTGTTTGGTGCGATTCTCCGTATGAGAAATCTGCTGCTTTCCTTTGATGATTTCAAGGGGAACGAGTTGATTTCCGAACGTGATTTACAGGATTACCTTGGACGCTATCAGGATTTGCGTGATGAATGGAAACGCAAGCGTCAGGAAAGTACGGATATTACAGATGATGTAGTATTTGAGATTGAATTGATCCGGCAGATAGAGATTAACATTGATTATATTCTCATGCTCGTAAAGAAGTACCATGATACCCATTGCGAAGACAAGGAAGTTTTAATTACCATCAATAAGGCGATTGATGCCAGTCCAGAACTGCGTAGCAAGAAACAGCTCATTGAAACTTTTATTGCAGGAATCAATGATGTGGATGATGTCATGAATGAGTGGCATGAGTATGTGGTGGAACAGCGAGATCATGACCTTAATGCGATTATTACGGAAGAAAAGCTGAAGCCGGAAGATACACGAAAGTTCATGGAGAATGCGTTCCGTGACGGAGAAATCAAAACAGCCGGAACGGACATCGATAAACTTATGCCACCGATTTCACGCTTTGGCGGTGGTGGCAGAGCCAAGAAGAAACAGGGTGTCATTGACAAGCTGAAGACTTTCTTTGAAAAGTATTTTGGTATCGGTGGTTCGTCTACCTTTACTAAGCCGGAGCATAAGACAGTGAAGTATAGTCTTGATGAGCAGAATACATTGTCTATGGTTGCAGAATCTAAAACGCCATATGGAAATGAATAAAATGTTATAAATCTGTTGTTAATAAAACGTAGGGAGAGTGTGTCTGCAATGAGCAAAGGAGTAATTTACATACTGACTAATCCATCATTCCCTGATTATGTGAAAATAGGATATGCAAAAGATTTAGAAAAGAGAATGAAGCAACTAAATCGAAGTGAAACTATTCCATTTGCATTTCGTGCATATGCTGTATATGAAGTGGAATCAAATCTGACAGATCTTGTTTTACATGATTTGATTGATAAATTGAATCCAGATTTACGATCAATAGAAAATTTTGATGGAAAAGAGAGAAAAAGAGAATTTTATGCCATGAGCCCGGAAGATGCCTATGACTTACTGGACAGCATTGCAAAAATCAGTGGAACTGAAGAACGATTGAAGAAAATGGCACCAGAGGGACATGAAATTTTGGATGAGGAAACAGCTGCAGAAGTCGCAAAAGAAAGTAGGCGCGGACCATTCAGATTTAGTAAATATGGCATTCCTCAGAATGCTGAATTGGTTTTTATTAATGATGCATCGGTGATTGTGAAAGTCATTGATGACAGGCATATTGCTTATAAAGGAGTTACGACATCTTTATCAGCATTAGCACAGCAGTTGTTAGAATATGATTATCAGGTACAGGGAACTGCATATTTTAGCTATCAGGGGGAAAAACTAACAGATCTTAGAGAACGAATGGAAAGCAAGAAATAACACGTTGATTGCAGAAAGTTGGTGGAAAGCTTGGATATAAAACAATTAATCGGTGAAGCAACCGAATATGACAAAAAGCTATCTTTGGAAGCGAAGAAACCAAAGAGTTGGTGTAAGAGCGTAAGTGCTTTTGCAAATACACTTGGTGGAGCGTTAATCTTTGGAATAGCCGATAATGATGAAGTTGTAGGACTTGAAAATCCGAATGGTGATGCTGAGAAAATAAGTGAAATCATTAAGACAAGGATGGATCCAATTCCAGAATTTCGTCTTCGATTTGAACAGGTCGAAGATGGAAAAGTATTAATTATACTGGATATTTTCAAAGGTGAAGAGACACCGTACTATTATTCGGGTGATGGTGTGCTGGAAGCATATGTTCGTGTTGGAAACGAGAGTGTGAAAGCGACATCAACGGAATTGAAAAGACTGGTGTTGCGTGGTAGAAATACATCTTATGATTCGCAGATTTCTACGTATAAGGTGGAAGATTTTGCTTTTTCCAAACTCCGGGAAAGATATAAAAAATGGACAGGAAATAGTTTTAATGAGAAAGATCTTATATCATTTGGGTTGGCGAATGAGCAAGGATATTTGACAAATGCCGGAGCCTTGGTTGCAGATGAAAGCCCTATTCGATGGTCAAGATTATTTTGTACCCGGTGGAATGGATTAAATAAAAGCGGTGGTACAATAGATGCATTTGACGATGCGGAATATTCTGGAAGTGTATTGTCATTAATTGATAATGGAGAAGCTTTTATTAAGAGAAATGCGAAATTAATGTGGAGAAAGACTGCTAATTCCAGAGAAGAAATGCCGGAATATGTAGAACGTAGTTATCATGAAGCATTGGTTAATGCATTGGCTCATAGAGATTATCTTGTGAATGGTAGTGAAGTGCATATTGATATTTACGATGATCGTATGGAAATTTATTCGCCAGGAGGCATGCCGGACGGTTCCATTATTCAGGACAGAGATCCGCTTACAGTTCCGTCAACGAGAAGAAACCCGGTTTTAGCAGATATATTTAATCGGCTGGGATATATGGAACGTAAAGGTAGTGGATTCGGAAAAATCATCGGCGGCTATGAATTTCAGATCAACTATGATGAAAGTAAAAAGCCGTCTTTTAGATCGGATCGGTACCAGTTTACAGTTGTGATGCCAAATTTGAATTACAATGTCCCTCAGGATGTCCCTCAGGATGTCCCTCGGAATGTCCCTCAGAAAAAAGAGAGTAATCCGTTGGAAATTCAAATATTGAATATGATAAAAAAGGATAATAAAATCAGTACAGAAAAAATGGCAATGACGTTAGGAATAAGTTCCAAGACTGTAAAACGTCACATCAAAGATATAGGTATTATACGATTTATTGGCCGTGGTTCCAATGGACATTGGGAAATAATTGATGATTAGAAATACAACTTAATATCATTAATAGCAAAGCTATAAGATTTCAAGAATGGAGTCTTATAGCTATTTTTTTGCACAAAAATAAAAAAATTTTCTCCAACACCTTGTAAAAACACCGTTCTTCTTTTGTATATGTGAGAGACAAAAACAGAAAAATAAAATTTTTTGCATTTGCCCACTGTATTTTACCCTCTGAGCGTTTCGTTATATGAGGGCGTAAAAAAGAAAGTCTGATGCAATGGTAATAAATTGTTTTTGTGCTCTCAATTGAATCCAGGCCTGATTCATATGGAACAAGTAGATCAGAACAAAAAAAGGAGGAAGATGAGATGAACAAAGTGATTTTAATGGGACGGCTTACAAAAACTCCGGAGATTAAATATTTGCAGGATGATAATAAAACCGCAATGGCACGATATACGTTAGCGGTTGACCGGAGATATGGAAAAGACCGGGAAAGGGAAGCAGATTTTATTCCCTGCGTGACATTCGGAAAGAATGCAGAGTTCGCGGAAATCTATTTGAAAAAAGGAACCAAGATCGTCATCAGCGGACGAATCCGCACAGGAAGTTATACGGACAGCGAAGGAGTGAAAAGATACAGCAGCAATGTTGTTGTGGAAGAACATTTTTTTACTGAAAGTAAGAAAGCATCCGATACGGATTCCAAAGATGGATTTATGAGTGTGCCGGAAGATGAGGAGCTACCGTTTGAGTAGACAGATCTCTGGAGCTTAAGCGGAAGAGCGCACTTATATACTTTAGCAAGTATGTGCGTCCTCCGGAAGGGTACTTCTTTCTGGAAACTATTCCAAAAGAAGTTTGCGGATTGCATCCGGTGAAGGGGTATCCCTTCCGGCATAGATGCCTAACCCATAAAAAGAAAACATGAAAAGAGAAATAACAGGAGGAAGTTGATTATGGCAAAAAAAGAAAATTTTCAGGAATATGTAACACGTACACAAAATGAAATCGCAGGGATTGAATCGAAAATCGAAGCGGAAGAATTGAAGAAACTGCAATTAGAACACAAGATGAAGCGATTACAGAATGTTACAGAATATAAGGTGAATAAATCGAGAAAAGCGAGAGTGAGTCGCCTGATTACAAGGGGAGCGGCGATTGAATGTATCTGCAAAGATGTGGAATTGCTTGATAAAGCAGAGTTCTTTCTTCTGGCAGAAAGGATTTTCTCGGATCAGGATCTTCGAGATAAGATTGCAAAAATGGTTGTTGGAAGAAGAGAACGTGCAGAGGCAGGAGAGGCAGAGCTTCAAAGTACCATCGAAGATTTAAAAGAAGCCGGATATTGGAAGTCTAGCAGAAAGGAGTAGGAGATGGCAAGCTATCATTTTCATTTAACACAGGTGAAGAGAAGCAGAGGGCAGTCCGTGATTGCTCAGGCTGCATATCGCGCAGGAGAAAAGCTCTACAGTACTTACTATGGAGAATCCAGTGATTTTACAAGAAAACGTGGCGTGGTCATGGCAGAAATTTGTCTGCCGGACCATGCACCAAGGGAATATGCTGACAGGGAAACGTTGTGGAATGCGTTGGAATGGGCAGAGTCTGGAAGAAAAGCACAGCTGGCTCACAGCTTTGATATTACGCTCATGAACGAGTTTTCCATGGAAGAAAACATTGAAATGGCACGAGCATTTGTCCAGGAAGAACTGGTGGCCAGAGGCATGATTGCCGACTTTGCAATTCATGATCCAGTGCGGCCGAAAGGTGCAGAACCTAATCCACATATCCACATCTTAGTTCCGATCCGTCCTTTGAAGGAAGATGGAACCTGGGGGATAAAAGAAAAGAAGATATCGGTGATGGATGAGCAGAGGAATCCGGTTTTGGATAAAAATGGAAAACAGGCATACCGTGCAGTATCCACAACCGGATGGAGCAGCAAGGAGATGCTGATCTATCTGCGAAAAAACTGGGAAAATCGGTGCAATGAAAAGTTTAAAGAAAAAGGATTGGCTGTTCGGGTCGATGCACGTTCGTTCAAAGAACGGGGGATTGACCGAATCCCAATGATCCATGAAGGACCGCATGTACGCGCAATGGAAGCAAAAGGAATCCGGACTGCATTAGGAAATCTGAACCGGCTGATCAGTCAGTTTAATCAGATAGCTATGGAAATCACAGTGCTGAAATCTTGGATATCAGAAAAAATATATGAACTGAAAAGGCAGATGCATTATGTGCAGAAGCCAACGCTGGCCGGGTATTTGCAGCAATATTATGACGAGAGAAACCGAGTGGCGAGAACCTATCAATATGGAAGTCAGAAAGCGATGAACACAAATCTGAAACAACTTGCTGAGACAATCGCATTTCTGTCAGACGAAAATATTGATACACCAGAAGAACTGGAACAGCGGATTCGGGAACTGAGCAGCCGAGGGCATGATTTGCAATACGATCTTGATGAGGCGGACAGTTTGATTCGGGAGATGAAGAAGTTGATAAAGGCATGGGATGATTATGAGACATTTCGACCGGTTTATGAAGAGTATAAAAACAAATTTTTCGGCAAAGAAAAATTTAAAAAGGAGCATGCAAAAGAACTGAATCGGTACCACAGAGGGAAAAGGATCGTCATGGGAAACAGGAATGCAGAAGGAAAAGTACCGATTTCCAATTGGAAAAAGTATCTGAAAAATGCAACGGGGGAGAAAGAAACTTTAGAAGCGGAGAAAAAGGAAGTTCTGGAAAAACTTCGACCATTGCAGAAAGTACAAAGGTCCGTTGATCTGGTAATGATGGAGATAGAAGATCAGCCAGATCCAGAGAATTTGCTTGCAGAAGAAAAAACAGCATGTAGAGATCAGATTCAAAAGAAAGATAGAGTAAAGAAAAAATCATATGGAGTGGAATTATAGGAGGAATAGAAAATGCCAAGATATACAGAAGAACAGATAACAAGAGCAAATGAAACAGATCTGGTTTCTTTTCTGAGGGTCAGAGGGGAAAAACTGAAGAAATCAGGAAAAGAATATCGATGGATGAAGCATGACAGTCTGACAGTCGATCATAATGAGTGGTATCGCTTTAGCGGAAGTAAAGGAGGACATCCCATTGATTTTTTAATGGAATTTTATAATATGTCATTTCCGGAAGCTGTAAAAACATTAATCAATGAATCACCCGGCGAAGACAAACAGGAAGTTAAAAAAATGGAACAGGAGGATGCAGGCAGCCATGAAAGCTGCCCCATCCCCTTAGAAAAAGCAAAATTACAACTTCCAAAAGCATATGAAAACAATGACAGAGTGAGGGAGTATCTGATAAAGGAAAGAAAGATCTCTGAAAAGATTATTGAACAGATGCTTGCAGAAGGGAAAATTTACGAAGATGCGGTAAAGCACAACGTGATATTTATTGGTTGCGATCCGAAAGGAACGGTTCGTTATGCAGGCATAAGAGGAACGAAAGAAAAATACCGGGGAGATGCACCGGGATCGGAAAAGTTATATGGATTTAGCCACACGGGTACAGATGATACGTTATTTGTCTTTGAAGCACCAATCGATCTGCTTTCTTTTCTGAGCACCACAGGAGATGGATGGGAAACCCATCACTATATTTCATTGGGCGGAGTCAGCGAAAAGGCGTTGATGCAGTATCTTGCAGATTATAAAAATATCCGAAAGATTTATCTCTGCCTGGATAATGATACTGCCGGAAATGCTGCTTGTGAGAAGCTTGCAGAAAAAATCCCTGACGATAAGATGGTGATGCGATTAAGACCTGCAAAGAAAGACTGGAATGAGTGTCTGACAGCAGGAATTGATAGAAAAGATATGGCAGAGAAAATCCCTTTGAAGAAGAAACAAGTACAGGAAGAAAATCCAATCCCAGTCATAAAAATGTCAGATGTGGAAGAAAAAGTAGTGCAGTGGTTATGGTATCCATTTATCCCATTTGGAAAAGTAACACTGATCCAGGGAAATCCGGGAAAAGGAAAAACATGGCTTGCAATGGCACTTTGCGCATATTGTACAGCAGGTAGAGAACTTCCAAATGCGCTTCCAATCGAGCCTTTTAATGTTTTTTACCAGACCGCAGAAGACGGAGTCGGAGATACGATCAAGCCAAGACTTGCAAAATGTGGAGCAGATATGACAAGGGTCCGTTTTATCAATGAGGAAGAAAAGCAGCTTTCCATGACAGATGAAAGAATTGAAAAGGCAATCAGGCAGAATAATGTAAGGCTGATGATCATGGATCCGATACAGGCCTATCTGGGAGCCAATGTGGATATGAACAGAGCCAATGAGATCCGACCGCTGTTTCGCAATCTTAGTAATATAGCAGAACGTACAGGATGCGCCATTGTGCTGATTGGTCATTTGAACAAAGCATCGGGAGTGCAGAGCGATTATCGTACATTGGGATCCGTGGATATCGCTGCAGCGGTCAGAAGTATTTTGTTTGTAGAAAAAGTTGAGAAAGAGAAAAGCCAGGATATTCGTGTGGTCTATCAGCAAAAGGATTCCTTGGCGAAAAAGGAAAATCCGGTAGCCTTTTCTCTGAGCGATGAAGGACTTATCTGGATGGGAGAATATGACAGTTCCATTGATGATCTGCTTGCCGGAAATACCGGAACAAAGAAAGAGACGAAATTGGAAAAAGCCAAAAAGCTTATTCTTGAATTGCTGGGAAAAAGGAAAATGATGTGTTTGGAAGAACTGGAAGCAGAGTTGCAGGCATATGAAATTTCAGCGAGAACCGGAAGAGATGCGAGAAAAGATTTGGAGGACCAGTTAATCTATGGATGGTATCAAAGCAGAAAGACAATTTCACTGAAAAAAGATTCTTAAGCAGTTACATTGGCAGAAAAAGGAATTGGCAGTGGCAATGCGTATAGAGCCACTTGCCTGCCGCCAATGTCAGAGGAACTTACATAGAAGAAAAATGATGCGAGAGGAGATGAACAGATGAGTAATTATGAAATACCATACTGGAAAAAATATACATTATCTATTGAGGAAGCGGCGGCATATTTCCGTATTGGAGAAGGAAAGCTTCGTAAATTGGTAAGCGAAAATCCCAATGCAGAATATCTGTTGTGGAACGGAAACCGCGTGCAGATTAAGAGAGAAAGATTTGAACGATTTGTAGATACACTTAGTGCAATATAAAAAACAAAGACTAAAAAATAAAAAAGAAGGAGGTGTTCGAGGTGGAGGCAACGTGATATACTAACAATATCATGTTGCGTCCCTTGGAGGTAGAATATGATTTCAAAGAGACGTGATGATAAAGGAAGAGTTCTC
>ERZ857750.2885-NODE-2885-length-15294-cov-4.859636_pt1 | contig 15294 bp, 14 predicted proteins | sample MGYA00519915_ERZ857750 | MGnify/ENA primary metagenome ERZ857750 (study PRJEB31778, sample SAMEA3449358) | human gut metagenome | biome: human gut; feature: human-associated habitat; material: faeces | place: United Kingdom | collected 2010/2012 ... | reverse complement strand
TTCCCTTTGTGCTGGACGCCATCATCACCTTTATCCTCTCCCGCATGAAGGTCGAGGAGGCCAACGATAAGATCCGCGCCGAAATGAAAAACTGATATTCACTATTCTCCTTCTCAAAATACCTCACGCGTGCGATTTGCGCGCGAGGCATTTTTCGTTATATCAAACTTTTTAACTGAAATTATTATATACCTATTGAAATTTGCTATACAAACCAAAATTGCATCAATAATGGGGAGGCTGTTCCCATTATTGATGCAATTTTGGTTTACATGCTCTTATTTTGGTTTTGCATTGATCAGGCTTTCTTCGTCACATACCCCTTGCGCATGACGGAGGTGATCTCGATCTGCGCGCCGAGCTTGTGGCGCAGCTTGGCGATGTGCATATCAACCGTTCGGGTGTGGATGGGCGCGGTGATACCCCAAACCTGCGCCAACAGCTCGGAGCGGGTGGTAATGCGGCCGGCGTTGTCGAGCAGATACAGCAACAGGTCGAACTCAGTCTGCGTCAAGTACACAGCCTTGCCATTTTGCGATACCTGCCGTGCGGCGGCGTCAATTTGTAAATTGATGTTGTTCATCATGTGTAATACCTGATTATTCGTAAAATCCGGCGTGACCGTTGTCTAGCAGCCATGCGTGTATAGTACTGATTTACAAACCTCTGCAAAGGCTCACAACGCGTCCAAATCTACGCCTGCCCACTCGTAGGCTTCCGTCAAATCGTTGCCGATGGCCCATGCAAGCGCCGCGGCTACAACGACCAAAAATATCGGCACCCACAGCAAATTGTACGGCGCGCCCGCGGCGTTCGTGCCCTGCGTTTGGCACAGTGCGGCGGCGTGGAACAGCGGGTAAAAGCCCAGCCATTCGATGCCGTTGCTCATGCCCGAAAGCGCCAGCAGCGCGGGCAGGCAGTAGCCGACCGCCGAAACGAACAGCGCCGCCAACAGGTTGCCCAGTTTCTGCCCCAGCCACAGCGTCAGCCGTGCCATGCACAGGCAGGCCGCCGCGCGGCAAAGCAGCCAGAACAGCAGCAAATCAGACAGCGTGATACATTTCGGTACAGCCTCCAACTCCGAAATGCTCATCGCCGGGGCCAGCAGCGCGGGCAGACCGTAATCCCGCAGGATCTGCCACAGATGCGGCAAACCCGTTCCGAGAGTGATCCCTGCCGCAACGAGCGTGCTTTGCCGCAGCTTTGCTTTCGCGGTATATTTCCGACCCAACGGCGTGGCTGCCAGAATCTCATCCATGCCGCCTTTGCGTTCCATGGCGAATAAGCCGCTGAAGCACAGTGCGCACAGTAGCCCGGCCCACAGCGTGTCCTGCACGTCAGCGGTACCGCTGAAGCCGAACAGCTTTTTGTAGCCGCTCTCGTACACCAGCCACGCGCCGGGGTGCTCTTTCAGATAGTAGTTGATGTTGTTCTGCACGACCTGTTGGTAAATGTTGTATTTTTGCTGTAATGCGCCGTAGGCCAGCATCGCCTCGCTGCTCAGCTCGCTGCGCGCCACGCGCCGCTGTACGGCCAGCATCGGGGCAAACTCCTCGCCCTGCGCGGTCAGCCAATCGCGGCTCTCTGCCGTCCACGGGCCGGAGATATGCTTCATGTAGTAGGCATAATAAATTTCGTCGGCATCAATATAGCTTTCGCTTGTCACGCCCTGATACACGCCGAACGCCAAGAACGCTGCCAGGAACACCGCTGCGCCGTTCAGCACAAACAGCTTGCGGCCCTCTTCCTTTATAATAGAGGTCGCTTTCGTCCTGCGCGTCAGCCCCAACACAAGGCCGCGCTTGGCGGCGGGCAGCAGCTGTGCGCGGGCGAATACCGTGCAGAACGCCGCAGCGAACAGCGCTCCGTAGAACACCGCCGCCGTCCACTCGACCAGCGGCAGCCCGATCGGTGTGCCAAACCAGAACAGGTTGCGATAGTTGCCGAGCAGTTCGTTGGTCTGCAGCAGGCTGACGAGGTTCGCGTATTTAACCACGTTGAGGTGGCTCGTGGCCGGAATAGCCGCGCGCACGCCGTACATCGCCAACGGCAGCGCCAACGCGCCGATCCAGCCCGCGGCGGCGCGGCGCGCCGTCAGCGCCGCCAACATGACCCAAAGGCCCATCACGAACGCCCCGGCCCACTTGGCCAGCAAAAACCGCAGCAGATACCGCCCGACCGTGATCTGCATCGTGCAGCGCATCAGGGCCGGCACGCTCTGAATCGTGCGCGTCAGCGGGCCCAAACCGAAGCTCGCACCGCAGTAGGCGAGATTTACGCCGTACAAAAGCGCCAACACAGCCAACAGGCTGACGCCGAACGCCGCTAATTTGGCCAACGCCGTTTGCAGACGCCCGCCCGGCAGGCTGCGCACAAGGCTCAGCAGTCCGCTGTCGCGCTCCTGCCGCACAAGGATCAGCGCCAGCAAGAGCATAGATGCCAGCAAAATCAGGTCGGTAAAGGCGTAGGAGATCGCTGTGTACAGGCCCTTTTGCGGGTAATAGTCGATCTCGGTCGCAGTCAGCCCCGCATACACCTTGGCCGTGGCTTCGATGTTCTTTAAGTCGTAGCCGGTTTTGTCGTTCTGAAAGATCGAGATGCCCGCCAACTGCGTCGCTTTGGTCTGCACGCCGTCCAGAAAATCGGTGTAGGCGGCCACGGTGTCGTACTCGTTCTGCAGCTGATTGAACAGGCGATATTCGGTGTTCAGGTCGTCGGTGAACAGTGTATAGCTTTTGTCCTTGTATTCCTGCTCATAGGCGTCGAACATCGCAGCGTTCTCGTCGCGGTAGGCTTGCAGGTAGCTGCTGCCGGCGTAGGCCATATCGCGGTAGAAGCCGCCGATCTTGACAAGGCTCTCAATCTCGGTATATTTCCCGTGCAGGTACGCGCCCTTCTCTTCCATCGTCAGGCCGTCGAGCTGCGTGCCGACGGTGCGGAAGGCTGCGGCGGACGGCTGCCCCGCGGTCGGGCGGGGGCCCATCCAGAGCAGCAGCAGGTTGGCGGCGGCCAGCACGGCCAGTAAAAGCGGGAACAGTCGGTTGCCCCACACCTTGCGCAGCTCGGCCAAAAACAGGCTCATTTGCCGTCCCCCTCGCCGAACACGTTCAGATACACGTCCTCCAGCCCGCCGCCGGGGGCGTGTTTTTCGATTAGATCGGGCACGGGCGCGGCATCCACAATTTTGCCCGCACGCAGCAGGATCACCTTGGTCGCCACGCTCTCGACGTCCGAGACGACGTGCGTTGCCACCAGAATGATGCGGTCCTGCGCCATGTCGGCCAACAACGTGCGCAGGCGCACGCGCTCGCGCGGGTCAAGGCCCGCGGTCGGCTCGTCCAAAATCAGCAGCTTGGGGTCGCCCAACAGGGCGGCGGCCAGCAGCAGGCGCTGCTTCATGCCGCCGCTGTACGCCGCCAGCCGCTTGTCGAGCTCGTCGGTCAGGTTGACGGCCGCGGCCACGCGCGCGACCTCGCCGGGCACGGCGGCGCGCGTGATCTCCTTCAGCGCGGCCATGTAGGCGAGAAAGCGGCGACCGGTGTAGCTGTCGTACAGGCCCTGCTGCTGCGGCATATAGCCGAGCACGCGGCGGAACGCAATGCCGTGCGCGGGGCGGTCGCACCACAGCACCTTGCCCGAATCGGCGGCCAATCCGCCGGTGATGATGCCGATCAGCGTGCTTTTGCCCGCGCCGTTCGGCCCCAAAAGGCCATACAGGCCCGGGCCGAGGGTGAGCGACACCCCAGCCAGAGCCTGTTTGGTTTTCGGTTTGCCCTGCCCGCGGCGGTGCAGCAGCGGTGCGGGCAGCAGATAAGTTTTGCGCAGATTGTTCAGTTCCAGTTGCATGGCAGATGTACGCTTTCTTTGTGCAGGGTTTTTATGCTTTGCCTGCATGGTAGCACCGGGTTATTTCGGAGTTGTTGTTGGGGGGGTGACTCTGCTCTGCACAGATTTGTGGGTGTTTTTCCCTGCCCGCAGCGGTGTGGCAGCAGATATGTTTTGCGCTAATCGCACAAAGTAAGATTCATAATCAGCTAAAGCTCAGCGCCTTGCTTTTGGCCATGCGTTCAAAATCAAATTTGTATCCACATGATTACTCATAATATTTGAATCTTAGATAGTTAGGCCGGCTATTCCAGTAATCTTCTTTCCTGATGAGTACATAATCCTCGAAACTTTGCTCATAGGTGAAAGGGGTCCCATCCGTCCCGTAATCGTTTCTTTTTCGTGTGAATTTTCCAACACGAACAAGGAAATCTTTTTCGCCCTCTGCAAATATTCCCACAAAGACATCTTCTCCGTTTTCTTTTGCATAAAGATTCAATGGGGCAATCTGCATTGTATCTAAATCAACAGAAGCATAAGTACCCTTGTACAGGGCTTCGTTCGCTAAATAAAGAATTAAATGTGAATCCCTAACCTCACAACTTATCATTGTACGAGAGGGAAGAAAATCTTCATACTCATCAGTTTCGAGGCTTTCAAGATGAACATCATGGAGAATATCATAGCGGTAAACGGCGGCAGATTTTTCTTTTGTGTAATACATAATGCCATCATAAATCGTGTAGCTCGTGATATTGGATTCCTTTTCATCGCCGAGTAAGTTGTCTCTCAACACTCTTTCTTGCGATATACTTATCCATTCTGTTTTTGTGGGGTCAGATTTTGACGTTATGGTAGCAATAAAAGAATCATCACAAGTTCCGACCAGATTAGCAACAACGTCATCGTTCCACTCATATAAAATTTCATATCCCGAAAGATTTCTTCCGAATTTTACTAAAGCGGACTTCACCTCCGCTTTTTGCGGGTCGACAATGGACACAATTGTGAAAAGGGCATCCGTTCCATTGCCTGCAACGCCTCCAAACCAATTGAAAACCACATTCGACCCGTATTCCTGAATTTTTCTGTCGGAACCATCCAATGCCATGCTGTAGATTCTGGCCGTGGGGTCATTACCCGAGACCGAGGCATCTGTATAAGGCTGTCCGTTTTTTATAACATACAGATAGTTCCCTACAACAAAGCACCTTGCGCCACCCTTAAAGGATGGGATGTAGGCGGTACTTGCAGGATCATGCCCCAAATTTGCGTCAGCAGATAACCTGATGCATTCCTGCGTTAAGTAATCATAATAAATAATATCTGCGGATGCGTCCGGGTAAGGATCTAAACTATAACACCCGTTTGCTGTTTCACCGCCCACAGTCATGGCAATTCCCTGTTGTGCGGTAAGCATATGCAGTTCTTCGCCGGAAGACGGAACAGTTTCCGCCGCATCCTCATCAATAATTGTTGGCGCTGGCGTTGCAGACTCTGTGGCGGCAACCTCGGAATTATAACCGTATTCTTCCGAGCAACCAGCCAAAAAGTGGCTCATGAGAAGAAGCAGGGACAGAATTTCAATTGAGAATCTTGCGGCTTTTTTCATATTTCTCAACCATAAAGTCAGGTGAAAACATTATAAGGAACATCATCGTGTTTGTTTCAAGGCGGATATGTTCAGCATCTGCGTGCCGATGCTTGAGCCTTAGATGTGGATGGCGGTTCTTTGGAACAACTTCATTATACCAAAAAGTTTTCACATTCGCCACGTTTCGGCAGTATTTCAAGAGTTCCATGCAGCAAAAGACGAGTTTTGCCCAAAAATTGTGAATACGCTTCAAATCAGCTACGTCAGCAGACCCAAGCCGAATCTCATGCCGCGGTAAGCAAAATTCACATCGTACCGTACCTACGCGGCCAGTCACCGCCGGCTGCTTTTCAAATTCATCGGTCATGTGACGGTAACAGCCACGCGCACGACCTCGTCAGGTACGCTGCGGAACGCGATGGCGTGCGCTGGGCGGGCAGCAGGTAAGTTTTGCGCAGATCGTTCAGTGTAAGTTGCATGGCAGAGGTACGCTTTCTTTTGTGCAGGCTCTTTAGGCTTTGCCCGCATGGTAGCACCGGATTGTTGCGGAGTTGTTGCAAGGGGGGTGTATTGACTCTGCTCTGAGACGCTTTAGTTTTACCTTGCCCTGCCAGAGTCGGCTTGGCAGCGGGTAGATTTTACGCGGAGAGGTGAGTTCTACCATTACGACACATTAGAACCATCTTCAATAAAAGAGACTTTCCGCAATTCTGCTACATCAGAATTTAAATATCCCTCTTTACTTATAATAGAATATTCAAATCCATAGTGCTCTACATTATTGGTTTGACTATCCGTGATGAGAAGCAGATTGGTTGCACTTTGTCCAAGCATAATGGGAATTGTACGGTCTTCCGCAATTTCCTGCTTGATGTTTAGTTCTTTTACCTCTTTTGTCTGTGTATTGATTGCGTAACAGTTCTCGATTGCAACCGGGTACTCCACATTTGGATGTTGCTCATAGTGTCGAATTGACATTAAAAGCCATTCATCAAATTTTCCGTCTATATAGGCGCTGTTTCCATCTGTAGAAATAAAATCGGCAACCTCATCAATATTACTGTCTTGTACGCTGATTCGTATCAGCTTTTTGGTGTCTACATCGTAAAAATATAGCCCATCGGCCATTAACAGCTGTTGAATGTTTCCTGTATATTCGTAAAAAGATTCGCAGCAGTTTCCGCCAATCGGAATTTTTTCCCATTGGTGGAAAGTTGAACGAGCAATCTCATCGGAAATTTCGCTCCATTCCTTACCGGGAAAATCGCTTTCAGTTTTGGTTTGTTGAGAAGAATGTAAAACTGCATATCCGGTTTCTGTAACCCCTAAAAATTCCGGCTGTATTCCGTCTGTTGTATCTTCCACATACAAATCCACGCGCTCGCCCGTATTTAAGTCGATCATACATAAAGTAAAAGTGGATTCCAACGTGTCCGGCAACTGCTCAAGTGTTGTCAGTGAGCAGATAAGGGATTCTCCGTTGGTACAAAACACATCGCCAAGACGTTCCCCATTGTTAAATGTAATAAGTGTTTTACGGTTGCTTCCATCCAGAGATGCGGCATCAATTCGAGAAAGTGACTGCTTTCCCTCTTCTCCACCATAGGTGCGATGGATAAGTAAAAGATGATCACTTGAAATGAGGGGAAATACGCCAGCATTCTCCGCAGATATCCAAGAAGTACATCCTTCATTGTCATGAGCACAACCAGGTGCATTACATAAATATATTTCTTTTTGCGATGAATAGTCAATGTAAGTGACATTGGCGGACCCGTCGTCTCTAGCACGTGTTTCATAATAGCCGCTCTCTCCGCCACAACCCAAAACAGAATAGTAGGGGCGCGTAAGATTTTTAAATCCTGTCGCGGTAGGCTCGGTATTTTTGTTATCTGCTTCTACGTTGGAATCCGAGGAAGTCGCACTACTGTTGGAGTATGTACTCGGTGACGGCCTACCTGTACAGGCAGTTAAAATGCATAGGACGATTCCCATGGAAAGTGTTTTGATGAATACTTCTTTCATAAGAAATCAGCCAATCCTTTCTTTGCGTTACGCATTGGTAGGATTGCTCGTCCAACGGCAAATCCTACCATAAGTATTATAAGGGCTTGTGTTCTGGCTTGTCATTGTGACGCCAAAATTAGCATACGTTCCCGTTTGATATGCTAAAGTCAATTTGCCGTAGGTTAAAACACAATCATTGTAATCATTTCCCATGGCAGAGGCTCTCCGTGTGGCGAAAAGGCAAATACATAAAAAGAAATCGGGCCATTATGAATCAAAAGCTATCGTTAGAAATCGGATGAAAATTATCACGCGAGTGAAAATAGTCATCTTGTGAGAGCAATGCGTATTTTGGAATCAAAACATTTTCCATCGTGTTGTCATCGGCAACGGCGATATTGACGGATGTGTAATCGTAGACAACACAAAATTGATCTTTTACTACGGTTAACGATGTAAGGAAATTCCCTTGAGAATCTTTCAAATTCATCTCTTCGGAAAACTCACCGTTTTCGAGATTTAATACTCGATAGTGTGGCAGAAAATACCCTTCTTTACTTACATAAGATGTTTCGTAAAGCAGGTATTTCCCATATGGTCCTCGGCAATCAGGACGATGCTCATCATCCGGCTGCTCTGCATAAGGGGAACAGTCAAAACATTTTTCCTCGCCGGTAAGTAAATTCCGCGTTTTTAGAGAAGCTGTTTGATAGTCATACTCGAAAAGTGTGTCGACGGAAACAAAAGCTCCTGTTTTTGAAGTCTCATTGCTATAGAAAGGTGTACTCGCAAGAATCGCGGCCGTGTCATATCCCGGATAAAGGTAATAGAAGTGCTGTTCTCTTTCGTTTGCCTGATAAACTATAAAACAGTCTCCGCAAGCCGAATAGAGGCCATAATCTGTTATATCCATTAACGGAACTATTTCCGCTGTTTTTACATCTAATTTGCTTAAGGTCTTTTTTTCCGTTATCCCACCCGACGATTCAGATACCTCTGACAAAACAAAATACAAAGACGAATTTGTTTCATCCGTATAAAAAGCAGGGCCGATGCTCTGTCCGCTTTGGGCACTGAATAACAATTTCTTGTTTTCTCCGTTCGCATCAGCAATCCAAATGCAAGCAGGGTGGTTTGATGACTCGCCGTTTTGTACAAGAAGAATTGAATTCCCAAGCTGTAAAACTCCGGGAAGAAAACCGCTTTCATCAATTTGCAGCCAGGCAGTACAGCTATCATTTGAATGTGTACAATTTGGTGTATCGCATAAAGGTATCTGCTGCATTGTCTCAAAATCAATATAAAAAATGTTGCCATACCCATTAGCAATCGAATCTACAGTATACATCCCTTGCTCAGAGCTCGGAACACAAAGCGATAATTTATGTTCAGCTGTTGAGGGGGCAACTATATCATCAGATGCCATTTGCGATGATACCACTGATGTTGCCTCGTTGGCATTGTAGGAGCATCCGACTAAAAGCAACGACAAGATTCCAATCGCCAACAGATTAAAATGTTTCATTCTGTTCTCTCCATCTGCTACAAATGCATTTTATTTTATAGAAAAGACGGATCCCTGCTTTAGTAGAAACGACTCTTTTTAGAATCGGATGAGATGAAGTGTTTTCATAAAGTAAGGATGCTTGCGTATCAGCCGATTTTTTCAAAATCGCGGTAGTTGGCATTTCCTGACCAATAGTCCGCTTTGGAAATCAGCGCATAGCGCCTCTCGCCGGTCGAGACGTATTTAGACGCACCATCGTCTGCCTGCACAGCGGCAGTATCTTGCACTCCGGCTTCCACGAGATAGGTGTCGGCATCTTTCGCTGCAACGACAGCGCAAGCGGTATCTTTATCATAGAGCGAGTAGGTCAATGTCCATGGGGAAGGTTCCTTGTCGCTTTCCAATACATAAAATCCGTCCGCATATTGTGAGTCTGCACCGGCATTTGAGCATTGCTCAAATAGTAGTTTGCCATCGTCGGCATAGTAAAGGTTCACATAGCTGACTGCCTGATCGGGCACCGTGTACCCCGCCAATTCGGTGTCTTGCCCAGTGGAAAGGTCAAGGAGATGAAAATGATCGCCCTTTTGATAAACCAGCGTTTGACCGTAAACGGCGGCAGGTTGCAACACGCTGGAAGATTCTGTATAGAGAACGGCTTGCTCCCCAGTGACCGGGTCATAGGTGAACCATTCCGAGTTGTCGCCGGACGTGCTTTTCAAAAGCAGTTTATCACCTACAACGCCTTTGATCCATGTGCTGTCCATGGAAAACATCTTTTCGCAGGTTCCGGCAGTTGGGTCAATGCGTACCAGAAAGCTTTCCATTGAGTTGTCGGAGGTTTCCCACATACAGGCATAAATAAAATCCCCGTCTGTGACCATTGGGCGCAGAAACTCTTGGTTGGCTGCAAAGGTGATCGTTTCGGTTCGGTCGGAACCGTCTAACCCCATCGTTTCGATGCGCGGCAGGGTTGCGTTTTCTTCGGCATGAACATTGCCCGGATAAAACAGCACCAGATTTTGACCGACAATTTCCGGCACGATGCCGCCCGCCGAATAGGGAAGATACCCGTTACAGGCGGCTGTATTGTGCGCACAGTTCGGTTGGGAGCATAGTAAAATCTGCTGCATGGTGTCGTAATCGCAATACATCAGCGAGGTGGAATCGTCACTTCGGACTGCTGCGCTCACAAAATAAAAGCCCTTTGCGCCTGCGGCACCGTAAGACCAGCCATCATTACTTTGCAAAAGTGTCAGCGGTTTGGAGACAATGTCCGATGCAGCTTGCGATTCTGCTCCGCCTTGTTCAGAGGTTACAGTGACGTTCTTGGCACTGTCATGCGATGAACAGGAAACCAAGACCATCATTCCAAAGAGCGCTGCCACATATAAAAATTTGTTTTTATTCATAACAACTTCCCTCAAAGTATTCTAAAATGGACAGACACAAACTATGTCTGCCCATTTTGTATCGGGTTTGTTTCGGGACGGATATTCAAAACGCCTGTGCACCGGCATTTCGATGGGATCTTGCGGGATGCACCGCATCCTCTTGGCTCACCCACATTCTATCACGCTCCGGCAAAGATTTCCAATAAACTGGCGAAATTGCAAAATTTCGTGCACAACTGCAAAAAAAGACCGGGTGCGTGAAAGCGTCCGGCCTTTTCCGTATCGTCAGAGCATTATTTCAAAAACTGTGCGACCCGCTTAAACACCAGTTCCTGCCGTTCCGGCGTCGGGGTGCTTTTGGGGTTGCCCCGGCGGCCTTTGTTCTGTTGGCGCAGCGCACGGGTAAGCTCGGTCATCAAATTGATCTGCTCGTCGGTCAGACCGTCAACCGAAACGACCGCGGCTTTCTCGCCACAGGCAAGATAATCGATTGAAACCCCGAAGCAATCCGCCATGCAGGCGGCGGTCTGCAAATTGGGATAGATGCGCCCGTTCTCGTATTTGGCGATGGATGCTTCGCCCGGCTTTTGGCCTGCATCGGTGATTTTTTTCGCCAGCGTCGCCTGAGAGTACCCTTTTTCTATGCGCAGACGTTTAAGCCTGCCTGCAAAATCCATCATCATCTGCGTCAACCTCCTACTTCTTATGGTGTATCGGTTGACAGGGGACAAATATTCAGATACTATGATTTATAACATCGCATTTGTCTATAATGGGGCAATTTGGCTTGACAACGAAAGGGGGCGCGTTATTTTGGATACAATTTCAAACGCTAAAAATCCAACGATGGAAGCCGGTGACGGTATGCTGCACATCCTGCTGTGTGACGATGACGCGATATTTACCGAAGCACTGAAACGACTGATCGAAGCACAGCCGGAGTTCAACCGCCGTTATATGCAGATCGAATGCGTCCATGACCCCAACGCACTGAAAAAGGCAGCCGTGCAAAAGGCTGACATGATCTTTCTGGACATTGATATGGGCGATGTGAACGGCATTGCGCTGGCGCGGCAGATACGCACGATCCGCAAGGATGCGGTTTTGATCTTTGTGACAAACTACGGCGAATATGCCGCCGAGGGGTACGAGGTAAGTGCGTTTCGCTTCTTGCCCAAGCTTCAGCTGGCCGAAAAATTGCCAGACTATTTTCGGCAGGCACTGGCAGCCTGCCGCAGCCGTACCCGCACGCTGAATGTTCTGTGCGACGGCGAGGGTACGAACATCGTGCTCGACGAGTTGGTCTACGTCGGAACCGAGGAACGGATGCTGATCTTTCATCGTGCGGAACCGGCAGCGCCGCTGAAAAGCCGCATGAGCCTGCGCACGCTGGAAGAAAAACTGGCGGAGGAGGGATTTTTGCGCATCCACAACAGCTTCTTGGTCAATATGAGCTATATTGCTGCCCTGCAAACAAGCGGCGTTACGTTGACTACCGGTCAGGTGCTTCCCGTCAGCCTGCACGGGTATAAAGCAATCAAAATGAAATACATGGCATGGAGAGGGCGCGGCTGATGGGGTATGTATTGAGTATTTTGATGAACGCCCTGCGAACTTGGCTACTCACAAAACTGTGGGACAGCTTTTTTACAAGACGTTTTAACGGGAAACAATTCTGGGCATATTGGCTGTTATGGACTGCCATTATCACAGTCGTTCTAAATGTGTTGCCAAACAATTATGACTATAGCAATATTATCCGCTTCTTGATTGAAATTGCGCACGAGTATGCTATGAACTTGATGTTATATCGAAGCAGATGGGACCGTCGCTTGTTTGTTGTAATAACGGGCTATGCCTGCTTTTTTTCTATTTCAGTACTGCCCGAAAAGGCATGGCTGCTTTATTCGGGTATGACGCGGACGGAGTATGTATATAATAAACCGTTGTACACCGCGTTTATCTTTTTGCGGGGGCTGTGCCTTGTGGCGTTTGTTATACTGGTTCGGCATTTCCACACACCGCCGCAGGAAAACGGAAAGCCGCGCGCATGGATACCGGCATCAACACTGTTCCCACTGTGTACATTGTTTGTGCTTTACCGGGTGTTCAACGCAGAAGGTGCCGCAGGCGAAAATGACGCATGGACGTTTTGCCTGCTTGTGATGTGCGCGGTCGATATGGTCGCGCTGTTTCTGCTGGATCAGTTGGAATCCACTGCCCAGATGCGGGAGGCATTGGCCGTTGCACATCAGCGCGCCGAGGTGCAGAGCGCCAATGTCAAGGCGCTGGGCAATTCCTACAAGGCACAGCGCAAAATGACGCACGAGTTCCGCGGCTATCTGTTTGCACTCTCGGATATGCTGGCAAACGGTGATACGGAGGCGGCGCAGAGTTATCTTGACGAGTTGAAGGTGCGCCAGACCGAGCGCATCCTGCTGGTGAATACACACAACCCGATTATTGACGCGATCCTCAACCAAAAGGGCTATGCGGCCAGGGAACAGGATATTGATCTGCATTTCGAGATCAACGATCTTTCCGAAGTGGCGATTCCCTCGGTCGACTTGACGGTCGTGATGAGTAATTTGTTGGACAACGCCATCGAAGCCTGTGAAAAGCTGGAAAAGCAGCAACGCCGCATGACTGTGAAAGCAATCTATAACAAAAGCGATAACCCGCCGACGCTGTTTTTCTCGGTCAAAAATGCCAGCAAGCCGGTCAAAATTTTCGGCGACCATATCCCCACCACCAAGCCGGAGCCGGAATTGCACGGCTTTGGTCTGCCAAATGTGATGGATATCCTGCACAAATATGATGTTTTTTATTTGATGGATTATAAAGACGGCTCTTTCTTATTCTGCCTTGAATGGGCGGATGCCGCCAACGAAAAAGCCGTTGCTGCTGCACAAAAATAGGCAAAACTTGCAGTTGCGCACGGAATTTTGCAGTTTCGCCGTTTTTCTGGACTTTGCGGACAAATCGGTTTATCGTATTCAGCAAGGGGGCGCACAGCATGGAACACCTTGCCGAAACGATGACCGATTTTTTGCTTCGGCATAAGTATATCACCGAGGAACAGGCCGAGTGGTGCCACTATATCTACATTGAGTGCGGCGACTGCCAGCGCGCCGTGAGCCGCAGCTGCAAGAATCTTCTCTGCGTCTTTGATACGACCGGTGCGCCGGTAATCGTGCCGGTGCATGATGTAGAATATCTGTTCGGCATCACCGTGGACAAGTCCGAGTGCCGTGCCGTCTTCACAAAAGCTAACTTCTGTGAGCTGTACAAAGGCTGGATTGACGAGCATATCCGTGACCCCTACGCCTGCCCGTTGAATGATTTGTACGTCAACTGGGAGATTCCAGACCCTTGCGCAACGAGGATTTTTCTGAACCGGTAAATAGGCGCTAAATAACAATCCCCAAGGTGACTTCATGCCACCTTGGGGATTGATTTGTCTGGTTATATTACGATGAATATTCACGCTCACATGACAATTTTGTTCTGTTCAGATTTTCATTCGCCTTTTTTTGGAAAATGTTTTACTCTTTTCCTGTAGCATGGTATTGCATTATACTTCCCTTAATAGGTTCTGCATCCTTAGCGTTGAACAGGACAATATTTTTCCCATGAATTTTATTTGTTCGTGTACAAGGATAGATAATACCGGTTATATTCTGATTTTCTAAGAACTGCGCCAAATCTTGAAACGACTTATACGCCTTTTCCTTTCCTAATGCGTCGTTTTCGTCAACTTTCGTATAGATGCTACTGCAAATCAATTTTAGTAATTGCCTTGCGCTGTTTTTTTCTATAACCGCTTTATCAATCTGATTGGCTTCTACTATATCTCTTATTTTTTCGTAAACATATTTTTCGTCATGTCTATGTTTAATTAAATCAACGTCTTTTCGAAGCATATTGGCAAGCTTTCCTGTTCTCTTTTTTACTAAATCGTCTAATTCATCCCGCATTTCATAAAGTTCAACATCATTGTAGGCCAAATTTAAGATTCTGCCCCCTTGGGTTGGCACGAATCTACAAAAACAAACATCTTCTTCCCCTTGTACCCTGCACTCTAAAAGGCACACATATTGTCCCAGTTTAAGGCTTTCATTATATGCCACATCTTCTTTTCCATAAGAAAGATACAAATACGTTTTTCCTGGAGGATTCCATCTATTTTGAACTTTATTGGGCCACGGTATAAATCTTCCTTCGTCACATATTTTTCTTTTACCATTCGGTACAAGATGTCTGTCTCATCAAGAGAACAAATAAAGTCGGTCTCATATTTGGTAATTGCATTTTCAAAAATATCTTGAAAAATATCTATAAAGGCTTTATCTCCATCAGGCGATGAACGAATATTTTTCCATCGTTCTTCAAGGGCAACTTTTGCATTTGCAATTTGAATCGAATCGATTATCTTATTCAAGACTTCTCTCTTATCTGTTTTTAGTTCTCCGCAACACGCACACAAACATTTTGTGTAAGTAATAATCCTTCCGAGCCCCCAAAAATCGTCAATAGCCGCTGCCTTTTCGCTTTCTTCAAAAACAATATTTATAATTTTCAGATAGCACCAGAGATTATCTTCATTTTCCTCTTTCCATATATATCTGCGTATACACCGGCTTAGGCATTTTAATTCTTGCTCATATTGAGATGAAAAGCGCTCAATTTTATGCAGTTCAACTAATATGAGTAACTCATACTTTGGTGGTTTTACTTGCAGAGCATACCCTTGATTTAATTGCCAATAAGCATACCATTTAAGTTGTGTTAAAAATTCTTGTTCTTTTCCCATTTATCTCATTCTCCTTCGTTAGTTCTATTTCTCGACCTCTTCTGCCTCTACTCTCTCTTTCCTATACTGCGCCGGTGACTTCCCTATCTCCTTCTTACACACCCTGCTGAAATACAGCGGGTTCTCATACCCTACGATTTCGGAAATTTCCTTG
>ERZ857750.2882-NODE-2882-length-15305-cov-14.071869_pt1 | contig 15305 bp, 15 predicted proteins | sample MGYA00519915_ERZ857750 | MGnify/ENA primary metagenome ERZ857750 (study PRJEB31778, sample SAMEA3449358) | human gut metagenome | biome: human gut; feature: human-associated habitat; material: faeces | place: United Kingdom | collected 2010/2012 ... | reverse complement strand
GCAGATCAGGATTATGAGTTGCTGATAATGAATAAGCCTGTTTGTGTTGTTGAGTATATGGAAGATGGTTCTAGCAAAAATATGCTTAGACAATATTATAGAAATCCTAAAGGATTTGCTTTTATGAGAAAGGTACATATGAAGTATGATAAAGGATTTTTAAAGAAGTTTAAGACTTGTGTCCATTATGTATCAAGTAGTTTTATAAGTAAAGATAAAAGCTTTATTAAAGAAAGTCCTAAAAAAGGGATGACTGTTTTGGCTACGCCTTTTGGGTTTGCACTTTATTTATTGATTTTATATAACAATAGGGAAGGAAAATAGAAATATGACAATATATTGGTTTATGATGGCTTGGGTGATATTGTTTGGGATAATGGCGCAGGTCACTTCTAAGAGGGTTTGTGTTGGAGCGTATTTAGGTGAGGATGTTTATGAACCAAGGGCTAATTTGTTTATAGCGCTTGTTACTTTTGCTGCGATTATATTTTTTGCTGGAGCTAGAAGTTTTGCAGGGGATACTGGAGCATATATAGGTATGTTTAAAGACTATCCTTTATTTCAAAATGCACATGATGTAATATTTGATGACAGTGCAAGAGAGCCCGGTTTTAGATTATTTTCAATTTTGATAAAAACTTATATAGCAGATGATTATACTGTTTGGTTTTATATAATTGCAATAATAAGTGGAATATGTGTTATGATACCCCTTTATAAATATTCATGTAATTTTGGGATTAGTGCATTTTTATTTATGTCATCTTGTCAATTTTCATGGATGTTTAATGGTATGAGACAGTTTCTTGTTGCTGCTATTATGTTTACATGTACTGGACTTATTTTAAAAAACAAAACTCTATTATATATACTTATAGTTTGTATATTATCGACTATTCATAAATCGGCATTTATACTCATACCAATGTATTTCATTGTACAAGGAGAACCGTGGAATAAAAGAACAATGTTATTTATAGGATGTATAGTTTTAGCAATGTTGTTTACAAGTAAGTTTACAGGATTATTAATGGATGTTGTTGAACAAACTGATTATGCAAGTTCTGTAAATGAATTTAAAGCTACTGATGATGGTACTAATCCTATTAGGATATTGGTGGAATCAGTGCCGATAATATTAGCTTTTATATATAGAAATAAAATAAAAGATAAGTTAACACCAATTATAAAATTAAGTATAAATATGTCATTAATAGCTAGTGGACTTTATATAATATCTAAAATTGCAAGTAGTGGAATTCTTCTTGGAAGATTACCAATATATTTTTCAATGTATAATTTAATCCTTTTACCATGGTTGTTAAAAAGTATATTTGAAGGAAGAGAGAAAGATTTAATTTATTATATTATGATTCTTTGTTATTTCGCATTTTTCTATTATCAAATGGTTGTAACTTGGAATGGAATGGGTTATGCAAGTGAGATATTAAATCTTAAATATTATTAATAGTTATTTGGAGGATATATGAGGAAGATACTTATAATTCCGTATTTTGGAAAATTCAATGAATATTTTAATTTATGGTTAGATTCATGTGAATATAATGAGGATATAAATTGGCTAATAGTTACAGACAATATCATAGATAATAAACCGGATAATGTTAAAGTTATTAACCAAACATTTGATGAATTTGTTCAATTTATTCAATCAAAATTTGATTTTAAAATAAATCTAAAAACACCATATAAATTATGTGACTATAAAGCATATTACGGGTACATATTCTCTGAACATATTAAAGAATATGATTTTTGGGGATATTGTGATTGTGATGTTATATTTGGTAAAATAAGCGAATTTATAGATGAAGACTTATTTAATCAATATGACAAGCTTTTAAGAAGAGGTCATTTATCTTTTATAAGAAACAAAGAAGAAATTAATAATAATTTTTTAAAATATGATACATATAAAATGGTCTTAACATCGCCAGTTATTTATGGATATGATGAATCTATTTATGGATATCATAATGGGTTTGCAGGAGAGTTATTGGAATCCGGTTATAGATTCTATGAGGATAATAATAATATTGCAGATATAGATTTCAGAAATTATGGTTTTAATATTATAGATAGTGAAGATAAAAATTGTATTTTTTCCTTTAAAGAAGGACGATTATATAAACATTATTTAAATAAAAATAAAATTATAAAAGAAGAAATTATGTATGTTCATTTTCAAAAAAGAAAAATGCTTAATAAATTAGTAAATACAGAAAGTAAATACATAATGTTACCAAATGAATTTATAAAGTACAATGACAATTTATTATCTGATCCTAATTTATATGAACAATATATATCAAGTAATGAAGATTATCATGATTATATAAAAGAAAAGAAAGAGAATATAAAAAGGGATATAATGAGATTTTTATATGAACCTAAGAAAATAGATAGTTTGAGATATAGGTTTAATAGATAAAATTCGGAGGACATGTATTTAATGAAGAAGAGTATATTAATAGTTGCAAACAACTTAGAAATTGGTGGAGCAGAAAGGGCCTTAATAAGTTTATTAAATGTTATAGATTGTAATAAATATGATGTCGATTTATTTTTATTAAGACATAGTGGAGAGTTTATGAAGTTTATACCAAAGAAAATTAATTTATTACCTGAAATGAAGGAGTATGCAACGTTAGGAGTTCCGATAAGTAATATTATAAAAAATGGACTTTTAAAACAAGGATACGGTAGGCTAATAGGTAAAATTAAGGCAAAATCATATATAAAAAAACACAATATAAATGGTGTTAATTCAGTAGAGATAGAATATAGCTATAAATATACTAAAAAATATATGCCGATTATATCTAATAAAAAATACGATTTAGTTATAGGTTTTTCTACTCCTTATTATTTTGCTGACGAAAAAACTATAGGAAATAAAAAAATAGCTTGGATACATACAGATTATTCAAGTATACCAGGAGATACTGAATCTGAACTTAAGGTTTGGTCAGCATATGATAATATAGTTTCAATATCTGATGCAGTAACAAGAGCCTTTGTTAAAAAGTATCCTACTTTAGAAGACAAAATAGTATTAATTGAAAATATTATTTCTTCAGATTTTATACAAACTCAAGCTAATTTAATTGATGTTTCAGATGAAATGAAAAAATCAGAAGATATCATAAATTTATTATCTATAGGACGCTTTTCAACAGTAAAAAATTTCACTAGTATTCCTGCAATTTGTAAAAATATAGTTGATACAGGAATAAATTTAAAATGGTACATAATAGGATATGGAGCAGAACAAGAAAAGATATTAGAAGAGATAGAAAAATCATGTATGAAAGACAATGTTATTGTATTAGGAAAAAAAGATAATCCATATCCGTATATAAAACAATGTGATATATATGTTCAACCATCAAAGTTCGAAGGAAAATCTGTAAGTATTTTGGAAGCTAAAGTATTAGGAAAACCTGTAGTTGTCACTAATTTTCCAACAGCAAAAGATCAAGTGAGAAATGGATTTGATGGAATAATAGTTCCTATGGATGTTGAAGGATGTGCTAATAGAATTATAGATTTAATAAATAATAAATCTAAGTTAGAAGATTTAATAAATAATTGCAGAAATACTAATTATTGCAATGAAGATGAAGTAGAAAAAATATATGAATTAATTGATTAATATGAGGGAGATATAAATGAGTATTCCAAAAATAATACATTATTGTTGGTTTGGTGGAAATGAAAAACCTAAGAAAGTTAATAAGTGTATAGAATCATGGAAAAAATTTATGCCAGAGTTTGAGATTATAGAGTGGAATGAATCAAATTTTGATATAAATGCATTACAGTATACAAAACAGGCTTATGAAATGAAAAAATATGCATTTGTAAGTGATGTGGCTAGATTGAATGCATTAAACACATATGGAGGGATATATTTTGATACGGATGTAGAAGTATTTAAAAATTTTACGCCTTTATTAAATGAAAAATGTATTTTAGGATTTGAAGAGGAAGAATATATAGCAACAAGTATGATGGCGGCAGAGCCTAATAATACATTAATAAATAGGTTTTTAAAGATTTATGATAATATACCATTTTTAGATGAAGAGGGAAATATTATTGAAGGAACTAATGTATCAAAATTAACAGATTTATTAGTTGAAAAAGGATTAAAAAGAGAAAATATTTATCAAAAATTAGATGATAATATAAGTATTTATCCAAAAGAATATTTTTCACCATATGTATATCCTTATGGTATATATCAAATAACAGATAACTCTTATTGTGTACATCATTTCTTTGTATCATGGCAATCTAAAACTGTTTTGTTAAGAAGATATTTAAAGATGGTTATTGCAAAGTTAATAGGATTAGATAATACTAAAAAAATTAGAAAACTTTTTGTAAAAGAAAATTAGAAAGGAGTATATATGCCAAAAGTAAGTATAGTTGTTCCTATATATAATGTAGAAAAATATTTAGAACAATGTGTAGATAGTATAATAAATCAAACCTTAAAAGATATAGAGATCATATTAGTAGATGATGGTTCCCCAGATAATTGTCCTAAAATATGTGATGATTATGCTAAAAAAGATAGCAGAATAAAAGTAGTACATAAAAAAAATAGTGGACTTAGTTCAGCGAGAAATGCAGGAATAGAAGTTGCTACTGGTGATTATATTGGTTTTGTTGATTCAGATGATTATATAGAATTAGATATGTATGAAAAAATGTATACTATAGCAATAGAAAATAATGTTGATTTTGTTATGAGTGATTATTATAGAGTTAGTGATGAAGATAAGGTTATAGCTACGCTAGATATTGATGAAGGAATATATAATAAAAATAAAATAAAAAAAGATATATTTCCAACGTTAATAATGGGTGATGATATAAACTATGGTAGATTATTGGCAGTGTGGCATTGTTTATATAAAAGAGAATTATTAGAGAAAAACGATTTAATGTTTGATGAAGAGGTTAAGTATTCAGAAGATAATTTGTTTAGTTCAATAATAGGATATAATGCAAATAGTTTTTATTATATGAAGGATTGTTATTTATATAACTATAGATATAATCCAAATTCTATTTCTAAAACTTATAAACCTGATGCATGGTCAGTTTATTTAAAGATGAATAAGAAATTAAAAGATTTATTTTTGAATGTTGAAGACTATGATTTCAAGAATCAATTGTATGCTCATATAATTTATTATGCATTTAACTGTATAAATCATGTTGGAAATTCAGATAAGAGTTTTTCTTATAAATATAAAGAAATTAAGAGAATAATAAATACTAAAGAATTAAAGGATGGTTTTAAAAATTTTAAGGCTGGAAATATAAGTACAAAATTAAAAATTTCAATATGGATGTTAAAACATAAATTCATAATTAATTATATGATTATAAAAGGTTATATAAAATAGTTAAAATTTGTGGGGATTGAGATGATAAAGATAAGCGTTGTTATGCCTGTTTATAATAAGGAAATGTATTTAGAAAAAACTTTACAATATATTTTGCATCAGAGTTATAAAAATTTTGAGATTATTATAGTTAATGATGGTTCTACTGATAATACAAAACAAATTTGCGATGAATATACTAAAAAAGATTCAAGAATATCTGTTTATCATATTGAAAATGGTGGAGTATCTAATGCTAGAAATACAGGGCTTAAGTATGTAACAGGTGAGTATATTCAGTTCATAGATGCAGATGATTGTATCAATGAAGATGTATTTAAGACATATATAGAAATACTTGAAAAAGATAGATATGATATTATATTTACTTCTTATAACAAGGTAGATCACGAAGATAATATATTAAAAGTAGTAGATTTGGAATATAGAGGTTTAAAATATAAAAAAGACATTTTAAAGAGATTTGTTAAAAACCAAGTTGATACAGGCTATTATGGATGGATTTCTAATAAACTGATTAAAACTGATATAGTAGTTAAAAATAAAATAAAATTCGATACAAATATATCATTAGCAGAGGATTTAGACTTTTATTTAGATGTATACGGATATTCAGATAAATATTATTTCTCTGAGATAAGAAGTTTTAATTATCTTCAAGAAGCTCAAAATTCATCTATGATATTATATGATAATTTAGATTATTATGTACAGTTATTAATAAATTTAAAAATAAAATATTTTATTGATGATGAAGGATATTATATAGAGGATAATAAGTCCATAATTGATCAAAGAATAGTTGATTATATTTATTATATAGTATTTTATACAAAACTAGATAAAGGCAATATAAAAAATAAAGTAGCAAAAATTCATAAGGATAAAGAGATTCATGATAATTTAAATATGAAATTTAAGCTATCATTTGAAAACTTAATTGTGTATTTAGCAATAAACAATAAATACAAATTAGTATACAGATTATTGTATATTAGAGAAAAGATAAGACAATTAATCAGAGGGAAAATACATGGAGGAAGATAAATTTATGAGAGATATAGTTTTATATTCACATAGTGGGAGTAAAAATCATGGATGTGAAGCTATTGTTAGGGGAACGGCGAAGATACTTGATGGTATGGGGAGAATATCATTATTATCTCATGAAAAGGATGAAGATTTACTATACAAAATAGATGAAATTGTAGATGTAAAACAAGGAAAATTTCCTATAAATAAGAAATCAGTAGATTTTTTAAAAGCATATATGGTATTAAAATTAAAAAAAGATACATCAAAAATGGATGTTTTACAGTTTAAAGATGGTTTAAATAGCATTAAAGAATATAGCATAGCAATCTCTATAGGAGGAGATACATACTGTTATTCGGATGTGTACAACCAAGTAGAACTTCATAAAATGTATGGTAAAAAAGCATATAAGACAATTTTATGGGGATGTTCTGTTGAACCCAAATTATTAGAAGATGAAAAAATAGCACAGGATATAAAAGATTATGATCTTATAATTACAAGAGAAAGTATATCTTATGAAGCTTTAAAAAAAGTAAATAAAAACACATATTTATATCCAGATCCAGCATTTCAGCTGGATAAGGCTGATGTAAAATTACCAAAAGGATTTATAGAAAATAATACAGTAGGAATAAATTTAAGTCCATTAGTTATAAAAAAAGAAAATTCTGATGGTATAACTTTAAAAAATTATGAAAATTTGATTAAACATATAATAGAAAATACAGATATGAATATATCTTTAATACCTAATGTTGTTTGGGAACATAATGATGATAGAGAGCCACTTAAATATTTATATGATAAATTTAAAAATACAAATAGAGTTGTTATGATAAAAGATACCAATTGTATGGAATTAAAAGGATATATAAGTAAGTGTAGATTTTTTATAGGGGCTAGAACGCATGCAACAATAGCAGCATATTCAACTTGTGTACCAACTTTAGTTGTTGGATATTCTGTTAAGGCTAGGGGAATAGCAAAGGATTTATTTGGTACATATGAAAACTATGTTTTACCTGTACAGGAATTGAAGAAAGAAAATGATTTATTAGATTCATTTAAGTGGATATATAATAATGAATCTGGTATTAAAGAAAGATTAGATAAATTTATACCTTCTTATAAAGAAAAAGGAATAAAAGCAAAAGATAAAGTAGAAAAACTTTTAAAATAAGGTGGGATTATTTATGGAACAGAAATTAGTAAGTATAATAACACCCTGTTATAACGGTGAAAAATTAGTATCAAGATATTTAGAATCAGTTTTAGGACAAACTTACAAGAACATAGAATTAATTATTGTAAATGATGGTTCAAGTGATGATACAGAGAAAATAGTACTTAGTTATAAAGATAAGTTTGAAAAAGAAGGAATGAAGATAGTATACGTTTATCAAGAAAATAAAGGGCTAGGTGGGGCTATAAATACTGGATTAAAATACTTTACAGGGGATTATTTATGTTGGGCAGACTATGATGACTTTTTTAGATATGATTCTGTAGAAAAAAGAATTAAATTTCTCGAAGATAATCCACAATATGGTTGTGTAACATCTAACGCTAATGTTTACAATGAGGATGATTTAGAAAACCCAATATATAAAATAACTGATAAATTTAAATATAATGAAGATGAATACCAATTTGAACATCATTTAAAATCTGAATCTATATTTTGTTGTGGATGTCATATGGTAAGAACAGAAGCATTTTTAGATGTCAATCCTGATAGAGATATCTTTGAAGGGAGAAGAGGACAAAATTGGCAGATGCTATTACCAGTATATTATAAATATAAAAGAGGATTTTTAGATGAACCACTTTATAATTACATAATTTATAAATCTAGTATGTCAACTGGGGATGATACAAAGGAGAAAAGTATACAGAGGGTTAATGAACATTTAGAAATTGTAAAAAATACTTTGGATAGAATAGATATGAGTCAAGAAGATAGGGATAAATATTTTGAATTATTTTTTACAAATTATGTAGTTGATAGATTTGATATTTGTATGAAATATAAAGATTTTAAGTCAGGATTTAAATATTATATGAAAATGTTTAAAAGAGGGGCATTAAGAAAATATGATACTAAATCATTGATAAAGGTATCATTAAGTAAATTTATTTAGGTATGAGGAGGAAGTAATGGGGAATGTAGAAGTTAGTATAATAGTTCCTGTATATAATAATGAAAAATATTTGAAACAATGTTTAGATTCTATTGTGAATCAAACTTTTAAAGATATAGAAATAATACTTGTTGATGATGGTTCTACAGATAATAGTGCTAGTATATGTGATGAATATGCTAAAAAAGATAATAGAATATTGGTCATATATAGTGAAAATAAAGGTGTTTCAAATGCTAGAAATATTGGAATAGAGAAATCACAAGGAAAATTCATAATGTTTTGTGATAGTGATGATTGGTTAGAAGATAACTATATAGAAAGCCATTATAATAATATGATTAGTAAAGATGTAGATATTGTACATTCAGGAATATACAGAAATTTTTATAAAAATGATATCTTGAAAAAAAATGAAGTAGCAGGAGTATCAAGTGAGTTATATATTCATAAAAGTGATTTACATAAATATTTGGAATATATATTAGAAACTATGGAAGGTCCATTTTTAACATCCTATGCAAAAATATATAAGTCAGATATTATTAAAAATAATAACATATACTTTGATACAAAAATGATATTTCATGAAGATTTTGATTTTACACTTAGATATTTGCAGCTAGCAGAAAGTATTTATATATCAAAAGATATTAAGTATTATTATAGAGCGATACTTGGAAATCAAGGTTTATCTAAAAGAAATAAAGTAAATGTGATATATGAGGTATCAAAATATCATAAAGAACTGAATAATTTAATAAAACCATTAGAATATAGTAAAAATCTAAGAGATTATATTGAATATAAATTTGTAGAATATTATAAGTTAGTACTAAAAAAATTAATTATGGTTGAAAATGATATTAGTAAAAGTGCAAGAGATGAAATTTTAAATTTACTTATCAAAGATAATGAATTTTGTGAGTTTGTAGAATATACAAAAGATACAATTAGATTTTATAAATATTTACAAATATTAATTAATAAAAAAATGTACTCTATAGCATTTAAATTAATAAAAAAAAGATTATAAGGAGAAAAAAATGGAGAGTAACAATAATTGGACAACTATTATCAAACCTAAAACAGGTTGGTTTGATATTAATTTAAAAGAGTTATTACAATATAAAGATTTAATAACTATGTTTGTGAAAAGAGATTTTAAAACTTTATACAAGCAGACAATACTAGGACCTTTATGGATAATAATAAATCCATTACTTACAACAATAATGTTTACAATAGTATTTGGAAATATAGCAAATATATCAACTGATGGTATGCCACAAATTTTATTCTATATGTTAGGGACAACAGTATGGACATATTTTTCTACATGTCTTACTAAAACATCAGCTACATTTACAGGAAATGCAGCTATATTTGGAAAAGTATATTTTCCAAGACTAGTTACACCAATATCAATTGTAGTATCTGGATTGATTAATTTTGCTGTCCAATTTGTAATGTTTTTAGGATTTATGATTTATTACTATATAATTGGTGCCCCTGTATGTCCTAATATATATATATTAATGACACCACTTTTACTAGTTCAGTTAGCTTTGTTATCTTTAGGTTTTGGAGTTATAATTTCATCTTTAACTACAAAATATAGAGATTTAGCTATATTGGTGACATTTGGAGTGCAGCTTTGGATGTATGCCACTCCCGTAGTTTATCCAGCATCTCAAATAGGTGGAATACTTAAAACTTTAATGATGCTAAACCCAGTATCACCTATTATTGAGTCTTTTAGATATGCCTTTTTAGGAAGTGGTTCTATACCATGGAATTTCTTGGGTATAAGTATAGCTACTACAGTAGTAGTTTTATTTATAGGTGTAATATTATTTAGTAGAGTTGAAAAAACATTTATGGATACTGTATAAGATTTATATATATTGAGGGAGAGTAAAATGAGTGAGACAGTTATTAAAATAGAAGATTTAAAAAAGAAATATAGATTAGGTACTATAGGAGGGGGAACTTTAACTGCTGATTTACAAAGTTGGTGGGCAAGGATTAGAGGTAAGGAAGATCCAAATACAATAATTGGAACTGATATAAGTACAAAAAATAAAACTTTTTTGGCTCTTAAAGGGATTAATTTAGAAATAAATAAGGGAGATACAATAGGGATTATCGGTGGTAATGGGGCTGGAAAGTCAACATTATTGAAAATATTATCTAGAGTAACTGCACCTACTGAGGGTAGTGTAAAAATAAATGGACGTATATCAAGTATGCTTGAAGTGGGAACAGGTTTTCATGGAGAGTTAACAGGTCGTGAAAATATATATCTTAATGGAGCAATACTTGGGATGACAAAGGCAGAAGTTGATGAAAAAATGGAAGCTATAATAGACTTCTCAGAATGTAGAGAGTTTATAGATACTCCGGTTAAAAGATATTCTTCAGGTATGTATGTAAAACTTGCATTCTCAGTTGCATCTCATCTTGATTCAGAAATTCTTATAATGGATGAAGTTTTAGCAGTTGGTGATATGAAATTCCAAAAAAAATGTATAAATAAAATGCTAGATGTTGCAAAATCAGGGAGAACTATACTTTATGTTAGTCATAATATGAAAACAATAGAAGAGTTATGTAATAGGGTAGTTGTGCTTGAAAAGGGAAATGTTAAATATGATGGTGAAGTTGATGAAGGCGTAAGTATATATCTAAATTCAAAGGCAAATGAATTTTCAGTTAATAATGATTTGTTTAGTCAGAAAAGACAATCATATCTTCCAAAAAATTTAAGAGCAAAATTAAATAATCTTACTATTATTGATAGGGATATTCCGATTTTTTATGATGGAGAGAAATTTAAGTGCAGGATTAATTGGAAAAATTATAAAGATATAAAAGACGTTCAATTAAGATTTGAAATAAGAACAATTGATGATATACCTGTTGCTACAGCAGTAAGTAAAACAACTTTATCATGTAAAAAAGATATAGATATAGAATTTAATGTTGAACTTGATATAACTAGGTTAATATCAGGAAAGTATCAATTATTAGTAGTTTTATGTGAAATAGGAGAATTGGGAGGACGCATTGATATAGATGCTGTATATCCAGCTTGTGTATTTGAAGTTGTACATGATAAATTTAATGATTATAGTTTTGATTGGAATAAAAAACAATGGGGATATATACAATTAACAGATTTATGTATGGAGTAATTTGCAGTATTAAATAGAATATTTAAAAATAAATAAAATATGATAGATTTAATATTAAAATATAATTAATTTCATTTTTACCATATTTTTTTAGTTCTGGACAAGGGTATGATATAGTGCACTTTATATTTATGTTATTGTATAGGCGGATATTTAAGACTACATTTTAATCCAAAAGGAAAGTTTAAATGGTTATTTGGATATATAATATGTTCAGGCATTACATCAATTTTATCTATACATCCTTTTTCTCCATATAAAGTAATTTATGAGATTTGGGGATATGATTATATATTTAATATTTTGAGTTCTGTATGTTTATTTATTTTCTTTACAAAAATAAATATTTAATTAAAATTTATAAATATTATATCAAGTACAGTATTAGGTGTATATTTAATACATGGAAATGATTTTGTTACTCCTATAATTTATAAAAATGTAGGTTTATATTGGGATAGTAATATGTTTATATTTAATTTAGTCACAAGGATAGTGATAGTATTCTTTGCATGCAGTTTAATAAAATTGAAAAAAGAATTTGTTTTTAGTAAGACTATTTATAAGTTAATAGATAAATTTAAAATATTTAATATTTATATAGGGTAATAACTAAATGAATGACAATTTAAAATAAAAATAAAAGATAAGAGGTTAACATATGAAAAATAAAATTTGCTTTATCATACCGTATTTTGGGGAATTTCCATCGTATTTTGATTTGTTTTTAAAATCTTGTAAATACAATAAGGATTTTGATTGGTTAATATTTACCGATAATACAGGAAACTATGAATATCCTAAAAATGTAAAAAAGATAGAGCTGACATTTGAAGAATGTAAACACATTATACAGGGAAAATTTAAAGAGTTTGCTATAAGTTTAGATACTCCTAAAAAATTTTGTGATTATAAGCCTGCTTATGGTTATATATTTGAAGAGTATTTAAATGGTTATGAGTTTTGGGGTTACTGTGATATAGACTTAATATTTGGCGATTTAAAAAAATTTATTACTGATGATATATTAAATAAATATGATCGTCTATTTTCATTAGGACATTTATCACTATATAGAAATAATAAAGATATTAATACGATGTTTATGAGAAAAATTAATAATGAATATAGATATAAGCAGGTTTACCAGTGTAAGCAGATGTGTGTATTTGATGAATGATCAAAACATAGTGTAAATTATATATTTTTAGAAAATGGTATAAATATATATTCTACTGATATCATAGCTGATATTGCACCATATAATTATTCATTTAAGATAACATCTTTTGATATAGATATGAAAAAATGGTTTAATGACAATATAAAAAATAGCATATTTAAATGGGATAAAGGAAAAATAATAAGAATTTGGGATGATACGGGTAATGTCATAGAAAAAGAATATATGTATATACATATACAAAAAAGAAATATGATAAATAAAATTAAAAATAAAAAAATAGATAGTTTTTATATAGTTCCAAATAAATTTATACAATTTAATAAAGAACAAGAATTGTATAATTTAAGAAAATATAAATTGAAAACGATATTTGATTATAAAAAAGTTAATAAAGATATTCAAAGAATAAATGAAGATATTAAGATTAAAATTAAACAATTACTCAATCTTAAACCTTATAAAGCTTAAGATTGAGTAAAACTAAATCAATAAAAAATAGAAGGGGTAATAATAGATAAATGAAAAAAATAAAATTAGAGTCTACAAAAAAATATTAATATTTATAGCATTAAATATTATATCATTAAAATTTATTTTAATTGCTGATGATTATATTTTTGCAAATTTAAATTTTAATAATATGTGGGGATTTATCTTTAATAGTAATGGGATAAATAATTGGGATATAAAAAATGGAAGATATTTAGGTAATACAATAGGTGTTTTGCTATCAATGACATATAAATTTAGATATTTAGAATATATAAGAGGAATATTTATGGGGAGTGGAATTTTTCTACTTATATTTTTATGTAGTAAATTATCGAATCTGAATAAGAATATACGCTTTATAGTATCAGCCTTATTGCTATTATCTGCACCTTATAGCATATATGCACAAGTATATTCATGGACTTCGGCATATGCAAATTATTTAATTCCAACAATAATTTGTCTTGGGATATTATTGATTTTAGATAACTTTATAAATAAAAACTATAAGATACAAAAAAAAGATGTATTTTTAATTTGTATTCTAGGTATATCGTGTCAGCTATTTATGGAAAATATAATAACATATATGTTACTATTTTCTTTAATAGTTTTTGTTTTTTCTTATTTTAAGAAACGTAATTATATAAAAATAACAATGCCATTATTTTTTTCAAGTCTATTGGGAGCAATCATAATGTTTTCATGTAAAGGTTATACGCAGATAAATAAAACAGATACATATAGAAGTGTTAATATAAATAGTTTATCAGAAATAGTACATACGATACTTCTTAATGGATTAAGTACGGCTAAAATTATAGTAGTGGATAATATAGTTTTGGTATCTATAATATTAGTTTTATGTTTTTTTATTATAAAAAAACATAAAACTAATATTAAATTTTTTAGATTGTATACTTTAATTTTAATTTTATATATGTTTCTTATAAAATATATATTTGATATAAAGGGGATAGATATCTCATATTTTCCTAAAACAGTAAGAACAATTAAATTTTTATTAGATTATATAATAGCAATAAATGTTTTAGGAATAGTGGCTTATACTATAATAGTTGGCGTAAAGGATAAGGATTTAAAAATAAAATTAGGTTTTTATTATATATCTATTATAGTAGTTTCTATGCCATTAATAATTATAAATCCAATTTCAACAAGATGTTTTTTTATTTGCTATGTATTTATGGCTATAATGTGTATGAAACTTATAGGTTATGTACTAGAAGATAAAAATATAAATGTACAAAAAATAAATATAATATCGACTATTTTAGTAATAGTAATTTTAACAAATAAATACTATATATTTAATAATATAAAACAACAATTTGATGAAATTATATCTTATACAGAAGAACAAATGGTTAATAAAGATACAGATATTATAAGATTACCTAAATTTAAATATCAAAAATATATACATTCGGATATAACAATATTTATAGGATTTTTATATTATCATAATACTCCAAATGATATAAAATTCAAAACAATTGATCGTGACAAATGGGAAAAGATTGCAAATAACAAATAGTTATTAAGTTAGAAACGGGGGAGTTTATATGCTTTTATCAATAATAGTACCATGTTACAACGAGGGAGAGTCAATAAAATATACATATCAAGAAATCAAAAAAGTACTAAACAACATAAACATTCAACACGAAATAGTATTCATAAACGATGGTAGCAAAGACAACACACTACAAATACTAAAAAATATAGGTCAAAACGACAAGTCAGTAAAATACATATCATTCAGCAGAAACTTTGGTAAAGAAGC
>ERZ857750.2875-NODE-2875-length-15341-cov-3.143726_pt1 | contig 15341 bp, 8 predicted proteins | sample MGYA00519915_ERZ857750 | MGnify/ENA primary metagenome ERZ857750 (study PRJEB31778, sample SAMEA3449358) | human gut metagenome | biome: human gut; feature: human-associated habitat; material: faeces | place: United Kingdom | collected 2010/2012 ... | reverse complement strand
TCTGCTTTTGTCCACCAGTTATGCATGTCACCATTCTCATCATAGTCGGCACCATTGGAGTCAAAGGCATGGGTAATTTCATGTCCAATCACGACACCAATACCACCATAGTTCTTTTCAGTACTTTGGTTCTTGTCATAAAATGGAGCTTGCAAAATGCCAGCTGGGAAGTTGATGCTATTGCTTTCTGGGTTGTAATAGGCATTGATATCAAAAGCAGAACCAGACCATTTATTCTTATCAATAGGCTCATCAAAATGGTCAATGGTATAACGTCTTCCGAACTGGGCAATGTCTTCTGACAACTCAAAGAAGGACTTGTTAGGGTCAAGATGTAATTCTTTGGTTCCAGGATCCACATCTTCCTGATAACCTACAAAAACCTTCATTTTATCCAACTTTTCGATAGCCTTGTTACGTGTTTCTTCCGTCAACCAATCATTCTGTTGGAGACGGCCACGATAGACATTTTTGATTTTATCAATCATGCCTGTCACATCAGTCTTAGCTTCCTCACCAAAGTATTTACGTCCATAATAGACACTCATGACATCGCTAAACAGATTGACACTCATCTCGTAAACCGTATCTTCCTTAGAAATTGGCTTCTGTGTGCCCATAATAGCCATGTTAATCGATTGAAAATTTAAGCGATAATCTTCTGTTAGAGAATTTGACGCTGCCATAGCTTCTTGCACCAACATCCATGATTTTATTTTAGAAAAATTGTCCTGATTAACGACCTTACTATAATTCTCAAAATACTTGGTATTAGGGACATTGATGGTTTCTAAATCACGTCCCATAATGCCTTTGATGACATCATATAATTTGAAGGAACCAGAGTAGGCATTAATCTCTTCTGCCGTTTTAGGATGAACCAGATTCTTACTCTCAGACATCTCTTCGTTACTGAGACTATACTTAGCAATGATTTCGTCGAACTCCAGTGCTTCTTTGACAATGCGTTTACTATTTTTTTCACTATATCCAAGCATTTCCAAAGCTTTTTGCGTGGCTGTTTCCATTGGAGTCAAATATTGTTTCTTGCTCGACTCATCTTTATAAATAGACACATCTGGCAATAAGATGCTTGGAGGGGTCAATTGGATTTGTTTCTGGCTGGTATTCTCTGCGTTAGTTCCTACGTCATAACCAAATGGAATAGGAATCCCTTTATCAGTTAAGCTAGCAGATTTATTGGCCAAATCATTTAGATCCTTGATATCCTCAATTTCTTTTAGATAAGGTTTGAGAGGTTCTAGTCCATCTTTCTCACGCTGCTTGTAATCACTAGCAGCCTTGTAGAAAGTGATAAACTCAGACATTCCCGTAATGTCTGAAGATTCCTTTCCTTCCCCTAAATTTTTGATATCCTTCTTTAGCTTCCCTTTGACATCTTCATCTAATGTATAAAAACTATCAATGCTTGGAGAATCAGCAGGAATTTTTGCTTTTAGGAGCCAGTCCTTGTTAACAGCTTGGTAAAAATTTGAGGCTACCGTAGCATTCTTGTCAATCGGCGTCTCTTGTGGGACAAAGGTTTTATAGGCCCAAAAACCGCCTCCAGCAAGAGCCAAGGCCAAGGCTCCCGTTATGGAACTAAGAATAATTTTCTTACGCTTTTTCATAGATACTCCTTAGAAAATTAGATTAATATATTTGTATTATATCATTAGAACACTGATTTTAGCAAGATGTTTTTGGGAGACAAAAAAAGTAATCAGACGATTACTCCTCTTTATTTTCTTAAATAGCGAAGATTGGGTATTATGACACTTAAGATAAGCACAATAAAAGATCAACTAAATCCAACTTAATGGGTTTAGTTGATCTTTTTTGTCATTTTACTAATCATCACAAGCAGATAAATCATTTAAAAGACAAACTACCGAGTGATGTTAATCCTATTGCTAGATTAATGTTACGTTCTGATTTATTTTGGAATTCTGTGAGTGTCTTACTAAACTCACTCACTCCTGAACTCAGTGATTTGCCTTTAGAAAGATTGCGGACTGCTAGAACTTGAATAGCTCTGCATAATTCTGCAAGAAGTTCATCATTATCCTTCTTTCCAACTTCGATTTCATTTTTAAACGTTACGAGCAACTCTCTCTCATTTTCAGTTGTTTCTGGATTTACAATCAGATTATAGATATTGTTTAAGATATCCGTAATTTGCGTGTTATTGCTTTTTGTCATCTAGATTACCTCCTATAACCTGTAGCAAGATTAGGTCGAGCAAGTGAATTAAATTGGTTAATTGTTTGTCTTGTCATGAGCAACGACCTCTTTTAATAGTTCGCTGTGACATCATTATACACATCTAGCATATCAAATTCAAGAGCAAAAATATCCTTCTGCCATAAATGGTCCAATCTATGACACAGACGGACAAAAAAAGTAATCAGACGATTACTTTCTTAAACTGCGAAAATTGGGTAACAAGATACTCAAGATGAGAACTACAAAAATACCTAAAATAATAATTGTAGTATAGGGATTAAAGCATAGGCTGATTAACAAGGCAAGACTCATTGCAACCATTAGATAACCTAACTTTCTCGCTACTGAGTTACTGCTCTCACTGTGATTTTTAGTAGCTAGACCAATACTTTTAGGAAGATAATTTCCGATTACTAGAAAAATGAGTGCCACTAACCAAATGACAGTCAATCGAACTTGGACATGTCCGCCCATGGCAACAGTCAATACGAGACCTTGAATGATAACTGCAGAAATCGGAATAAGCCATAACATAAACTCTTTTAAGAATGAAATGGTTATTTGTTTAAAATATGAAAATAAGAGATTATAAATGGCAAGAGCAATAAAAGGAAGGACAACTATTGCTAGATTGCTATTCATAAAACCATTGGCTTGTTCTTCCACATTAAAGTGGATAGCCACTCGATTTGGGAGTTGATTGTAAAAGACTAGTCCGACAATAACCGGTGTGAGTATTACTAGATTGCTAATGACTCTTTGCATATTATTTTTCATCTTCTTTTCCTCCAAGTGACTGAATCCACGTTAAAATTTCTTCAAAAACGGTCAAGTTCAAACTATAGTAGATAAAATTCTTCTGCTTTTCTTCTTCAATAAGTCCTGCTTTTCTCAAGGTAGACAAATGATGAGAAACTGTTGCGGGAGCCAAGTCAAACTGCTGGCTGATTTCACCTGCAGACTTGGGCCCAGACTTTAGATAGTCTAAAATTTCTCTCCTCACAGGGGCAGAGATGGCTTTTAAGGTTTCAGATAAGCCCATGAGTTTCCTCCTTTTTCCAAATTTGGCGTGTCACAAGTCCGACACCTAGCACATAAATAGCTAACATGACTTCGATTAATAAGATATTTCTGACTATCCCTTGTTGATAAGCACCTGCCAAAAAATCGATCGTAGCATGAAGTAATATCGCCCCAAAATAGAATGAAAGCTTATGCTTAGTGACTGCTAAAAAATCCCAAGCTGTAAGCAAGACTTGTAGTAGCAATACAACTAATCTTTCAAAGAGAGACATAACCACAGCAAACCCAGTTAGTTGCTTGACCTGACTCACAAGAAGTGGCGGCAATTGACTGGTCTGACCTGAATGGATGGCCTGTAAAACAATGATGTAAGTGAGTAACCCCATCACTCCAAGCAAGATAAATTCACTAAGACCATGTCCAAAACCGTAGGCTACAATATCAGATGTCATCAACCTTCTTTTCTTTGCAAGGACCTTAAACACCACATAGCGTGTTGTTTCTTCGACAAGGCCAGCCATAAGTCCTCCATAAATAATGGTCAACCATTTAGAAGAGTGAGCAAGACCAGAAAGAGCCACAGCATTGATAGGTCCTTCAATCATCATGACAGGTAAGGCAAAACCAATCAGACCTACTAAAAAGAGCTTGATTGAAAATTACCATTTTTTCTTCAGAACGATAAAACTTATGATGGCGATAACTAACATGGCAAGAATTGTCATAAAAAGGAATGTTTCCATTTGATTTATCCTTTCCTTGATACGGAGCATCAGTACGACTTAAGTCATAATACCTATTTCTATACTTTTCGAAATAGATTCTACGCTTTTCACAGACTACTGTCAATACTATTTCGAAAAAAATCGAAATAGAGACACAAAAAAAGACCGTTTTCACGATCTTTCTTCTTGAGAATTTTCCCTCATTCTCGGCTGTGTGTTCTCTAGTCAGTTACATGGGCTACTACTGCTTATCTTCCTGGGATATATTCGCCGGTGTTGGCATCGTAGTAACGGCGTTGGCCGTTGACTGTGACGTAGGCACCTTTAACTTGGCGACCTGATTGGTCAAAGTAAAGGTGTTGGCCATTGATGACTTGTTCGCCTGTTACGGCATAGCCATCAGCTCCGAAATAAGCCCAGACGTTTGGCTCAATTTGAGCAAAGCGGTTGGTTACAGGTTGACCGTCGTTTTCGTCATAGTACTTGTAACGACTGCCGACCTTAACGGCTTTGCCCTTGTATTGGATCCCATTTTGGTCAAAGTAGTATTCCTTGCCATTGATAGTCCACTTACCTTTAAGGGCTTGGCCATCAGTATTGAAGTAAGACCATTGGTTTGGTGCAATCTCAGCAAAACTGCTTGTGACAAGAGCTCCACTGTGGGCATCATAGTAATAAGTCTTACCATCTTCGACAATGGTTTTACCCTTGACTTGGATACCATTTTTATCAAAGTACTTAAGATATCCATGATCAGCACGAACTTGGCCGATAGCCAGTGAACCGTCTTGTTTGAAGTACATCCACTGGTCATCACCTACTTGGAGGTAGCGTCCGCTAGCAAGAATACCTGATTCTGGCTCATAGTAATACTTAATGCCGTTTTCCTCGATAATTTCACCCTTGGCTTGGCTACCATCTTCCTTGAAGTAATAGAGGTGACCGTCAATGTATTGACGTCCAGTGACACGGTTCCCCTCTTTATCAAAGTAGTTCCATGCCTTAGTTGCTGGGTTGTAGACAAAGATGCTGCGTCCGATTTCACCTGCTGGTGTGATGTAGCGCGCCTTACCATTTTCAAAGATAATAGAATCTGCACGATTGCTGTAGGCCGTACCGACACTACCATCTTGGTTAAAGTAATAAGTCTTACCGTCAATGACACGTGAACCAGTCACAGTGTTACCATCAGCGTCAAAGTAATAACGTTTACCAGTGCTACTATCTGTCGCAAAGACATTGCGTCCCATATCACCGGTTCCAGCAACATAGTAATGCAATTTGCCATCATCGGTACGGACAATGCGATCCTTAGCCTGAAGACCAGTTTCACGGTCAAAGTAGAAATGGTGACCACTCCAATGAAGGTTACCCACTACCATGGTTCCTTGTGTTGTAAAGGCACGGACTTGCTTACGTTTATCATCAAAATCAACGAAGGCATTCTTAACCATGGCACCGTCTAGACCGTAATAGTAAGAATAGCCGTTGTTAGCACGACGCAGGGCATTACGCAATTGAACACCATTATCAAAGAAATAGTAATCCTTGCTATTGATGTTTTGGGCACCCTTGGTCATCTTACCGTCAGCACCGAAGTAATACCAGTTACCGTTACCGTCTTGAACAAATTCATTCTTGATGACTTGATTATCACGAAGGAAGTAAACATCTTGTCCACGACGTTGGAAGACTTGAGTGCTTGTGATGGCACCTGTGTCACGAAGTGGTGTTGGCATGAGTTGGCCGTTGGCTGAAGTATTAAAGTACTGGTTGGTCTTGTCATCACGAAGGACATAATTGATGCCTCGTCCAAGGATGTTGGTTCCGTTGAAGTACTTAGCAGACCATTTGGTAATCTTTTCATTCGTAGGCAACTGCTTACCATTTGAGATTTGCACACGGTTGAAAATAGATGGGTACTTAGCTTTAAGCTCATCAAGGAAGGCACCACCATATTTACCTTGATAGTCTGTACCATCTGTACGGGTATTTGCCACATAGGCTTGGTCCACAATTTGATAACCTTGTTGGTGATAACCATAGCCGTTAACACGTGTAGCATTAACTACTTCTTTTCCTGGAAGGTTATAAATTTGGTCTGGCACCCAGTCAGCAATGGCCTGAATACCATCTTTGTGGAGGGCACGAAGGACATTAAGGAGGTCCTCAAGTGAGCCATACTTGTTATTTTGACTCAAGGCCATGTCATAACGGTCATCAAAGGCATAACCATTGTCAATTGTTGAATCAAGGAAGGTACCATCCTTACTTGAAACGTACTGAGGTGGAAGTCCAACAGACGTAACACCCCAAGCTTTGAGCAAGTCAGTGTGCTTAGCCAAGACACGGTTCATGTAGAGTTCTGGCTGATCGTCCGCAAAAGCTTGGAAGTTTGAGAAGGCTTCATACATGACTTGCGAATCAAGGGCAGCTGAAGACTTGTAAACTTGGCCATCGCTATTGGCACGGTTACTTGGCTGTGTACGTGCGTCTTGGTTAGCCTTAGCCCCGACTGGTACCCAGACACCGAGGTAACCTGATACTTGCACATTTTCCACACCAAAAATATCATTGGCATTGAAGGTCAAGTTCCCATTCCAGTCGGTACGTTTAAGAAGGTTTTTAGGCACATCAGAATCGTTGAGGTAGGTTGCTAGACCATCCTTAGTCGTCAAAAGCAATGGACGGTAAAGCTGATTACGGTGGGCTCTACCCATATTCATCGTTACAGTTTCATTACTACCCAATCGGAAATCATAGTTGTTGGTCATGATGACACCCATCCCTTGCGTACGGGTTTCAGCAGTTCCCCAATCAGTTCTGTTATTGGCACCTTTACCATAACGAACAGAAGTCAAAAGTCCATCATTTCCGACTTTTTTCACTTCCATGTCTTGACCACCAGCTACATACTTGATACGGGCACGCAAAAGGGTGTCAATGGCATCAAAGTAAGGCGTCTTCTTGGCCATGTAATGACCATCCTCACGGTAGAGGTCACCGTAATAAACACGTGTCACAGAGTCCTTGTTGGTCAACATGAGGGCATAGACAGATGGTAAGTTGTATGACGCATAAGTCTTGTGAGCTGTATTGATATCCGCATTGTAAATCTCGAAGGCCTTCTTGATTTCATCACGGGTGAAATTGTAACCAAACAGATTTGGGTTGATACGATCACGAATGATACGTTGGATAATGGTTTGCGCTTCAGTATCGTGGGCACGGGTGAAAATATAGTTTGCCATACGCTCACCGTTTTTATCGTTAGCACCACGTGGATTCAAACTACTATTCATAAAAGCAGTCATGTCCCCAAGCTGCATACGTGTATTTTTATCACGCATCAAAAGGTTGGGAAGAGCATTACGAAGGGCATTATCAATCGGCAGTTGTGCCCCTTTAGTATCCTTGTTGTAGTATGGGTCGTTGGCAGACCAAGCTTCCAAGTATGATAAGTGCTTAATTGCATTAGCTTCAGACTTGTCAACACCATAGGCTGCTTTGAAGTAATCTGAAGCGATTTGGAGAAGGTCAGCATCCACATTGTCCAAGGCATCGACACGCAAACCGTCAAAGTTGGCTGTTGGATCGTTGGCCATGATACTTCCGATATTCATCATGAAGTGGAGCCAGTTAAGTTGCTCCGCCTGAACAGCTGGGTTTGAGTTATCAATATCGTTGGCAAGCAAGAACTCAAGACCACCGATAGAATTGTCCTTGAAGTACTTACGTGTACCCGTCTGATTAGTCGGTGTGCGGTTAAGCAAACGATAATCAGAGTTGGCGTAGCTAGTACGGTTACCAGTATCACCCTTACTGTTGTTAAAGAGCAACTGTCCACCTTGCAAGTGGTCGTAGGAACTATTTTCAGTGCTACTATTCCAACCTGGCTGAGTCTTGATGAACTGGTCGATACTTGTACGCAACCAGTTTGTATTGCCTTCACGCGCAATACGTTCTTCAATCTTAGTCTGAACAGCTTTAGCAGCTAGATTTAGACTTTCCTGGCTAGAGTTGGTTGAAAATGATCCCGCACCAAGACCTTGATTTTGCATGTAGTTTAGGTAGTTAACCTGAGTTGATTTGTCAGGCCACCAAACCATCAAGAGTGGACGTTTGTCCGCTTCAGTTGAAGCTGTCCAAGTCTTACCATCCTTAAGAATACTCTTTGGACGGTACCAAGCATCTGCTGTGATGAAGGTGTCGAGTTGGTCCAAAGATTTGTTATCGTTTTTGTAGAGCTGATTTCCAGATGAAAAATCCACAGTTGCCTTGATAGGTTCTGTTGAAAATTCATCTTGTGACTTGGTCGCAAGAGCTCCTGTTTCAGCATCAAAGTAATATGACTTCCCATCTTGCTCAAAGACGAAGTTCTTACGCACACTACCGTCACTATTGACATAGTATTGTTTGCCGTTAATCCATTGGATACCAGTCGCTGTATCGGTATTGGCTTCACGAGTTTCTGCCAAGGCACGACGACTACGTGTACGAGCTTCTGTATTTGCCGTATCAGTTGCTGCTGCACGGTCTGTAGTAGCTGTTGCACGATCCGTTCCAGTTACTGCAGCGTTAGTATTTGTATCAGTTGTTGTGGCACTAGTGTCAGCAGTTGCTGCTTGCACATTTGTACTTGGCGCTTCTTGACCTGAGTTGGTGTCAACTGTCGCTGTGTTTGCAGCAGGAGCCACTGCCCTATCTGTAACATCGGTTGTCGTGCTAGTCGCATCTGCGACAGGAATAGCCACGCTCGCAGTATTAGCATCTGCTGAAATAGTTGGTGCTACTGTAGTTGCTGCATCATTAGTTGTGGCAGGCGCTTCTCGAAGCAAATCTTGACTGCTATCACCCGACTGATTCGCAGGATTTTGCTCATCGGCCTGAACCTGTTGATCCGCCAACAAAGTTCCACCAGCAACAGTAACCATTGAGAGTGCTGTCACCCCAATAGTCACCCAATTCTTCTTCACTTTATGCATTTTAAAGCGTACTTTTTGTTCCATAATATTTACCTTTTTCCCTTATATTACTTCTATCATAAGCTATTTGACAAGGGAATACAATTACACAACTGTAATATCAGTTTAATGTATCTACCTTCGTTTTCTCAGAAAACGTCCTTTAATAATCTGCCTAATAAATGCCCCTTGTGAACAAATGCACTAAAGATAACATAAAACCAGCTAAAATCGTTAGGATTTAGACTTTTTTAGACGATAGAATCATCCAACAATATTAATTTATTTTTAAATAAAAAAAACCTTCATTTCTAAGATGAAATAAAGGCTTGGGTTAGAGATATTACCTAGTGAACAAATCAGCTATGGTTTCAATAATGGCATAGAGTAATGGGTATTTTCGTTTTCTGAAGTCTGTTTTATAAAAGTAATAATTCGAAATGAAGATAAATAATATGACAGTAATACTCAAAGCTAAGATAACCATGATTTTTCTCCTTTACTGCTTCTTCAATCTGATACCTAATAAACTCTTCCTTTTGGAAGTATCTCAAAAATGCCCGTGTCCATCAAGTCAAATTGTCTTATCAAAATTTCTATAATTAGATATTTTCACCACCGATTACTCAGTTGGTTGCGATGCTTTCCATGCCTCTAAGTTAGCGTAACTTTTAATGGGATAATCTGTCTTTTTCCCATCTTTAACTGCATAAACCGTTAAATCTTCACCACCTGCTGGAGCTAACCAATGAAGTGTTGCATTAAGCCACTCCTCCTCACTGACAGACTCCGGACGAGGATAGATACTGTAAGACACATCTCCATATATTTTATTCCAAAAATCAGGATAATCCGTAAAAAGATTTAATGTTTTTGCATTATCATCATTTCCTTTTTCCCCATCAGACTCAAGATGAGTTATACTATCTGAAACAAACAAATTATAAGATTCTGCGATATTGTTTAAAGAAGCAGATCTAATAACATTAGAATAATACCCATCATTATATGCACTAAGCTTGCTATCAGATTGATTATAGAAAGTTTTCAATTCTTCTGGTAAAGCTTCAACTTTTCCATTTGATAAATCAACTCCAACATATTCATCAATTGTATAATGAACATCATCCTTAACCAAGGCAATAATGGCTAGGTCCTTCCCTTCATAGGTTAAATAATCAAAGACTTTCCAGATTTTAGCATCTTTTTTATAAGCCTCTGTTGCCTTATAAAGGTCATATTCCTTACGCTTAAAGTTATCATTGAGGGCAAGGGTGACTAAGATATATTCAGAGCCATCAGTCTTTTGAACCGTAACATCTTTTCCCTTATAGGATACAAATCTGAGATCAGCGATATAATTTTGAGTAACATGTGCCTTTGAAGGGGCTAGGACAAATTGATTTTTATCTCCAAAAACTACAGGTTTACTATCTTTTAACGAATCTTCAGTTATATCGTACGCAACCTTTGAAGAATGCTCCTTTGAGTGATTAGCTTTTGATTGATGAGAGCTAATATAATAAGTCAGGAAGCAAGCCACAGTTAATAAAATCGTACTAATCGCTATCAACTTTCCCTTACCTTTTCGCCTAAGAATAAACTTCCCCATAACTACCTTTACCTCTTTTTTCCTACATACAGATATAATACCCATTATAACACGACTGTGACTCCTTCTTTTGAATATGAGAGGGACAAAATTATTAGGATTTAAGCGTGAAAAAGCATCTGGGTGTACACTGACAGTTTCTCTAAAACAACTCAAAAAACCAGCTAATGCTGGCTTTTTCGTTTATTTAATCATCTAGAGTTATGATAGGAAAATAATAATAATTTAGATAGGAAAAGGAAAAATTAGCTCTAGATTTTTAAAGTACATATTAATTAGCGACGCTGTCTCAATTCACCAGTTTTGGCATCGCAGAAGAGTCGTTTACCACCAACATAAACATAACGTCCTTTAACTTGACGACCTGAACCGTCGAAGTAAAGTTGTTTACCATTGATGACCTGTTGTCCAGTCACTGCTTGGCCAGCTGAGTTAAAGTAATACCAGCAGCCACGTGCAGCTTCGACAAAGCGGTTTACCACTTGCTCACCAGTGTGGGCATCAAAGTAACATTTCTTACCTTGGACAGTGAGCAATTTACCTTTGACTTGAGCACCATTGCTACCAAAATAGTAAACTTTATTGTTAATATTTTGAAGACCTGTTACTTTGTGACCATCTTGGTTAAGGTAAGCCCATTGGTTAGCCGCAATTTGAATGAATTGGTTGATTACTGCTTGACCAGTGACGGCATCATAGTAACGTCCTTCAGCCCAGCCACCTTTTAACTGACTGTGGTCTTTGTTGAAGTAATAGAGTTTACCATCAATCACTTTTGCACCTTGAACTAGGCAACCAAAAGCATCCGCATAATACCAGTTGTTATTTTCAAAGATAAAGCGTGACACAGCCATTTCACCTGTTTGGGCAGAAATGTAGTATTGCTTGTTGCCTTGTTGCATCATCTGACCTTTGATTTGACGGCCTTCTGAGTCAAAGCAGTATTCTTTACCATTGATGATACGTTTTCCTGTCACAGCGTAACCATGTTCATCAAGGTAGTACCAAGCTTGGTTTTCTTTATTTTGAACAAAGGTATTTACGGCCATATTACCAGTATCAGGGATGAAGTAACGGATACGGCCATCTGAGAAGCGAATAAATTTGTCTTTAGCTTGGATACCTGTTTGTGTATCAAAGTAGAAGGTTGTGCCACACATTTCAAGGAGACCAGTAGCCATGTGACCATAACAGTCGAAATAGCGGACATCCTTACGATAACCTGCAAAATCGTAGAAACCGTTGATAGCTTTCACACCGTTTTTATCGTAGTAATAAGTGTAGCCATCGCTACCTTTAACAAGTGAGTCACGGGCTTGAAGACCATTTTCAAGGAAGTAATAAGCCTTACCATCGATAACCTTTTCACCTTTGACCTTTTGGCCATATTGGTCGTAATAATACCATTGATTTTCGCCTACACGGACAAATGAAGACTTGGCATTGTTCGAATCAACACTTGGTTTAGTCTCACCTGTGATGATTTGGTAACCTGAGTTATTTTGCTGGTTACCTTGTGAAATGACAGTGACATTAGCATTTGAACCATTCGAATGCCCTACTGATATGTTTGGAAACAGTTTATTAGAATTCGAAACGATAGTAACATTCGGCGTAGTTCCTGAAGCCGTGATGGTAATCGTCGTATTTCGACCACCATTCCAATGAATGCCATTTGAGTCAGACGAACTTGTCGTAATTGTCGCAAAACCGCTAGCTGACGATGATGATGACCATGATGATGAAGACGAGTAAGAATACCAAGCTGAACTTGATGAGCTTGACGAACTTGACGCACTAGCACTTACTGATGCTGAGCTGCTACTTGATTGGTAAGCAGAACCCGTTTGTGATGAATTAGAGTTTTGTGTTCCTACGACTTGAGAAGATTGTGACGAACTGACTTGACCAGATCCACCACCTACCACAGTCTGAGATGACCCTCCTGTTGAGGCAGATGATGAAGACTCGTAGCCTGAGCTTGTTTGACTTCCATAGTTAGATGGCACTGCTGACACATAAGTAGCATCTTCCGTCAAGGTTGGCGAATAGCTTTCATTAATCAATGAAGCACTTGACTCAATACCTGCATCTGTTTGTTCAAAACCATCACCATTAGGAAGTGACACTTCATCTGCTTGTGCCGATTGGTCTGCCAAAAGGGCTCCACCAGCAAGTGCAACCATCGACAGCGTACTAACTCCAATAGTCACCCAGTTTTTCTTGACCTTGTGCAACTTAAATCCAACTTTCTTTTCCATAACATACACCTTTCAATATAACTTTATTTCTCTATTCTATGTTAAGGGATTTTGGGAGCGAATACAATTACAGATGCATAACTCTAGTCTCATAAGACTAACCTTCTACCCATAATCTATTTGAAAAAACAAGCCTAAGATATATAGCTATAGCTTTTATATGTTAGAAACCGTTTCCAAAAAACGTTCAGATTTTCTTAAATTCACACAGAAACTCCGACTTTTAGCACTTTCACCACCTTCTTCATTAGAATGACTGAGCATAATTTAAAGCTAAAGTAAGCAGTCTATTGACGATTCTCTTAATCAAACTCATTTTTTGCTTACAATCTGCTTGGCATATCAAGAGATAGTAATAAAAGAAAAGCACTTGAAACAAAATGTTTCAAGTGCTTAAAAGCGGTGAGACTGGGAAGGTACCTACTGAATTTTAATCTAAAAGCATCTAGGATAGTCCCAAAATCACATTTTCTTCTGCCCCTTATCGATTTCTGACCCAAGCTCCAGTATTGGCGTCATAGTAACGGCGTTGGCCTTTAACCCAAACGTAACGGCCTTTGACCTGACGGCCTGAAGCGTCAAAGTAGAGGTGTTGACCATTGATGACTTGCTCACCCGTTACGGCTTGACCTGAGGCATTAAAGTAATACCAAACACCACGAGAAACTTGGATAAAGCGATTGGTTACAGCTTCACCACTGTTGGCATCAAAGTAGTATTTCTTGCCTCTATATGTCAGAAGTTTCCCTTTAGCTTGGACACCGTTACCTTCAAAGTAGTAAAGTTTACCATTAATATGTTGAAGACCAACTACTTTTTGACAATTTTGGTTGAGGTAAGCCCATTTGTTGGCACCAACTTGGACAAAGCGGTTGCTTACGGCCTGACCTGAGTCACCATCATAGTAACGGCCGTTGGCCCAGGCACCCTTGACTTGGCTATAATCATTGTTGAAATAATAGTGATTACCGTTGATGACCTGAGCGCCTTTAACCAGTTTACCATTGCCATCGACATAGTACCACTTGTTGTTTTCCGTCACAAAGCGTGAGCGAGCAATTTCACCGCTATCGCCATCAAGGAAGTAACGTTGGTTATTGATTGTGACAAAGTGTCCCTTAACCTGACGGCCTTCATTGTCAAAGTAATACTGCTTACCGTTAATGGTTTGGAGTCCTGTCACGGCATAACCGTTACTATCGAGGTAATACCAAGCCTTGTTCTCAGGATTTTGCGCAAATCGGTTGACTGCGAGATTTCCTGTATCTGGAATGAAGTAACGTGTGCGTCCGTCCGCAAAGCGGATGAACTTGTCTTTGGCTTGAATACCAGTCTTTTCATCGAAATAGAAGGTTGTGCCATACATGTCGTGGAGGCCACGATACATTTGACCGTTGCCATCGAAATAGCGAACGTCTTGGCGAGGACCCGCAAAGTCATAGAATCCATTAAAGGCCTGAACCCCTTTAGGATCGTAGTAATAGACGTGACCATCACTGCCTTGGCGAAGGACATGACGTAGCTGGAGACCATTGTCTAGGAAGAAATATTTCTTACCATCAATGACCTGTTCACCTGTGACCATGTTGCCGTTCTTATCAAAGTAATACCACTGGTTGGCACCGACTTGAATGAAGGTATTCTTGGCAAGGTAGCCACTCGTTGAGAAGTATTGGACCTTATCTCCCACCCTACGGAAACCAGTTGCTGTGATTTCAGTCATTTGTTTAGGAAGGAAGGTTTGACCTGCCTTAAGGCTGAAGTATTGGTTGGTAGCGTTATCTTGCAAGACATAGCGAGCTCCAGTACCTTGGATATTGCTTCCATTGAAATACTTGGCTGACCATTGCGTGATTTTCTCATTGGTAGTCAATTTACGGCCGTTTGAAATCTGCACGCGCTCAAAGATTGCTGGGTATTTTGCCTTCAATTCATCGAGGAAGGCACCACCGTACTTGCCTTGGAAGTCATTTCCAAAGGTACGTGTTTTAGCTGCGTAGAGGCTATTGTAGATTTCAGCATTTGGACGTGGTGTACCGTAGCTGTTAGTACGAGAAGCTGTTACCACTTCTTTTCCAGGAAGATTGTAAATTTGGTCTGGAACCCAATCAGCAATGGCTGAAATACCTTCAGCGTGAAGGGCACGAAGGGCATCCATGAGGTCTTTGAGCGAACCGTATTTGTTGTTCTTACTCATGGCAATATCGTAACGGTCTTCGAAGGCATAGCCATTTTCAATGATAGAATCCAAGAAAGTACCGTCCTGACTAGACACGTATTGTGGCGCAAATTCAAAGGAAGTAATTCCCCACTCTTTGAAGAGTTTGGCGTTTTGTGCAATGACATGGTTGGTATACTGACTTGGGGTCTTAACGAAGTCTTGGAAGTTTGAGAAGCCTTCATAGATGACCTGTGAGTCGAGAGCTGCTGAGGATTCAAAGACCTGCTCACCCTTCTTAGTCGTCGAAGCCTTGGTGCGGGCATCTTGGTTTTCAGAAGCACCTACTGGCACCCAAACTGCCAAATAACC